>Ga0068714_10001071_pt1 | contig 43311 bp, 40 predicted proteins | sample MTBNYHSulfiMetaG_FD_62988 | JGI IMG/M metagenome (GOLD analysis project Ga0068714, IMG submission 62988) | Enrichment culture microbial communities from rom New York Harbor, USA that are MTBE-degrading - MTBE-NYH (New York Harbor Sulfidogenic)... | ecosystem: Environmental > Aquatic > Marine >... | reverse complement strand
TTCCCTACGAGAAGCTCAGGGAGATGGACGAGATCAACACCACCATGGAGCAGGTGGACGTGGCCATCGTCCTCGGGGCCAACGACGTGGTAAATCCCCTGGCCCGGTCCCGCTCGGGCACCCCCCTCGCCGGCATGCCCATTATCGACGTGGACAAGGCCCGCACCGTGATCGTGCTCAAGAGAAGCCTCGGCGCCGGCTTTTCCGGGGTTCCCAACCCCCTTTTCGCCGCGGACAATACCCTCATGTACTACGGTGACGGAAAGAAGGCGATTCTGGACCTCATCGCCGCTTTGAAAGAAATCTGAACCAGGGCTTACGGAGCTTCGAATTCACATTACTTCCTTATGCATTGAAATGCCAAATTTAAACGCCCCTATGCCTTTGGTCTGACTTCTCCTCTCGGTTTTTGCGCCTGCTTACAACTGGGACGTGCAATGGGCGCACTTTGTAGCTTTAATAGGAATGGTCGACAGGCAGTGGGGGCAATCTTTAGTCGTCGGAGCAGTTGTGGGAGTCTCCTGCTGCCTTTTGAGTTTGTTTATACCCTTGATCAGCAAGAAGACGGAAAAGGCGACAATGACAAAGCTCACTATAGTATTGAAAAACGCACCGTAGTTGAGCGTGACCGCCCCCGCCTTTTTCGCATCCGCTATGGTGAGGTATGGACCTGCCGTCACCCCTTGCTTCAAAGTAATAAACAGATCTGAGAAATCCACATTGCCGAGGAGGAGCCCGATTGGCGGCATGATGACGTCGTCCACCAGGGATTTGACGATGGTCCCAAAAGCCGCACCGATGATGATGCCCACGGCCATGTCTACCACGTTTCCCCGCATCGCAAACTCCCGAAATTCTTTCAACATGCTGTTCCCTCCTTCATTTATGATGAGTTTCAGAGTTTCAGATCACCCCCAAATGAAAAGAGCCTCTCAAGGGGTTCATTTTCCCAGAAGGGCTCCCTTCATCATCACCTTGCTCGAGACATAAGCCATAAGGAAAACTCCCGAAGGTGAAGTTACGCTGTGAAGTGGCGGAGAGTACAGGTAAAGTGATTGTTGGTACCTCTATTAGACGACAAAGAAAGCACCTGTGTCAAGATTTGGAAGTTGAAGTTCTGTGCCTTCTCTTTTGGGAGGAAGGTGCTGCAATCGAAGGTTCGGCTCCTCATATCTCTTGGACATTCCATTGATCAAGGGGGGGCGAAAAGGCCTTCTCCTTGCAGAATAACACCCGGACCCGCAAGATTTCCGCGACTCCTGGGACCTGTGATATATGTGACATATCTTTGATGATCCCAAACGAACAAAACTGATCTTCACCACAGCCGTGCCAGACTTGTGATCATGGGATCGATCCCGCCATTGTGAAGCGCGTCCACAACGGCACGGCACCAGGCGTGGGGGACAGCAGATTCCCCGAGCAGCCCACGCCGGGGAACATGATTCTCCTTACCGGGGCTTGGCTATCGCCGCCATGGCCTCGATCACCGTCTCGATATCCCTCATGGTATTGAATGGCCCCAGGCTGAAGCGCACTCCGCCATTCGGGAATGTGCCGAGTGTTTCATGGACCAGCGGTGCGCAATGGAGACCGACACGAACGGCGATGCCGAAGTCTCCGTCCAGGATCGCCCCGACATCCGAAGGATCGACTCCCTTGGCGTTTGCAGTCAGAAGTCCGATATGGTCCGAGAGATCTTCGGTGCCGTAGAACTCGACCCGGTCGAGCGCGGAAAGCCCATCCCGAAGCTTTGCCAGCAACTCCATTTCGCGCTTGTGGATTGCATCGATGCCCTTCTCGACAAGATAGTCCAATCCGGCGGAGAGGCCGATGATGCCCAGGAGGTTGAGCGTTCCGGCTTCCAGCCGAAAAGGAAGAGCCTGCGTATGGACAGGGCTCTTCGAATCCACGCCTGTTCCTCCGAACCGCGTGGTTCGGACCTCGAGCTCCGGCCGGATCACCAGCCCCCCGATCCCTGTCGGGCCGAGCAGACCCTTGTGGCCGGTGAAGGCGATCGCAGCGATTTGCCATTCCTCCATATCGATTTCGACCACCCCACCGCTCTGGGCTGCATCGACCAGCAGGGGGACATTCCGCTCCGCGCAAATGCGCCCTATTTCCCGGATCGGCTGGATCGTGCCCAAGACATTGGATGCATGGTTGATGATGACCAGCCTCGAATTGGATCTTAAAGCTCCCGCTATGTCATGAGGATCGATGAAGCCCCTGCCGTCGAACGGGACCAGATCGTATTCGATCATGCCTTGTTCGCGCAGATGATGAAGGGGCCTGAGAACCGAATTGTGCTCCAGCCTGGTGGAGACCACATGATCTCCGGGCTTGAGTAGACCCTGAATGGCCAGGTTCAAGCCATCGGTCGCATTGGAGGCGAAGATGACGCCCTCTGGATCAGGTCCATTGAAGAATCGTGCCACTTTTGCCCTAGTCTCTTCGACCAGCGTTTCCGCTTCGGAGGCAAGATCATAGCTTCCCCTTCCCGGAGAGACTCCCAGACGACCATAGGTCTCGACCATGGACGACAGCACCGCAGGAGGTTTCGGAAAAGTAGTGGCGGCGTTATCCAGATAGATAAGATGTCCTGTCATAATCTCCTGTGACTCGATCGTTCAGGGTTCAGCGTTCAGAGTTCAGTGTTCAGGATGAAGCGGAGGGCGATTCACTGGTTCCCTTTCCTGAACGCTGAACGCCGAACACTGAACACCCAATTCAGCCGGTGCACGACTTTGGATTAGGCAGGCCGGCGATGCGCCGCGCTCCGCGCTTGATCCCGCAGGGGAAAAGGCCTTCCAGATCCATGAGGCTCATGCCCGTGCCGGACTTCAGGTGGGAGTTCAACGGCGCCCGGCCGTGATGGTGATAGTAATCCCGAAGGAACCCGATGACGCGCCAGTGGGACTCTGCCATCTCCACGAGCCCGCATTCCCGGGCCAGGAACACGGCCACCTCCTCTGACCAGTCCTCGGGATTCCACAAAAAACCTTCCCCGTCAAAGAGGATCCTGCGGCCGGCCACAACACGGTATTCGCGGTTCGGGTCGCCCTGACGTTCCTGTCCGGATTTGTGGGACTCATTCATATCTGCAAAATGAACCGCAAAGACGCAAAGGGCGCGAAGAAGAATGCAAAGATTTGGTTTTTCGCCTGCCGGAATCTGCTCCGGCAGGCGAAAAACCAAAATGTTTCTTAGCGTACTTGGCGCCTTGGCGGTTCAGTCTCTTGACCTCTATGCTCTCGACATGCGTGAAGTCACTTCATCCCGGCCAGGGCTTCCTTGATCTTTTCAGGCGTGGCCGGGAGATCGTAGATTCTCACCCCGCAGGCATCCTTGATGGCGTTGATCACCGCAGGCGCCGTGGGGACCATGGTCATCTCGCCGACGCCGACCGCCCCAAGGGTCCCTTTGACCCTGGGGGTCTCCCTGACAATCACCTCCATGTCAAAGGCGGTTTTCATGGAAGGAAATTTGAAGGTGACCCAGTCTCTGGTCTTGCCGTGGACGTATTCCTCTCTCAACGCATATCCAACACCCATGTCCATCCCGCCTTCCAACTGGCCTTCCAGATTCTGCGGGTGGATCACGGGCCCGGCATCCACGGCCGTGGTCATTTTGATGACCCGCACCTCGCCGGTATCCGTATTTACCTCGACCTCGGCCATCTGTATGTCATGGACCTGGGCCTCGAAGGAAGGACCCTGACCGGTTTGGGGATCGAGGGGGCCTTCATCTTCGTTCTTCTTCATTCCCATGTACCGGGTCGGTTTCCCTGCCTTCTTCAACGCTTCGTAGCTCTTTCCCCCGGCCTCCTCCATTGCCGCCTTCATCTGTTCGAGCGCGTTGACCATGGCGCCGCCTCCCATGTAGGTCATCCTGCTGGCGGCCGCCGGGCCCATGGCGGTGGTCAGCTCGGTCGTTCTCGTAACCAGACGGACTTTTTCCATGGGCAGACCCATCACATGTGCGGCAATCTGGGTAAGCATGGAGTCATTGCCTTCGCCCGGATCGGCGATAGCGGCGTAGATGGTGATCCCGTCGTCCGGATCGCACTCCACGGCGACCCTTGCCGTGTCCCCGGCCGAGGAAATCCCGAAGGCGTGGCTCGCCAGCCCCACGCCGCGCCTGATCGGACCCTTCTTAACCGAGGCCGCATCCTTCTTGGCACGTTCGTAATGGGTCCGGATCGCATCGCAGAGCTCCGGGAACGGCCACTGCACCACCACCCGGCCGGTGGATTTGCTCTGGCCGGGCTTGAGCGAATTCATTTTGCGAAACTCCAGGGGATCGATTCCCATTTTCTCCGCCAGCATGTCCATGGCCGATTCCAGTGCAAAGGTCACCTGTGGAGGTCCGGCCCCGCGAGCGGCGCCCCCGAATGCGTTGTTGGTGTACACCAGCCGGGCCAGGGCGTTGATGTTGGGGATGTTGTAAGAACCGGAGAGCATCTGCAGCGCCCGGATGATCACGACAACGCCGATGATGGTGTATGCCCCGTTCTCCACGATGAAATCGTTCGTGTAAGCGGTCAGCCTGCCTTGTTCGTCGGCCCCCAGTTTAACCTTCATGGCAAAGGGGTGGCGCTTTGGACTCATGCGCATCGACTCGGACAGGCTCGGGATGTAGCGGACAGGCCGCTTGAAATGAAGCGCCGCAGCAGCCGCTATCGCCTCCGAGGTAATAGCCACCTTGATCCCGAACTGCCCTCCGCTGAACGCTTCCTCATAGCGGATGTTTTCCCAGCCCAGGGCCTCCTGAAGCATTCCCAAGTGCCTGTGGATATCGATACTGCGCCCTACTACCACGAGCTGGGCTTCTTCGCCTTCCCCTTCGAGAAAGGCCGCACAAGCCTCCGGCTCCAGGGGCGACTGGTGATTCAACTGCGTCGTGAACTGTGCCTCCACCACTGCGGACGACCGGGCCAGCGCCTTTTCCGCATCTCCCTTGATCTGCGGCTGCCTGTAGCAGACGTTGGGCCACTCCGGATGGATCCGGGGCGCCCCCTCCGCCATGGCTTCGGCCGGGGTTTTCAGGACCGGAAGGGGGTTGTATTCCACCTTGACAGCCGCAGCGGCGGCCAGTGCCTGATCCCTTGTCTGAGCAGCCACTGCCGCAATCGGATCGCCAAGGGTTCGCACCCTGTCTTCACACAGAACAGGCTGATCATTGAAAATCATCTTCAGCCGGTTGGTGCCTTTGATGTCCCTGTCCGTCATGATCCCGATCACGCCTTCCATGTTTTCGGCAGCCGCAGTGTCGATCGAACGGATCATGGCATGGGGCTCCGTGCTTCGCACCACAGCGATTTCGACCGCGCCCTGGAGCTTGATGTCCGCAGTGAACTCGGCCAGTCCGCACGCCTTGAGCATGGCGGATGGACGCGGGTGAGAGACCCCGATCATCCCGGCAGCCGGGTCGGGCAGGACCTGCCCAGGCGTGGTCTCCCCGCGCAGAAAACGGCCGGCGAGCTTGACCGCTTCGATGATCTTCACATACCCCGTGCAGCGACACAGATTACGGGCGAAGGCCTTTTTGATCTCCGCCGTATCCGGGTCGGGGTTCCTGTCCAGCAGACCCTTGGCTGCCATGATCATGCCCGGCGTGCAGTATCCGCACTGCACTGCCCCGGACAACACAAACGCCTCCTGAATCAAATGAGGGTTCTCAGGGGTGCCGAGCCCTTCCACGGAAATCACCTCCGCTCCCTCCAGGTCGATCACCTTGGTGAGACAGGAGCGTACCGCCTTGCCATTGACAATGACGGTGCACGCGCCGCATTGACCTTTCCGGTCGCACGACTGCTTCGCGCCAATAAGATGGAGATCTTCCCTCAGAAGATCGAGCAGGACCCTCTTGTTGTCCACTACGAACTGTCTCGTCGCTCCATTGACGATCAGATTCACCTTTTTCATGACAGTCTCCTTGGAGTATTGGCATTGGGCACGGCCCAAGGATACAGACGATCTATATCTAACGTGATGTAAGCCATGCCTCCATAAATTTGTCAAGCCCCAGTTGCCTGTGCCGTCTGGAGCGTTTAGGGTCGCAGAATGGATGAATACTGTCCCAGGGGGGCGGAGGTAAGATCACCAAAGCCGGGCTTCGTCCGCACGGCGGTTATCCGTTCGATGATTGATTTTCGGTTGATTTCCAGAAGCGGCTTGTCCGGCGTCAACCTTTTGCCTTGTCCTCCGGCCAGGATCAGGCAGGAGCCTGCTATTTTCTTCGGTTTGGCCCCAGTCATATACAATTCTTCTCCAAATGTCCCCACAAGGGGACTTTCTTCAGCAGATTGAAATTTATCCATCGATTATGCCAAACAAACAAGGATAAGCAATGCTGTTCATGGTGATATAGCCTGAGACATTGTCCAATAATTTGGCATCCAGGAGGATATTACAGTTCGCTTCCGCCCAGCCGTGAGGCACCGAAACCACACCCGGCTTGAAGAACGACCGTAAAGGGGTCTCGTGGAGACCGGAACCTGTCTCCACTCGTCACTCAAGGTCCCACCTCGGCTATGATCTTACCAGTCTGGGACGGGTCATAACCTGGAAGGGATGACATCTCCTGCCGCAATGCCCGCGATTGGAGCACGTCGAGGATTACACGGATGGTAGGGTGTTCAAGCATGTCACCTGGAATCACAATATCGCAACGAACCTCCGCGATGGGAACGAAGTCGAGACCGAACGCCTTCGCTACGGAGTGAAGGCCCAATGCGGCATCCGCGACGCGATAGGCTACCATCTGGGCGCCTTCGTTGTGTGTGTGCACCTCTTGATCATAGCCCTTCAATGTTTTGCGCGGAATACCGCTTTTGGAAAGCCTGTCATCCAGGAGTATCCTGAGGGCGGCTCCCGGCTCCCGATTGACGAAACGAACGTCTTTCGACGCAAGATCTTCCACCGAACGGATACTGCAAGGGTTTCCGAGGGCGACCATCAGCCCCTCTTCCATTAATGAGAACCCCACAACCGTGCAGCCGAAGCCAGCCAGTCTTTTGCGGGCAAGCTTGACGTTCGAGTCCACACGCGGCGTGCCATGCAGATGGGTGCCTGCAAGGTGGGCGTGCCCGGCAGCCAGAGTCTCAAGCGCGCGATGGCTGGATGCAAATCGACAGGCGACCCTAGCCGACGGCGAAACCCTGGACACATGCGCCGTCAGAACAGAAAAGGCCGGGTCACAGCCAAGAAGGAGAGCCGTGTTTTCCAGGTATTCGGGGGAAGAGAACAACCTGACCCCGCCGCCCTCTTCGAGGATCCCGTCGGCGGCACGCAGCTCATGGCCGAACGTGTGACTGCCGTCCAACGGATAGCCGACCAGTCGCCCTCGAACCTTTGCCACGGAGATTCGCTGGGAAGGTGAACCATCACCCTCCGCCATCATCACTGAACTGCTCGAGGCTTGGGTTTCTTCGGAAAAAAGGTCTTCCACGCGGCAACCCAAAGTCCTCGCCAGACTCAGTGCAATAGCCGTGTTCGGCATGTAACGACCAGACTCCATGTCATAGATGGCCTGACGCTTGACACCAATCAGTTCAGCCATCTGGGTCTGGGACAACCCTCTGGACTGTCTCATTTGCTTCAGCCGGCAGATGACCTTTTCGGATCCGCTTTTCATGAATGCCTCCATCCAAAAGTTGGTGCGACCGGGTGTAATTTGAAAATGACATTGACACTGCATACATGTCAAATGTAATTTACTAACGTTGCTTGTAATTTATAAATAGCATGGAGGGGCTCGGCTGTACAGAAGACTATGATCGACTTCATGATCGTTTTCCAACCTCTTCTTCTTACCCTCAAGGTGGCTTCGCTGGCCACGCTTTTTTCATTTCTGGCAGGGGTTGCGCTGGCCTGGTTCATAGCCCACTTCAGATTTCCCGGAAAGGAGTGGATGGATGCGATCCTGACCTTGCCTCTCGTCCTGCCTCCTACGGTGCTGGGGTACTATCTGATTGTGTTGCTGGGAAGAAGGGGATGGCTGGGACAATTTCTCCTCAATAATTTAGGTATATCGCTCATGTTCACGTGGCAAGGCGCTGTCATTGCCTCTGCGGTGGTGTCTTTTCCTCTGATCTTCAAGTCTGCCAGGGCTTCCTTTGAGAGCGTGGACCAAAACCTCGAGAAGGCGGCCCGGACCCTCGGATCGTCGGAACTGGCCGTGTTCCTGCGCGTTTCTCTGCCTCTGGCCTGGAGGGGCATGCTGGCCGGCGCCATGCTGGCCTTTGCCCGGGCCATGGGGGAGTTCGGGGCTACCCTCATGATCGCCGGGAACCTGCCGGGAAAGACGCAGACGCTATCCCTTGCAGTCTACAGCGCCGTGCAGGCCGGGAACGACGCCCTGGCAACCACCCTCGTCCTCATAACATCCATCGTTTGCGTGCTGGTTCTTGTCTCATCCGGAAAGGTTCTGAAATCCAGCTATACCAAGGAGGTTGATCGATGAAAAGCAGTCTCTTGAAGCGAGGCCTTGTCATCGTCATGGTATCTCTTCCCGTTTTCGCATTGAATTCCGTCACCCATAAGTCCGCATGTGCCCAACAGGAACTGCTCGTTTCCGCTGCGGCCAGTCTCACCAATGCATTCAAGGATGTGGGAAAGCAGTTTGAGGCCGCCAATCCCGGGGTGAAGGTGGTTTTCAATTTCGCATCCTCCGGGGCCCTTATGCAGCAGATCGACAAGGGCGCGCCTGTGGACGTCTTCGCCTCCGCAGATCAGAAAACCATGGATCAGGCCGGGGAGAAGAGGCTTCTTCTCGTCGAAACCCGAAAGGATTTCGTGAGCAACGGGCTCGTCCTCGTCGTTCCCAAGGGCTCGAAGCTGGTCATAAAAGGTGTGAAGGACCTTTTGGGGGCCAAGATCGCAAGAATTGCCATGGGGAACCCGGAAACCGTGCCTGCAGGTAGATACTCGCAAGAAGTTCTCACCAAAGCAGGCCTTTGGGAAGCCCTCAAACCGAAGTACATTCTTGCCGAGACGGTGCGCCAGACCCTGGACTACGTCGCCAGGGGTGAAGTGGACGCGGGTTTCGTATTTTCCACGGATGCGATCGTTGCAAAGGAAAGGGTGCGTGTGGCGGCCAAGGCTGAAGGACACCAGCCGATCCGCTACCCGGTAGCCGCGATCAGGGGAACCAAGAAATTGGAGATTTCCCAAAAGTTCATCGATTATCTCCTTGGGAGTGAAGGCCAGGCCATTCTTGCACGGCATGGCTTTGGAAAACCGTAGCATGATGATCGAAGTGGAAATCCGGAAGACGCTCGCTTCCAATGGGAGGAGCTTTTCTCTGAGCGTGGCGTTCTCCTCCGACGATAATGCAGTGGTGCTCTTCGGGCCTTCCGGCTCCGGGAAGACATTGACCCTCCAGTCTGTCGCCGGCCTGGTCAGGCCCGATTCGGGAAGGATCGCCGTCAACGGACGGGTGCTCTTCGACGCCGCGGCCGGGATCGACCTCCCTCCAAGAGCGCGCAGGATGGGCTACCTCTTTCAAGACTACGCCATCTTTCCGCACATGACGGTTGAGGATAACGTCGGCTACTGTCGCAGACAGCCCTGGCAATGGAGGCTGTCCGGAAGGGACCGAAAAGATGCCACGGCGCTCCTGGATACCCTCGAGATCGGACACCTTGCCGGGAGCTACCCTGCAGACCTCTCAGGGGGCCAGAAGCAGCGCGTAGCACTCGCGCGGGCGCTCATGACCAGACCGGACCTGCTGCTCCTCGACGAGCCGTTCTCCGCCCTGGACACCCTGCTGCGGGGAAAACTCAGGAAAGAGCTCCTGGACATACAGGCGCGGTTCCGTGTTCCCATGATCATTATCACTCATGACCCTGAAGATATCGAGGCCTTCGCTGAGACTTTGGTCACCTATGAGGGCGGGAAGGTCCGCGAAATCCGGCGTCCGCTCGATCCGGGAAAGTGAGCGTCATTTTTGGGTTGACCATCTATCAAGTATGACATATAGCAGAGGACGATTGAACTCGGGACTTGAGTTCAAGTCTGCATATCTCTCTGGAGGTGGTCATGCAAAAAGACGATCAGGAATACAGGAATGCTTCCTATGAATTGGATGAATGTATCTGCAGGAAATCGACACGGAGAGAGTTCTTCAAAACGACAGCGGTCCTCGGTGTCGGCGTGATTGCAGCCGCTGCCTTGCCGCACCCGGCTGCAGTGGCGGAAACCCCCGTCTCAAATCCCGCTGTTTCCATTCCCGACGTCTCGATTCGCATGAAAAGCAGAGACTCCTATCTTGTCGGAGTCACCGCCGGCGATATCATCGAGATCAAACTCGCCGATGTCCTTAAATTCCACGGATACTGTGCCGGAGGCGTAGCCTTCGCATTCCGGGCGGCGCAGGAGGCTTTCAAGGTGCTTTACGGAAACGAACTGCCGGTCCGTCAAACCATCAAGATCCAGACATCCCATCATTGCTGCCAGGCAGGCGCTTTGGCCTACATCACTGGTGCACGATCGGACTTTGGGGAGGAGAAGAAGATCGTTTTCATCGACAAGAAAGGAAAGGGACAGGTGACCCTGCGGCCCCTTTTCAATCCGCATGATGCGTTCAAACCTCTTTTCCGGAAGGTGATCAAGGAAGAGGACTTCGCCCCGAAGGTGCGGCAGGCGCTTCAGCAGGCTGTTCACGAGTATGTGAACGCTCCAGTGGATAGGCTATTTCAGATAGAGCGAGCTTAAAAAGTTTCCAAGTCGGCATGGGGGGCTCCCGAACTTTTGTGACAAATTCGATATATGGCAAAACTGACATAAAACAAGGAGGCAAGTCAAGTCTGAAAAGCTCGCCTGGGAGGGTGATCCTTACTTTGCAGATTTCCTACGGCTTCGGATTGCGTCTTGGAGTGGCGGTGATCCTATGCGACGGATGTCAAGAGAAAGAGGCGACCATGGCCAGACTCTTATTGGAAAGAGTTTTTTCCGCGCTTACGAACTGAGGCAGAGCCGACTCCGGCAGAATCGATGGACTTGTTTTCGTTTTTACTTGAATCGGTCATCCGATTTCCTGGTCGAGAGGGCCGCAATGGCTTTCTGCATCCAACCGATTCGCGCTTCCTTTGGAGCGTCGAATTCCGGAACGTAGGGCTTAATATCCAGAAGAGGAGTCCCATCGAGAATGTCCACGTTCCGGATGTACAGTATGCCGTCTTCGATCTTGTCCAGTTGAACAACGGACAGCCCGATTGCGTTCGGACGCTTTGGCGCCCGGGTGGCGAAGAGTCCGCGCGACTCCGAGTCCAGGAAGGGAACGACGGCGAGCTTGAATCCGCGGCTGCGGTGGAAGTGATAAAGCAGGATGATGTGTGAAAAGCCGTCGAGATCCTTGAGCCCCTCCTGGAATTCCCCCAGCAACTCAACCGTTCCCTTCACGCCGGCCGCCCCCGCCGGCTGGATCGGCATGCCCTGGAGATCTTTGAACGGGGAGCGGATGGTCCCGATTGTTGTGTATTCGATCTTCAGTTTTTAAACCTCTGCGCCAGGAAGATGTTTGACATCGCACGAGTATAATACCAGGTTTACCCTGGAACTTGAAAATTTTCGTTCAACCTTCCACTCAGTTGAAAGATTGACAATTTTATGGTTTGCTGAGGGCCTTCGCAGAAATCTGATGGACATGGAATAGCAGCGGGCTTCGAGGAGCAAATGGATTTCTTTCTCGTGGTTTTCTCGGTCTCCGGTGTGGAGACATGGGTCTTTCTGCCTCCCCTTGTCGCGTTCATCGTCTCTTTTTTCACATCGATGGGAGGCGTATCCGGGGCATTCCTGCTGCTTCCCTTTCAAATGTCGTTCCTGGGCTACACCGATCCATCCGTCAGCGCCACGAATCAGCTTTTCAATGTCGTTGCGATACCCAGCGGCGTTTACCGCTATTGCAGAGAAGGCCGCATGGTGTGGCCGCTCACGTGGGTTGTGGTGGCGGGCACCCTGCCCGGGGTATTCATTGGCGCAATCGTGCGCGTCGCCTATCTGCCCGAGCCCCAAAACTTCAAGCTGTTTGCAGCAGGGGTGTTGCTCTACATCGGTGTCAGAATGGTTCGCGACCTTGTCAGAAAAGTGCCAGGTGACAAGGGTTCTGGTGAGAAGCGGTTCCAGGAATTGGTGCGGGACTATCGCAGGGAGACGGGTGTGGGAGAAAACCCGGGTCAGGACCCGCTGCCGGCGGTCAAGGTGACCCATTTCAACCGGAAAAAGCTGGGGTATGTCTTCTACGGGGAGCAGTTCGACATCCCATTCTGGTCCATCTTCATTCTCAGCCTTATCGTCGGAGTCTTAGGCGGCATCTATGGCATAGGCGGAGGCGCAATCATTGCCCCCTTTCTCGTGACCTTCTTTGCGCTGCCGGTTTATACCGTGGCCGGCGCCGCCCTGATGGGCACCTTTGTTACATCGGTGGCAGGGGTCGGGTTTTATCAGTTCATCGCACCTTTCTACCCCAGTATGTCCATAGCCCCGGATTGGTTGCTGGGTATCCTGTTCGGATTGGGAGGAATGGCCGGGATGTATCTGGGCGCTCGATGCCAGAAGTTTGTTCCGGCCCGGGCTATCAAATGGATGCTCGCGGCCATCATCGTCTTCACGGCGATGAAATATGCCACCGCCTTTTTCGGTATGTAGGGCGGCCTTTGGTGATTCGGTCACTAGCCGCTGCTATCGCCGATTACATGGATCTTACTCACGGAAGCCCTTACTTCCATTCCCTCCTCCAGGAGCATGGCCGTCGGGTCCTTGTCCATGACATAGGCCACCAGCGGAAAACCGCAATCCAGGAAGACCTTCCTGTAAAGCCACAGCGGTACGATCTTCTCGATTCTTGCGGGAAAGGAATTGGTCTCCCCTGCCGGGTCGCCTGTCCCTGAAGGACGAAGGCCGACGTTTTCAGCACGAATGCATAGAAGCACCCTTTCTCCGGGGTTCCATTCCCCTTCCACCTCGATCTCCTTCCCGGCAACGGAGACGACAGAGGAGCCTCGACTCTTTCGGACGACCTCACCTCTCAGAATCGTCTCGATTCCGACCAGAGAGGCGACACTCTCCTTGACAGGATGATGCATGACCTCATGAGGAGATCCTATCTGGAGGATTTCACCACTCTGCATCGCCCCGAGGCGTGTGGAGAGCCGGAGAGCTTCTTCGCGATCGTGCGTGACGAAAAGGGTGGATATCCTTGTTTCCTTGATGACCTGCTCCAGGTCTTCGATGAGGGCCTCCCGGATGACAGGGTCGAGCCCGGAAAAGGGTTCATCGAGGAAAAGGAACTCGGGGCTTGTAGCGATTGCACGCGCAAGACTCACCTTGCGGGCCTCGCCGCCGGATAAAGTACGGGCGGCCCGGTCCTTGAGATCCGTTATCCCAAATCTGTCAAGGGTGCGCATGATGATTCTCGAGGCATCCTTTTTGTTCACGTCCCTGATCTTCAGGCCGCTGGCAACATTGTTGTACACCGTTGTGTTGAAAAGAAGCGGTTCCTGGAGGACCATGGCCAATTTTCTCCGGTATTGAAGAACCGGGAGGGTCGCCCCTATCTTCTGCCCCCTGAAAAGGATCTCCCCCTTGTAGGGAAGAAGGGAGGAGAGAGCCTGAAGAAGGGTGGTCTTCCCTGCGCCGTTTGGCCCGATGAGAGCCAGGAACTCTCCTTCGGAGACAACCAGGGACGGGATGTTGAGGACGCGTGTGCCTCCCCTGACGACGAGAAGATTTCTGGCCTCCAGTACAGGTGCGGAACCGCTCATCGAGGTCTCTCTTTTTGCTGCACCTGGGTAAGCGCCAGAGTGATCAGGTAGGCCAGCAGGAGGAGAATAATGGAGAGGGCGATGGCTACATCGAAATTGCCGCGGCCCGTTTCCATAACAGTCGCGGTGGTGAGGACCCTGCTGTATCCCTTGATGTTGCCGCCGACCATCATGGACGCTCCCACCTCGGAAATAACGCCCCCGAACCCTGCCATGACGGCGGCGAGCAGGGAGAGTCTCGCTTCCTTGACGAGTATCCATACCATCTGGAGCCGTGTGGCGCCAAGAGCAAGGATCTGCAGCTGGAGCTTTTCAGGGAGCTGCTGCACCGCTGCAAGGCTTATTCCCATGACAATAGGCGTGGCGATAACCGCCTGAGCAATGATCATCGCCAGCGGGGTATAGAGAATGCCGAGAAATCCGAAAGGGCCGTTTCTCCAGAGAAAGATGGTGACGAAGAGACCCACGACAACAGGGGGAAGGGCCATTCCGGTGTTGATGAGACTCACCAGGACCCTCCTGCCCGGGAATCTGGCGAGAGCCAGAGCGACCCCCACCGATACTCCCAGCACGAGGCTGATTAAGGTGGCGGTGACCGAGACCTTCAAGGAAAGGAAGGTGACCCCCATCACCTCCGGGTCCAACGTGACGAGAAGAACGAAAGCCTTCTTTATTCCTTCAAAAATGAGATCCATCTGTGCAGCCTACTTCGGATTTGGATTCTATTTGCCTAATTCCTCCACCTTCTTGCCGGCATCCGGGAAGAAGAGGGGTGCCCCGAACTTGTCCACGCCGAAGGTTTTGATGATGTCCTGGGTCTCTTTGGAGACCATGAAATCGGCAAACGCCTTCGCACCTTTTGCATTCACCTTTTTCCATTTCGCGGGATTGACTTCGATTACGTGATAGATGTTAAGAAGTATGGCATCCCCTTCAACAAGGATATCGAGTTTCAAGTTCTTTTTCAAAGCCAGATAAGTTGCCCTGTCAGTGAGGGTGTAGCCCTTCTTCTCGGCCGCCACATTCAGGGTCTGGCCCATCCCGGCGCCGGTTTCCTGGTACCACTTCTCCCCCTCGTACTTCAGGTTGGCTTGCTTCCAGATCGACTTCTCCTTGGCATGTGTACCGGAGTTGTCTCCCCTGGATACGAAGAGACCCTTTGCAGAGGCGATCTTCTTCATCGCCTCCAGAGCGGATTTCATTCCTCTGATTTGGGCCGGGTCTTCGGCAGGCCCTGCAATGATGAAGTCATTATGCATGACCAGTCTTCGATTGACGCCATATCCCTCTTCAACAAATTTCTTTTCAGCTGCCGGGGAATGGACCAGCAGGACATCCGCTTCACCTTTTTGTCCCATGGTCATTGCCTGGCCCGAGCCTACGGCGATCGTCTTGACAAAGTAACCGGTCTTTTTCTCGAAAACAGGAATCAGGACGTCCAGGAGCCCGGAGTCCTGGGTGCTTGTCGTGGTTGCCAGGATGAGCGCTTTTTCCTGGGCTTGTGCAAAGGATGCGCACAGAAGAACCGCCATTCCCATCGCAAACAACAGTACTTTATGATGAATCCCTTTCATATCGAAAACACCTCCTTCACAAAAGCTTATCAGATCTTTGCCCCTTTTGCCTGTCTCCACTCCTTCGAGTTAGGGAAGAAGAGGGGACTGCCATACTTTTCTTTCCCGAAATCCCTGATGATCTTTTGCCCCTTCGCGGGAGCGGTCAGCCATTGCACAAACCGCATCGCATCCTGGTAATTCGCTTTGGGGAACTTCTTGGGATTCACGGGAATGAGGGTCATGAAATTCAGGAGCGCTTCGTCCTTCTCCACCAGGATGACCAGCTTGATCTTGTCCCTGACGGAGAGGTAGGTAGCCCGGTCGATGACTACGTAAGCCTTCTTCTCGTCGGTGTACAGCAGAGTCGGCACGTTTCCCGAAGAGCCCTTTTCATACTTGTGGTACCAGGAACCCGACGGCTTGATCCCCGCCTTCTGCCACAAGGTCATTTCCGAGACGTGCGTGCCTGAGTTGTCCCCCCTCGTGACAAAGAGAACCTGCTTCCCGGCGATCTTCTTCAGCGCCTGGGGAGCGCTGCTCATGCCCTTGATTCCGGCGGGGTCGTTTGCCGGACCCATGATGACAAAGTCATTGTACATCAGGTCAATCCTTTCGGTGCCGAACCCTTCGGCCACGAACTTTTCCTCGAGAGATTTGGCGTGAACCAGACAAAGATCCACATTTCCCTTCTGGGCGATTTTCAAGGCCGCGCCCGTGCCTGCACCCACATGACGAACCCGTATGCCTGTCTCCTTTTCAAACGCGTTCTCAAGCGCCCCGACAATACCCGCGTCAATGGGTCCGATGGTGCTTGAGAGAAGAATGAACTTGCTTCTCCCGGCCCCATTCGTCGTTGCACAGCCCCACAACAGGAACAGCAAACCGATAAGATACAACTTCCTCATGCCCATGAGAGACACTCTTTTCATGCGTTCCCCCTTTCTTAGATCAATTTGTCCATATGGCGATATTGATATAAGGTCTTATAGACGCCGGGGCGATCTCCTGTCAACCATTAATCGCTCGGCACGGCTAATAGGAAAAAAGTCGGAAGAGCTGAGTGTCCCTTTCTGGGATGGTGAAAACTCTTGGCTTTCAGGCGAAGCAAGTTTTCCGTTGTCGCGAAGCGACTTGTCATTCCCGCGCAGGCGGGAATCCAGAATTCGTCTCGTCAGGCTTCGCGACATGAGTTAGGTATTTCATCGCAGGAGCATGCGCCCCCCCGAACTCCTGCTCGCGATTTGCGGAATAAATCGCAACCTGGAGGTTGCTCCTGCAACATCCAGGCGGCGCGGAGTCCCCTCCCGGAGAGTCGGCGGGAGGAGATTTCTCTGGATATCAGCCACTTTCCGGATGACAATGGCGCGCGCTTTCAGATATGCTCCCTCCCCATGAACGAGTCGATCCATACGGGAACGCGCGCCCCGGCTCATCTGGCATGGCTGAGCTGGGGGCTTGGTGCGGCATTCTATTTTTCGGGCTTTTACCAGCGCGTGGCGCCGGCGGTCATGACCGATCAGCTCATGATCGATTTCGGTATTGGAGCGGCCGCGCTCGGGAATCTCTCGGCGGTTTACTATTACAGTTATGTGGCCGTCCAGATCCCCACCGGTGTCCTGGCGGATGTGTGGGGGCCTCGCAGGACTCTGGGCACCGGGGCCATCGTTGCTGCGCTGGGGTCCATTCTGTTTGCCTGCGCGCCGAACATCTTCATCGCCAATTTCGGCAGGCTGATGATCGGTGCGTCTGTGGGGGTTGCATGGGTGGCCATGCTCAAGCTCGCAGCGCACTGGTTCCCACCCAATCGCTTTGCACTCGCCTCCGGCCTGGGACTTTTCGTGGGCTTAGGCGGGGCTGTGGCGGCCGGCGTTCCCCTGCGCTTCCTCGTGGATCACTTCGGATGGCGGCCGGTGATGGGAATATCCGGGGCGTTGACTTTCCTTATCGGCCTGTTGATCTGGATCATTGTGCGCGATGATCCGGGCGAAAAGGGGTATGCAAGCTATGGAACCGTATCGGGTCCATCGTCATCGGCGTCCCTGTTATCAGGGTTGAGAACTGTTCTCCGGTTCAAGAACATGTGGCTTCTTTCCATCGGCCCGAGCGGCGTTGTCGGTCCTTTGCTTTCCTTTGCCGGCTTGTGGGGCGTTCCCTTTCTCTCCACCCATTATGGCATGTCGCCTTCAAGAAGCGCCGCATACACCTCTACGATCCTGGTCGCCTGGGGAGTAGGGGGCCCTGTTCTCGGAGCGCTTTCGGACAGGGTCTGCAGGAGAAAAGCCGTCTACCTGTGGGGATCCCTCGCTGCCTGCTGCGGATGGGGGGTTGTACTGTTCGTCTCGGAGCTGCCGCCTTGGATCCTGGCCGGGCTTTTCATATTGATCGGTTTTGCCTCCGGCGCCATGGTCCTGGGTTTCGCCTTTGTGAAAGAGTCGGTGCCGCCCGGTTATGCCGGCACCGGGGCGGGAGTCTGCAACATGGGGGTGATGATGGGGCCAATGATCCTTCAGCCGCTGATGGGCTGGGTGCTCGACAGGCAATGGGACGGCCGCTTGATCGATGGGGTCAGAATGTATGACCTGGCTGCATATCGTTCCGCGTTCCTGGTGATGATTGCATGGTCCATTCTGGCGGTTGTCCTGATTGCGCTCACCACCGAGACCTATTGCCGCCAGACAGTGAGGGCAGAGCGGTGAAGACGACCAGAGGCTACATCTATGTGCTGCTGGCAGCCCTGATGTGGGCTTCCTCGGGAACAGCGGGAAAGGCCCTCTTTGAAGGCGGCATGACGCCGTTTGAACTGGTCCAGATCCGGGTGACCCTCTCCTCCCTGCTGCTTGGGCTTGTGCTCGCCATCTCTCCAAAAGAGTACCTCAAGATTCGCTGGAAGGACGTCGGATACTTTCTCGTTCTGGGGGTGGGGATGGCCCTGGTTCAGGGCACCTATTTTTTCACCATAAGCAAGATCCAGGTCGCCGCCGCCATCCTGATCCAATACCTTTCTCCCTTTTTCGTGGCCTTTTATTCCATCTTGTTCTGGAAGGAGCGTTTCACGGGCCTCAAGGCGCTCGCCCTGCTGCTGTCATTCGGCGGATGTTACCTGGTGGTGGGAGGATACGATCTGGAGCTGTTGAAGATGAATCGTCTCGGCATTATGGTCGGGGTGCTCTCGGCAATACTCTTTGCCGGGTACAGTCTTCTTGGCGAGCGCGGCATGCACCGGTATCGCCCGTGGACAGTTCTCTTCTATGCTCTCCTGTTCGCAGCGCTTTCCTGGCATGTTTTTTTCACCCCATTCCACTACCTCAAGGCAGGGTTCAGCGCGGCGCAATGGGGGTGGCTCCTTTACATCAGCGTCATAGGCACCATCCTCCCTTTCGGGCTTTACTTCATGGGTGTAAACTACATCCGTTCGACAAGGGCCAGCATCACCGCGACACTGGAGCCGATCTCGGCCGGGCTCATGGCATTCCTCTTCATCGGGGAGACCCTTAGTCCCCTTCAGATTCTTGGCGGCATTCTGGTTATTGCAGCAGTCATCCTTCTCCAAATCAGGCAGGAGCAGGACAAGCTGGCGCCCATCCTCATCAGGTCGGAGAAAAAATAACTGACGACTTGTCCCACCACGAAGGGCACGAAGAACACGAGAAAAACCCTCTCTGACCCCGTTGCTCTCCTTGAAGGAAACCAGGCAGGTATGATAGTTGTTTTCAATCATGTAAAAGAGGAAAGGAGAAATAGATGGAACAACCTACAGCTTTGAGCGGTATGCGAGTGCTCGTCGTGGATGACGAGCCCGACGTGATCGAGACTCTGGAAGAACTGTTGTCCATGTGTACAGTCCTGAAGGCCTCCTCCTTTAAAGAGGCTGAGCGACTTCTGAGAGAAGCGCCCGTTGACCTAACTATCCTTGATATCATGGGAGTTAACGGGTATGCCATTCTTGAAATCGCGCGCCAAATGAATATTCCTGCAGTGATGTTGACCGCTCATGCGGTCTCTCCGGACCATGCTATGAAATCCTACAAAGGGGGGGCCGCTTCATATGTTCCTAAGCAAGAGATCAAGCGTATCGTCACCTTCCTTGAGGATGTGCTTGAAGCACAAAAAGAGGGCCGTGACCCCTGGTGGAGATGGTTGGCTCGTCTTGGATCCTTCTGGAAAAAGGAATTCACCGGAGAATGGCAGAAGCAGAATTCTGAGTTCTGGGATAAAATCAAGAAGTTATGAGCAGGGCGCTAAGAAAATCTTTTTTGGTTGACAAAAAAATTTTTTTGAGAAAAGTTGTATACAAAATTGTATGTAACTCACCTTCTGGAGAGGGAAGCCTGATGGAAAAAGAAAACGGGCGGGATCCAATTTCGAACTTCCGTTTGGATGGCCGGGTTGCCGTAGTGACAGGATCCGGCCAGGGCCTGGGAAAGTGGATTGCGCTGGGGTTGGCAGGGGCCGGAGCCGCTGTACTTGTGGCTGATGTGAACCCGAAGAGCGCAACTTCCACAGCACAGGAAATAATGCGAAAGGGAGGTCGATCGGTGTCCATGGAGGTGGATGTCGGGGACATCGATGCTGTGAGCAGGATGATGGAACTCGCCGTTGAGGAATTGGGCGGGCTCGATATCCTAGTCAACAATGCAGGGATAAATGTACACAAGAGAGCCCTTGATATTGAGCCGAATGAATTCGAGCGGATACTAAGGGTAAATTCCAGAGGAGTCTACTTTTGCTGCCAGGAGGCAGCGAAGCGGATGATTCCCCGGAAAGGAGGAAAGATCATCAACATCGCCTCCGCAGCCGCCTTTCTTGTCAGGGCCGGCGTCCCCAATTCCGTGTACGCGATGACAAAGGCGGGGATTGTCATGCTAACCAAGGCACTGGCGGAAGAATGGTCCGGCGATAATATTCTGGTGAATGCCGTTGCACCCGGATATTTTGCCACCCCGCTTGTTTCCGACCGGCTGGGCGACCCCGACGACTATGCGCGCATCGTCGGCTCTACGCCCCTAAAGAGGGTTGGCCGGGCGGAAGACATTGTGGGGGCGATTATCTTTCTCGCTTCGGACGCATCGAACTTCATCACCGGCCAGACGCTTTCAGTAGACGGAGGGAGAACAATTCTCTGACGATTCAAGGATAAACACCCCTCTCCCCCGAGGGAGCGGAATCTGCGAGTCCAGGAATGAGTAACCTTCTGTTTTGTTGTTAGGGAGAGGAGTCATGGATCTTAGTGGATTTCTCAGGACGAGAGCCATAGAGCATGGGAAAAAGGTTCTTCTGATCGGTGAAACCGGCCCCATTACGTACAAGGAGTTTGATTCCAGGACCGACGAAATTTCCTGCGCCCTGTCGAGGATCGGTATCAAGAGAGGAGACCACATTGGGGTGCTTCATCCAAACAGCCCCGAGGTGCTCCTGGCCTATTTCGGCATCATCAAAATGGGATGTGTCGCCATTCCGATCAATACGATTTACACCCCAAGGGAAATCAAACACATCCTCAACAACTCGGATGCCAAGGCCCTGATCATCCGAGAAGATTTTCTCTCTCGTATCGAAACACTGCGGGACGAAGTCCCTCAACTCAGACATATCATCGTTCGAAAGTCCCATGAAAATCTGATGTCGTCCCTCGAGAGGGAGGCACGGCGAACAGGGAGAATAACCGAGCAGAAAGGCGCCGATCCTGATGATCCTGCAATCATCTTCTATACCTCAGGCACGACAGGACAACCCAAAGGGGTCATTCTGAGCCACAGAAATTTTTGTTTCGGCGGCGCGAATATTGCCCAAAGTTACGGCCTGAGAGAGCAGGACATTACCATGGCCGTTCTTCCAATGGTCCATGTCTTCAGTGTGGCGAGCCCGTTCTTTGGAAGTTTGAGCTCGGGTGGAACGGTAGTCGTGCTGGAACAGTTTAAGACAGAGCCGGTTCTGGAGGCCATCGAGCGCTATGGCGTGACCTGGTTCCCAGGGGTTCCCACCATGTTCACCTTTCTCCTGAATGCAGTGAAAGACAGGAAGCACGATTTCTCTGCCCTCAGGATGGGTCTTTCGGGCGGAGCTTCCCTGCCGGTCGAGGTATTGAAGCAATGGGAACAGGAATTCGGCGCGAAGATCATCGAGGTATACGGTCTGACCGAATCGACCGGCCTGGTTACCGCAAATCCCGTCTATGGGGCACGCAAGGCCGGATCCATTGGGGTCTCGGTATCCGGGGTCGAGGTCAGGCTGGTGGACAGGGAAAAGAAGGAAGTTGCACTTCGACAGGTGGGAGAGATCATATTCAAGGGTCCCAACGCCACGAGGGGGTATTACAAACTTCCGGAGGAGACCGACCTCAAGATCAGAGAAGGATGGGTCTATACGGGAGATCATGCCTGGCGTGACGAGGAAGGGTACTACTATATTGTCGGTCGAGAGAAGGAACTGATCATTTCCGGAGGGTACAACATCTACCCTCGTGAGATCGAGGAAGTGATTCATTCCTTCAGGGGAGTCAATGAGGCCGCAGTCATCGGAATCCCGGATCCTATCAAAGGGGAAGTCCCTAAAGCCTATGTCACATCAAAGGAAGGCTATGAGGTCCATGAGGAGGCCCTGCTGGATCATCTAAGAAAGAATCTGGCTCCCTATAAGCTCCCGAAGATTCAGTTCATGAAGGATCTGCCCAAGAACAACACGGGAAAAATCATGAAGAAGGACCTGCCGAGATAGTAACCGGCCGCCAAGGAGACATCCATGGATATCCTGCTGACCGAAGAAGACAAGAAGTTTCAGCACCACTGCAAGACCTTCTCAAGAGAGAAGCTGCTTCCACTGGCCGAAAAGTATGGAGAAACAGCGGACGTGCCCGGTGAACTGGTCCGCGCAATGGCCGATGCAGAATTATTCAAGATCCTGATTCCCAAAGAGCTCGGCGGGAGCGGAGTGAATGCGTTGAAGATCTGCCTGGCCAGGGAGCAGCTGGCGGGCGTTTACTGCCCCGCGGATGTGACTCTGGCCATGCAGGGTCTGGGGAGTTACCCGATCGTGCTGGCCGGGAACGACCAGCAGAAGAGGAGACACCTTTCCGCGATCGGCAGGGGAGAATTGCTCACCACCTATGCCTTGACAGAACCGGAAGCGGGAAGCGATGTGAACGGAATGATCAGCATGGCGGAAAAGAGTGAGACAGGGTTCATCCTCAACGGGAAGAAACGATTCATCTCCAACGGCCATGCCGCACAGATAATGGTGGCATTTGCCAGAACACCTCTTGCGGAAAACAGCCGGGCCATGTCGGCATTCATTCTGGAGAAGGGGATGGAAGGGCTGAAGGTTTCCAGGAGGCTGGATGTGATCGCTCCTCATGACCTGGTGGAGCTGGAGTTCGAGCGGTGCATTGTTCCCCGCGGGAACCTTCTCGGCAATGCCGGGGACGGGTATGGTATTGCCATGAAGACGCTCGATGTATTCCGGATGAGCGTGGGAGCGGCAGCAGTAGGGATCGGACAGGCGGCATTCGACGAAGCTCTCCGGTATGCTGTCGTCAGGAAACAGTTCGGCAGCTCGATTGGAAGGTTTCAGGCGGTTCAACTGAAAATCGCGGATATGGCAACCGAGCTGGATGCCTCCAGGGCGCTGGTTTATCGGGCGGCCATTCTCAAGGACCGGGGGGTTGATGATGTGTCCCGATTCGCCTCCATGGCAAAATTTTATGCCACCGAGGCAGCCTTCCGAACCGTGGACCAGGCCCTGCAGATCCATGGCGGGGTGGGTGTGATCAGAGGTTCGAAGGTGGAGCGGCTTTACCGGGAAATCAGAGCGCTTCGGATCTACGAAGGAACCACCGATATTCAGAAGTTGATCGTCGCGAACAGCTTTATGAAAAAAGCAGAGAATTAGGAGGAATCCCCTCATGCTTGCCAAGCATCTTGAGAGGCTTGTACAGGAATCAAGGGTTTTTGACCTGGGAATGGATTATTTCACAGGCATGCCCCATCACCCCAATCAGCCCCCTTTTGCCTTCACCCTGTTGAAAAAACATGGCGACATTACCCTTGAGAAGGAAAAGATCAGCTTCTGCAACGACCTTTTCACCATGGGCGGACATACCGGCACGCACCTCGACGCCAAGGCCCACGTCGCCAGAAACAATGTGGTTGCAGGCGGGATCGACATCTCGGACCTTCAGGATTATCAGCAAGGGCTGAAGGCATTGAGTATCGACAAGACCCCTCCAATCGTGAAAAAAGGCGTTCTTCTGGATATTCCGACGAGTCTGCAAATGGAGATCTTGCCCCACGATTTCGGTATCGGTTCCAGGGAGATGGAAGCAGCACTCGAGTTTCAGGGGGTTCAGATCGGGCAAGGTAATGTAGTTCTCGTTCGAACGGGGTGGATCAGACACTGGAGTGATCGAAGAAAATATCTCTCCGTGGATCGCGGAGTCCCCGGGGTAATTGAAGACGGTGCGCGGTTTCTTGCTAACAAAGGAATTTCCTTCACGGGCTCGGACACAACCGCCTTTGAAAGAGTCCCGCCCCATCACCTGCCTTGTCACGTGATTCTACTCGTGGAAAACGGGATACAGATCATGGAGATGTTGAACCTTGAGGAACTCTCCGAAAGCCGGGTCTACGAGTTTTTGTTCGTGGCCCTCCCTTTGAAGATTAAAGGCGGAGCCGGTTCTCCCATCAGGCCCATTGCGATCGCATAAGTGCTATGGTCACAAAAACGTCGCGAAAAGAAGAAGCGTACAGCAAGCTGAAAGCGGCCATCATTTCCGGAGATCTCAGTCCCGGCGAAAAGCTGGCGGAAAACGATCTCTCCCGAACAATGAGGGTCAGCAGAACACCTATTCGTGAAGCCTTTCGACAGCTCCAGATGGAAGGGTTCATCACGGTCATTTCTAACCGGGGCGCTTTCGTCAGTAAATTACCTACCGACGAAATCGAGGAAACCTATGATGTCATCTCGGTTCTTGAAGGCTATTCAGCAGAACTTGCGGCCACAAATATCAACGATGTCTCGTTGAAAAGGCTTCAGGCGCTTCAGCGGGAACTGATGACCTGTGCTCTTGAGAAGAACTACCGGGAGTACATGGAGAAGAATACCGTTTTTCACCGCTTCATTACAGAGATGGGCGGCAATCGCACGCTCACGAAGACTGTGATGGAATTGCGGTCCCGGGTTTTTCGGTATCGATTTACGAGCGTAACGATACCGGGTTTTCTTGAAAGGTATGCAGATGATCATGAAAGAATCATTGAAGCCATAAGCCGGAAAGACGCTGTCAAGGCTCGAAAAACCATGGCTTCACACGTTCAATTCGTCAAGGACGTTCTTGTCTCCTTCCTGAATGGCTAAAGGGGTTCTGAAAGGAAGGAAGAATATTGATGGAAGGGGGTGATAAGCCGGTCTGAAGGGGTTGGCCCTGCCACTTATCGATCATCTCATCATTGAAAGGAGTCGTCATGAAGCGAACGTTGGGAATCATTGGTGCCGCGTTGTTTCTCGGCTGGATCATCTCCGCTCCAACCATGGCCGAGGAAAAATTTCCCACCAAACCGGTGGAACTCTGGATCGGTTACGGCGCAGGAGGATCCACGGATCTGCCTGCACGTGTGATAGCGGATAGTGCATCCAAGATTGTGGGGCAGCCGATCGTGCCCATCAACAAGCCCGGAGGCGGCTCCTCGGTGGCGCTGAGCGAGCTCAAGGTTTCGAAACCTGACGGGTACACGTTGGGCGTCTATTCCAGCGGAGGTGTCCTGAGCGCCCTTTTGAGGCAAGTGCCCTACCACCCGGTCAAGGACTTCGAGCCTATTCTCCAGTACAGCGTCTACCAATACGGGCTTGTTGTAAGAGAAGATTCCCCATGGAAGACCTTCAAGGATTTTATCGCGTATGCCAAAGCCAATCCCGGCAAAATCAAGTACGCCACGGCCGGCGCCGGGACACCTCAGCACCTTGTCATGATGCAGCTGGGTGACCTGGCCAAGACCAAATGGACGCACATCCCTTTTGAAAGCGGCGCAAAAGCCATCACCGCGCTTCTGGGCGGGCACGTGGATGCAGCTGCGCAGACTACGGAATGGAAGGCGCAGGTGGATGCTGGAAAACTGCGTCTGCTCTGCACCCTGATGGACCAGCGGATGCCTCAATACCCGCAAGCACCTACCCTCAAAGAAGAAGGATTCGACCTGGTGGCGCCGAGCATCATAGCCATTGTTGGGCCTAAAGGAATGCCAAAGGAACGCGTGAAACTCCTCCATGATGCGTTCCATAAATCCCTGGACGATCCTGCGCTCAAGAGCTCGCTCGATCAGTTCGCGATGTCGGTAGTGTACAGGAACACCGAAGATCTGGGAAAGTTCATGGAGACGCTATACGGTTCATCTGCCGAAATGATCAAGAAAATGAAAGAGTAACCTGAAACACCATCCGGCGAGAGAGGGGGGTCTTCCCCCTTCTCCTGCTGAAAAAGGCACTTGAACGATGCGAAAACAGGACCTGGGAAGCAGTATCGTGTGGTTCGGTATAGGGCTCTTTATCGCTCTTTCCTCTCTTAGTTTGAACCTCGGCAGCCTTGGCTCTCCGGAATCCGGCTTCATGCCTTTTCTCACGGGCCTGGTCATCTGCCTCTTCGCTGTCGTTACCTTCCTTCAGGCTTTGTTCGAGAAGGGAGCGAAGGAGGAAAAGGTGTGGACAGGTGTCCGGTGGCAAAAGCTCGTCGCCGTCATTCTGATCCTTCTGGCCTATATTCTCCTGGTGAAGCCGGTAGGGTATCTGATCTGTACCTTTTTTCTGATTCTGGCACTCACCAGAATGATTGCATCGGAAAGCTGGGTCTCGTCGCTGACGAGCTCTGTCCTGGGCTCTTCTTTGTCTTATGTCCTGTTCAACGTATTCCTGAAAGCCTATCTTCCGAAGGGGATCCTGGGCTGACGAGGGGCTGATATGGATCTTTTGAACAATCTTCTTATGGGATTTGGTGTCGCTCTCAGCCCCACAAACATTTTTTTCTGTTTTGTAGGCTGCCTTGCCGGTACGCTCATCGGCGTCCTGCCCGGGTTGGGACCCACGGCATCGGTATCGCTTCTCCTTCCAATCACCTTCTCCATGAACCCGATCACGGCGATAATTATGTTGGGCGGCATTTATTACGGGGCCATGTATGGTGGATCCACTACTTCCATACTGGTCAATATCCCCGGCGAGGCCGCTTCCGTGGTCACGTGCATTGACGGGTACCAGATGGCAAGGAGAGGGAGGGCCGGACCCGCCTTGGGGATGTGCGCCATCGGGAGCTTCATCGCAGGGACCTTCAGTGTGATCGGCCTGATGATCCTGGCACCGCCCCTCGCGGAGATGTCACTCAGATTCGGCCCGCCGGAATACCTGTCCCTTATGGTGCTCGGATTGGCCCTGCTCAGTTTTCTCACTTCAGGATCCACGTCCAAGGCCATGATCATGGCCGGGTTCGGCCTGTTTCTAGGAACCGTCGGTCTCGACAACCTGACCGGAACTACCCGGTTCACCTACGGGACAATTACGCTCATGGACGGGGTGGATCTGGTTCCTGTTGTCATGGGCATGTTCGGGATTGGAGAAGTGCTCTATAACCTGGAGCAGAGCATCAGGGAGAGAGAGATTTATAACGCCAAGATCGAGAATCTTTTCCCTTCCCTCCGCGACTGGATGGAGGCGAAATGGGCCCTCGTGAGAGGATCTGTGATCGGGTTCTTTCTGGGAATCCTTCCAGGGGGAGGGGCAATCATCGCCTCTTTTGCCTCCTATGCCATTGAGAAGCGGCTCTCCAAAACGCCTGAGCAGTTCGGAAAGGGAGCGATAGCGGGGGTTGCGGGTCCGGAATCGGCCAATAACTCCGCAACAGGAGGCGCTTTCATCCCGATGATGACTCTCGGCATTCCCGCCAACCCTGTCATGGCCATTTTGCTGGGGGCTTTGATCATCCACGGAATTCAACCGGGTCCGTTCCTGATCAAGGAACACCCGGATTTATTCTGGGGCGTTGTAACGAGCATGTATGTTGGAAACTTCATTCTGTTGATTCTCAACCTCCCCTTGATCGGGATCTGGGTCCGTGCGCTTCGGGTGCGCTATACCATTTTGTTTCCCCTCATTCTTCTCTTTTGTCTCATCGGTTCCTATAGCCTGAAGAATAATGTCGGGGACATGATTCTCATGCTGATCTTCGGCGTCTTCGGATATCTCATCCGAAAATACCGCTATGATGCCCCTCCCCTGGTACTTGCCCTCGTTCTCGGTCCCATGGTGGAAAGTGCATTGCGGCGATCGCTTCTCCTCTCCGATGGAAGTCCTTTCATCTTTTTTCAACGTCCCATCTCCGCAGTCTTTTTAGGGGTGACGATGTTGCTGGTCTTCACCTCCGTTCTTCCGGCGGTGAAAAGAAAGAAGGGAAGGATCCCCAGCGAGGAGGGAGTGGACTGAGGAGTATCGAAATGGCGAACACGGAAAGCCAATGCCGAAAGTTGCCGCATTCACCCTTCGATACCTCAGGGTGGACGGCTCAACTGGACCATAAAGGATATGACTTCGTTCGTAGTGTGACCTGTCCTGAGGTATCGAAGAGCATCGAACCGGAAATGGAAAGCCGCCAGGAGCTTTTGGCGGAGGTGTTCATCTTGAGGAAAGATGCGTGTCAGGAGAATTATGGAGCCAGTAAAAACAATGCGTGCAATCCAGGTGGTGAATGCGGGTCCATCCGCTCAACTGGTAATGGGGGATGTTTCAAAGCCTGTCCCCGGTACGGATGAAATACTGGTGAAGGTAGCAGCGACCGCCCTCAACCGGGCGGACATTCTTCAGCGCCAAGGCAAGTATCCGCCCCCTCCCGGCGCGAGTTCCTTGCTGGGGCTGGAAATCGCAGGAACCGTGGCAGAGGCGGGCAGGAATGTGCAGGGATGGCGACCCGGAGACCGTGTCTATGCTCTTCTCGCAGGCGGAGGATATGCGGAGTTCGCTACGGTGCATTATCAGGTGGCCATGCCTGTGCCGTCGAAATTATCTCTCACGGATGCCGCTGCCGTACCGGAATCATTTTTGACCGCTTATCATGCCCTGTTCAGGTTGGGCCGGTTAAGAGAGGGGCAGAATGTTCTTATCCATGCCGGCGCCAGCGGAGTGGGCACAGCCGCCATTCAGATGGCCAAGGACTCAGGCGCGATTGCCCATGTCACGGCAGGATCTCATCCTAAGCTCGAGTTGTGCAGCAGACTGGGTGCGGCTACGACCACCAATTACAGGGAGGAATCGTTCGCGGAGAAGATTCTCTCCTCCACTTCGAACAAGGGGGTTGACCTCATTATCGACTTCATCGGCGCCCCTTACTGGGACGGGAACATACGATCTCTTGCACTCGACAGCCGGATCATCGTGCTTGCGACGATGGGGGGAGACCGGATTCCGGATTTCAGCCTGCGCGATCTGTTCAGAAAGCGCGCATCGCTTCTGACCTCAACCCTCCGTTCCCGTTCCTTGGAGTTCAAGATCGGCCTTAGTCAGGAGTTCCATGAGTACGCCCAATCTCGTTTCAACGACGGCAGGCTCTGCCCGGTCATTGACACTACCTTCGATTGGGCGGAGGTTTCAAAGGCACACCGGTACATGGAAGAGAATCGAAACATGGGCAAGATCGTGCTGCATGTGAGCGGCTCCTGAGGATTGCCGGAAATGGTGATTTCGACTCATCTTCTTAAATCGATTTCAAAAGTGCTCTATGAGCGCTCTCTGAAGAAAATCCCATCGGACACGAAGCGGGCCATTGAAAGAGCGCTCAAGACAGAGACGAACAGGTTGGCGAGAGAGACCCTCAATTGGATGCTGACCGGTTCGGAAGCTGCGGAGAAACATGGAAGTCTCCTGTGCGCGGATAGTGGAATTCCCGAGTACACCATCAGAATCGGACCGGGGATCTCAATTGAGGGGGATATCCGAAAAGCTATCTCGGAAGGGTTTGATGAACTCGTCAGAGATATTGTTCCCCCCATACTCGGGCACATTACCAACCCCTTGACTCTGGAGAGAGGGTACAAGGGGAAGGATGTGCCCATCGTCCACTTCGATTGGATCGATGGCGCAAATTTCGCTGAAGTGATCTGTTCTCCCAAGGGGCTGGGATCGGGGCAGTGGGCCTCTCTACAGGTATTCAGCTTTCCTTCTCTCGAGGTCATTGAGCGCTACGTGATGGATTGCGTGAAAAGGGCGGGTGGGCAACACTGCCCCCCCTTTATACTTGGTATCGGCATCGGAGGCACATTTGATCATGCAGCCAAGATGGCGCAAGAGGCCTTATTGAGACCTCTGGGCGGCGGAAACCCTCATCCCGTGCTTCAAAGAATGGAAGAGCGGCTTCTAAGAAGTGTGAATGAAACAGGCATCGGCCCGATGGGAACGGGCGGAGATACGACTGCCCTCGGCGTACACGTCAATTACGCGTGCGGCCATGGGTTCACACCGGTAGCGGTTTGCTTTAACTGCTGGATCAACAGACGCATGGGAGCTAGATTATTCGAGGACGGCAGGGTCGAATACTCATAGAGCTCAATGTCCCGGGTCCTAGAAAAGGAGAGAGTGTTTAATGGGGAACAGCCATAACGTCAAGCTCCCTTTGACCGAAGACCGGGCAAGAGAGCTAAAACTGGGAGATGTCGTCTATCTCTACGGCGAGGTCATCATCACGTCGGGGCTTCCCACGTTTCGAAGAATATTGGAGTTTGCAGGCTCCGGAGAACCTCTTCCCATGGATCTGAACGAAGCGGCCTTGCTCCACCTTGTGTGCTACAATAGAGAAGAAAATGGGAGGCATGAAGCGCTTTACCTGAATCCCACTACAAGCACACGGTTTAACGCATACATGCCTGCGATCATCAGGGCCTTTCGCCTTCACGTGGTGGGCGGCAAGGGAGGACTCGATGTTCAGTGTGCGAAGGCCATGCGCGAGACAGGCTGCGTCTACCTAGCCTTCCCGGGGGGTGCGAGCCCCATCCTCTCATCGGCAATCAGGGAATGCCTGTCGGTTGGTTGGATGGATTTGATCGCACATTATCGTCTGGTGCGGCTGCGGGTCGAAGGACTGGGACCAGCCGTCGTGGCGATTGATGCACATGGAAACAGCATTTATGAAAACATCAGAGTCGGTCTGGAGGAGAACTTCAGCAAAATCCTGGATCGACTGAATCGATCCAGGTTCAATCCTGCTAATGCCGATCCTTCCCCGGTCGCCTCATGACTTGGGGGGGGGAGATCGCTCCGGGTTAGGTTCCCCACAGGTATCTCATTTTTTCAACATTCTTTCGGTGCCTAGGAATTTGGAAGCTATTTTAATGAAAATATTTACACCTAGATTGAGGACTTCCTCATCAATATCGAAGTTTTTGCTATGTAGCGGATGTACGATCCCCTTTGCACTATTACTAATTCCCAGTCTAAAAAAGGCTCCCGGACATTTTTCAAGATAATACGCAAAATCTTCACCCCCCATTGTGGGCCTTAAAGACTCCACGTTATCCTCTCCTAATTCCTCGGAACAAACTGTATTCACCAGCCGAGACATATCCGGATTATTCACCAGTGGCGGAGTTCTGTGTTGAAAATCAAGCTTATACTCCATTCCGAAAGAAAGACAGACTCCTCGGACTATTTCTTCAATCCTTGCTCTCACCCTTTCTCTTACGCTATGGTTCAATGATCTCACAGTCCCCATTAATTGAATTCTCTCAGGAATGACATTAAAAGAGGTTCCTCCATTCACTTTTGCGATAGTAACTACAGCGCTGTCCAATGGATCTATATTTCTGCTTACAACAGATTGTAACTGGGTGATGAGATACGCTGCTGCAAGGATAGGATCTTTGGTGGTATGTGGATAAGCCGCATGACCTCCATTGCCTGCAATCTCGATGTTCAACTGATCAACCGCTGCGAATGCCTCACGTTCATAGATGCCGACCTTCCCGATCGGGAGGAAAGGGAATACGTGCGCTCCAAAAATCGCGTCAACTTTCGGATTATCCAACACCCCTTCTTCTATCATTAATTTGGCGCCCTCTCCTGTCTCTTCAGCGGGTTGAAAAATGAATTTAATATTTCCCCTTACCTTTTCTGCAACAGATGTGAAAAACCGCGCAACACCAAGAAGAATGGCAACATGGGCATCATGACCGCAAGCGTGCATCTTCCCTTCTACTTCTGAAGCGTAAGGCGCGCTATTTCCTTCCACCAACGGGAGCGCGTCCATGTCAGCCCGAAAAGCTACTGTCTTTCCGGGACATGCTCCTTTTAAAAGCCCGACTACTCCGGTTCTTCCAACTCCGGCTTTAACCTGCAAGCCGAACCTGGTAAGCCATTCACATATCAGAAGCGATGTCTCGATTTCCTCAAAGGCCACTTCAGGCCGCATGTGAATACTTCTTCTAACCTGGATTAGCCATTCCTTCATCACATCACCATATTTCATTGGAGGTGGTAGGTTTGACATTCGTCTTTTGGGTTTACAGGTGAAAGGTTCATTGCACGAGATGCAGGGTCGACAAACTGATAAAAAGATTCCTAGTCGCAAAGTTCATGGACGACCCATATTCCGGGCTTTGATTCGCTCGGCGATTGCCCTTGCAGCAAGCACGCCGCTTGCCGACGCTTGGAGAAGTCCCCTGCTGATCCCGGCCCCGTCCCCCACGGCGAAAAGATTCTTCACCCTGGTTTCCATTTGCGGACTCACCTCAATGCGGTTGGAGTAGAATTTCACCTCCACTCCATAGAGCAGCGTATGGCGGGAATTGACTCCCGGCGCGAGCTTTTCCAGAGCTTCGAGCATCTCCATGATGCTCAAGAGGTGCCGGTACGGAAACACGAAGCTGAGGTCGCCCGGGGTGGCGCTCTGAAGGGTGGGTCGGGTGAGACCCCTGGCGATTCGCGCGGGATTGCTGCGCCTGCCGGCGAGGAGATCGCCGAGACGCTGGACGATGGGGCCGTCGCCCAGCAGGTTGGCGAGATGCGCGATGTAACGGCCGTAGGCAATGGGGTCGTCAAAGGGCTCTGTAAAGGCACTGCTCACCAGAATGGCAAAGTTGGTGTTCTCACTCCTTTTGACCGCATAGCTGTGGCCGTTCACAGTGGTAATCCCGCCGTTTTCCTCCGTCACTACCTCACCGTAGGGGTTCATGCAGAAGGTTCGCACTCTTTCATCAAACGTCTTTGAGTAGTGAATGAGCTTCGATTCATAGGTGATATCCGTGATCTCACGGAGGACGACCGCAGGCAGCTCCACGCGCACACCGATATCCACGGACGTTGCCCTTGTCTTGAGTCCGAGCGATGCGGCCTGCTCTTTCATCCATCTCGCCCCGGATCGGCCGGGGGCTGCAATCACAAAACGACTGTTCACGACCGATCCGTCACTGAGAAGAACTCCCTGGATCGGGCCGCCTTCGGCAGCCAGTCCTTTGACCCGGCACCCGGTGCGGGTCTCTACACGGCCGGCCAGGGAGCTCCGAAATCGCTCGAGAACGTTCCGGCAGTTCTCGGTTCCTATGTGGCGGATGCGACTCGGCACAAGCTCCAGATCCGCAAGTCTAGCCCGCTCGGCGAGCGAGTCAAGGCCGGGGGTCCTTTCCCCGAAGATCCTGTCCGGCGCCCCATGGGCGGCATACATTCCGTCTGCGGTCTCGAGTAATTGAACAAGCGACCTCTCGTCCAGGTACTCTCCCAGCACTCCGCCTACGTGAGTCGAAAGGGTCAGTTTGCCGTCGCTGTATGCGCCTGCGCCACCCCAGCCGCAAAGCCTGTCCTCGACCGCTTCATGGCTGCGCTTATCCAGGTCTTTCCCCTGCTCAACCAGGAGAACGGGACCGATCCCCAGATCTGCAAGGGTCAGGGCTGCAAAAATACCCGCCGGCCCCGCGCCCACGATAATGACTTCATAGTCCATCGTGCCCCCTCCTCTGACCCCTTTTTGTCGTGAATTCGAGATATCCCTTCCGGAAGAGCGTAAGCAAAAGAAGGAGCCCATGTCAAGCGGACAGCAGGGATCTTTAATCATGGTTGTGCTTGACACACTGTAGCCGATCCTCTATTTTTCTACCCACCAAAATCCAGTTCTTATAACGGCGCCCGAAAAAGTTGTGCGGGTGCGGCTGTGAAAAATGTACTTACGCTTCCTCTTCCATTCCACGCCACCAATCCTCTCACTCCTTGTTCAGCGGCATAATCAAGTCGCTGCTTTATGGCATTGCTCATTTGAACCCAACAGTATGCCAGGGGTCTCAGCATTGCAGCGTCAGGACATCCCCTGGTCAGGGAATGCTGATGAGATATAACTTCGAAAATTTCCGTGAAATCGACAGGAGGGGTTTCCTCAGACAGGTTTTTGCGGGCGCACTGGTTGCAGTGTCCACCTTGTTTCCCGAGAAGACGGAAGCGGCGAGAATCTTTGACATCAAGAGTCCAAAAAGAAGAACCCGTCCGATAAGGAAGAGCACGCGATTCATCATTCTCCATACCACCGAGGCCGACGGTTCGGGCACAGTGGACTGCATCGCGCAAAGCGGAACAGCAAGTTATGTGGTGGATCGGACCGGAGCAATCTACAGGATTATGGGCAAGACCCAGGTCTCCCTGGGGTGCGGCCGCAGCATGTGGAATGGATTGGTCAATCTTGACAACCACGCGATTAACATTGAAGTCGTCGGTTATCATAACAAGTATCCTTCGGGCCGGCAGATGGAGAGTTTAAAGTACCTGGTCGGGGTCCTGATGAGAACTTACGGCATCAGCGCCGGGAAGGTGATGCCTCATTCCCAGGTGGCTTATGGGAGGCCGAATCGCTGGTACAGGCGTTCCCATCGAGGAAGGAAGAGATGCGGCATGATCTTCGCCACGGACCCCGTGAGAAGGAGGCTGGGCCTGTCGGATAGACCCCGGTACGACCCTGACGTCCGTGTGAAGCGGCTTACAGTTGGGGACGAATACCTTTCGAAGGTCCTTTACGCCAAAATGAGCAAACAGGAACTTGCCGCAATCACCTCGCAGTTCTCGCCCGATTCTGAAGACGAAGATCTCGCTGTAGGAACGGTGCAAAAAGGCCAGACTGTATGGGAGTATGCGGGAGACGAATACGCGAGCGAAACGACGATCTATCTTCTTCCTGACGGACGCATAAGACGCGGCGACGATCTCCTCAAGGAAAAATTTGACTTCCACAATGTTCAACCCGGGACCCGCATTGCCGTAGGCTATACCCTTGGCGGGTGCGTGACCGGTGAGAGAACGCCGTTCAGCATCGCAGGCCAGAACTGGAACAGACCGGATACGTTGTATCTAACGGATGGCAAGGTGATCACGGGCGACGAGATTAACGACGTGAAAATTCCAGCCGGAACCTTCCTTCTATTCAGAAAATGAGAGCCTCACTCGGCTCTGATCAGCAGTTTCTGACCCGGGTAAATTCTGCTCCGTGGCGTCAGCCTGTTCAGAGAAAGCAGCTCCGAAAGGTCCATGTGATGCCTCCGAGCGATCAGGAATGGAGAGTCTCCCCGCCGCACGCGGTAGGTCTCTGTTTTCGTAAGCGCCGACCCCGAAGACCAGGCCGGGACCTTGATGACCTGGCCCAGGGTCAAAGTCGTGTTTCGGAGGTGATTGAGGGAGATGATCAGGTTGGTGGACGTTCCGTACTTCTGGGCAATCTTCCACAAAGAATCCCCGCGCTTGACTTCGTAAGTCAGAACCTTGCCTTTGAGCCCCTCCGATTGTATGGAGGATGTCTCCGGAGGGACTACCCCGGCTCTCGACGCAGTGGGTATCTTCAGCCTTGCACCGGCGACGAGCAAGTCTCCCCTGAGGCCGTTTACGGTCTTGATGGCCCTCATCGAAGCGCGGTATCTGGCGGCGATCTCAGAGAGCGTATCCCCTCTTCTCACCCTGTGAATGTAATAGGATGGGACCGGGTTTCTCCAGGCCGGGATGTCGTGGAGCTTGGACAGCAGGATCTCCCCTTTCCCTGAAGGGACTGTAAGCTCGTATGGACGGTCGGGAGTGACGCCCCGGCGCAAGGCTGCATTCAGATCTGCGAGAACCGTCCGGTCCACGCCGATCAGTTTGGCCATGTCTTTCAGGCTCACCGCCCGGCTGAGCATGACGGTCTCGGTCTCAGCAGGTTCATCGAGTGGCGGGAGCTCCAGCCCATGGGCTTTGGGATCGTTCACGATATGAAGCACGGCAAGGAAACTCGGGACATAAAAAGCGGTCTCCTGGGGCAGCCTCTCATAGAGATCCCAGAAATTGTCCAGATAGTTGATCTTTTGCGCCCGTATGCGTTTGAGCACGGCCCATTCGCCGCAGTTGTATCCGGCCAGTGCGGTTGTCCAGTCCCCGAACATGCGATGGAGCTCTTTCAAGTAGGCAATGGCAGCATCGGTGGACTTCTCCGGGTCCATTCTCTCATCGATCCAGCGATCCCTCTTCAGGCCGAATTTGTAAGCTGTGGATGCAATGAACTGCCACAAGCCCAGGGCCCTCGCTCTGGAAAAGGCCTTGACCTTGAAGCCGCTTTCAATAAGGGGCAGCCAGGAGAGCTCTTCAGGCAGACCCGCCTCTCTCAAAGCTTCCAGAATGGCGGGCCGGTAGATCCCGGATCGCCTGTAGGCCTGCAGGAAAAAATCCTTCTGTTTCCCGGTGAAGAGATCGATGGCCCGTTGTACATGCCGGTTCATACTGAGGGGAATAGCCGTTTGCAGCCCGTTGGCCGTCCTGAACCTCGAAGCATAGGCTTCGATAACACGCTTTGAGATGGTGAAGCGAAGGTCTTCCTTCTGCTGCACCAGTTCTGGGTCCCTCTGTTCAACCACCTCGAGAAGCTTGGCATAAGCCTTGTCCAGGGCCTCGATGGCAGAGTCCAGATCTCCCTGCTCCCGGAAGTAACCAGAGGCCTGAAGGAGTTCCAGCGCATTATCGATCTTTTCCTGGTCGGATTGATCCACGCTCCCCGGGGGCCGGTCTGAGAGGGATTCCGATTGGAGGGGTTCGTTTTCGTCAACCAACCCTTCGCCGAGTGAGGGGATGGGCAGAGGACCCGCGGTCCCTTCAGGCAGGGTCTCTGCCTGGATGTCGTCAGGGCCGCTCTTTTGGGCCAGCGGCTTCATCATGCTTGTCTCCGGTTCGGCCTTGATGGCGGAAGCTGAGGACCCTTCGGAAGATTGGTTATTCTTCGCGATAGCGCATCCTGAGCAGAAAAAAAGGCCGAGAACCAGGACCCGGGCCAGCCGGGTACATACCATCTCACCACCTCCTCGTATGGCTTCTGATTCGGAACGAAAAACGGGACAAGATTGCAGCCTGGTTCCGTTTTCTTGTGGAAGCGATTTTTTGAAAGCGCATCATAGTGGACGCACCCTTGAGAGTCAACCCTCACTTACAACTTCAGGGTATCCTATGAAGCATTTCAAGGATGCTCAAGAGGAGCAGAGAATAAAAGACGAAGCGTATCGGATTCTTTCGACTGACCGTGATCCTTAGACCGGGAAATGAGGAATTGAGAAGCCTCTGATTTCTCTCTTAATCTCAGAGCCCAATACTCTCCAAGAGTGGGTTCATTCGTATTAATGCTTGCTCTAATCCTCTGGGATGGTTAGAATTAGACAACTCATCCTTTTGGATTTAAACATTACTAGCCCAGAAGCACTCTTACCGTTCCAGATGCAGCGATGACGGATTTCGTCCGGGGAGGCTTCAACTTCCCATCAAGTGCAGAATCAGCGGTTCGGCTTTCCGGTTTCTAAGGGGCGGTGATGAGCAATCCATTCAGCCTCGGGTCTGAAATGGGGATCAGGAAGAGAGTTTTCTTCCTCCTCGTCGTTATTTTTGTGCCGCTCCTCTTTCTTCATGGTTTGACTTTTTACAGATGGTACCGGGAGAGCAAGAAGGCCGAGATCCAGGCGAATCTTGAACTTGCCCGGACCGTGTCCAAGACTTTTGACTCGTTTATCAACGACGTCCTACACACCCAGCTGGCCATCGGCTTGGCGGCCACAGCCTCCCCGCCTCCTTCCAGCGACTCTCTGCGCAGGATTTTGCAGGGCGCAGAGGAGACAAATCCGATGCTCCGATCTTTTACATGGAGCAGCCCTGCCGGCGTAAGTCTTGTGACCACCAACACCGCAGTAGAGAACCCGAAGATCAGAGCGCAGGCTCTTGTCCCGAGAATAGTGTCCGGGGAGGGGTACGGTGTCAGCGATCTTCACGATTCTCCGAACACGGGAGAGAAGGTTTTTGTGATAGGCAGGGGGATCCGGGACCCCCGGGGCAATCTCCTCGGAATCGTAAGTTGCGTCTGTGTTGCGGATAAGCTGGACCCCTTGCTGGCTGTTCAAAGGTCAACAGAGACGGCGATCAGCCTCCTCGACAGCAAGGGCACACATGTCTACAGGTACCCCCCTTTGAATTACAAGCCCGTGGAGATAAACCGGCTCAAACGACAACCCGTAATACAGAATGCTTTGGAAGGAAAAGAGGCGGCGGTCGAAGCATATGGCCCAAGGAACGAAAGAAGACTGGCTGCGTTTGTCCCTGTTCCTTCCATCGGATGGGTTGCGGCTTCGAGCCGCGCCAAGCATGAAGTCACAGCGGGCATTACTCAAACCCTGCTGCCTCACGCCGTGTTCATGGTGCTTGTCACACTGGCTGCGTTCAGGGCCGCGATGATTTTGTCCCGGCCCATTTCCACGTCGATTCGCAGGCTGCAGGATCACGCCGCCATGCTCGGACAGGGAGAGGTGGAGAAATTCGAGATGGTTCTTGGCCCCCGTGAGATCAAGAGCCTTTCCGAAGCTTTGAGTGAGATGGCGGAGAAAGTCCGATCCAGAGAGCGGGCGCTGAGGAAAAGCGAGCAGAAGTTCCGCGTCCTCTTCGAGAACAGCCCGGACGGTGTCTTCCTCACCAGTCCCGATGGGTCGATTGAAGCAGCCAACCCGGCTGCCATCGCCATGCTGGGCTACTCGGAAGAAGAAATCTGCAGGCTGGGTCGTTCCGGTCTCCTCGACCTGGACGACCCGCGGTTCTCGGCCGGGCTGGAGGAGCATCAACGGACGGGGCGCGTCCAGGCGCAGGAACTCACGGCGATCCGGAAGAGCGGAGAGAGGTTCCCTGTTGAGGTCGACTCGGTCGTCCTGCCGACCGAGCCGCGGCCGGCATTTGTGATCATGCGCGACGTCACCGAGCGCAAGCGGGCGGAGGAAGCGCTCCGGGAGAGCGAAGAACGGTTTCGGCTTTTCACGAACAACAGCCCGACCATCGCCTGGATCAAAGACGAACAGGGGCGGCACGTTTACCTCAGCAAGACCTTCGAAGACCGCTTCGGCGTAAAGTTTGAGGACTGGCACGGCAAAACCGATGCGGAACTCTGGCCTGAAGCCACCTGGGACCTTTTTCGTAAGAACGATTTGGCCGTCTTGACCGCCGATCACGCCATCCAGGTCATCGAGGAAACCGTTAATCCTGATGACAGCCGCTGTTATTGGCTGATTTGTAAGTTCCCCTTCAGGGATTCGGCCGGGAACCGGTTCGTAGGGGGAATCGGCCTCGACATCACCGAACAAAAGCGGGTGGAGGAGGCACTGCGGGAAAGCGACAAAAACGCACGCCTTCACATGGCTGAAATCGAGGCCATTTATAAATCAGCCCATGTTGGTCTGTGCCTCATTGACAGGGATTTTCGTTATGTTCGAGTCAATGATCGATTGGCGGAGATGAACGGCTTATCTGTGGAAGAGAATATCGGGAAAACGATGCGGGAGGTCGTGCCCGATTTGGCGGATGCTGCCGAGCAACTGGCAAATAGACTCTTTCGGACCGGAGAACCGATACTCAACATCGAGCTTTCAGGAACGACCAAAAGCCGGCCCGGTGTAGAGCGATATTGGATCGAGCATTGGCTGCCCTTCAAGGAGGACTCGGGCGAAGTGGTTGGGATCAATGTTGCGGTGAACGAAATCACCGAACAAAAAAGGATGGAGGAAGGGTTGCGCGAACTGTCGCAACGCCTCACCTATCATGTGGAGAATTCGCCTCTCGCCGTAATCGAGTGGGGGGCGGATATGATGCTGATGCGCTGGTCCGGAACTGCAGAGCGTGTCTTCGGCTGGCGCGCCGAGGAGGTCATCGGGAAGCGGACAGAAGAATTCCGATGGATCTATGAGGAGGACGAGGCGCAGGTCGCCGAGATCTCCGCCCGACTAAAGAATGGAATGAGCAGGCAAAGCTTCTCGGCAAACCGCAATTACCGCAAAGACGGGTTAGTCATTCACTGCGAGTGGTACAACTCGTGCCTCGTCGACGAATCAGGGAAGCTCCGTTCGATCCTTTCTCTGGTGCTCGATGTGACCGAGCGCAAACGGTTGGAGGAGGAGCTGAGAAAATCCCGCAATGAACTGGAGTTCAGGGTTGAAGAGAGGACCTCCGAGCTGGAGCGCAGGAATCAGGACCTGCAGGAGCTTACCGTTGTGGCCTCCCACGATTTGAGTGAGCCGGTGCGAAAGATTCAGACCTTTGCGTCGCTCCTTGAAACAAGGAAAGCCGATCTTCTTGATGAGCGGTCCAGGGACTTCGTCGGAAGAATGAAGCAGTCGGCCGATCGAATGCGGGATCTTCTCGATGCACTTCTCAGGTATCTGCGAATAGAGACAAAAGTTGACGGCTTCGGACTCACAAGACTCGGAGATGTTGTCCTGGAAGCGGTCGGGCAACTTGAACCGGAGATCCGGAAAACCGGATCAGAGGTGGAAATCGGCCCTCTGCCGATAGCCGTGGGGGACCCGAACCAGCTGCGGGAGCTGATTCAGAATCTCATTGCCAATGCGCTCAAGTATCACCGATCGGAGGTCAAGACTATCATCAAAATCCGGGGAGAAAAAATCGGTGACGCATTCAGCATCTCGGTTGAGGACAACGGGATCGGGTTCGATGAGAAGTACCTGGACAAGATCTTCCAGCCCTTTCAGCGCCTCCACCGCAAGCACGAGTATTCGGGGACAGGAATTGGACTGGCCATCTGCAAGAAGGTTGTTGACCGACACGGGGGGACGATTACTGCAAGGAGCACCCCCGGGAAAGGATCGACCTTTATCTTCACGTTGCCTGTTGAAAGAAAGAAGGTGTGAGTAAGCCCGACTACATCCCGACTTTTTGCTGTCTTCCGGAGCTCGCTTCGAACGTGGACCAGACGGTCTGGATCGTATCCGCCTCGCCCGCCTGCTTGTCCTCCCTGAAGCGCTTGACCCTGGCAAACCTCAGGGCCAATCCTCCAGGATAGCGAGGGCTCTCCTGTAGGTCGTTGTAGGCGATCTCCACCACCAGTTCAGGCCTTACGTACACGGTGGTACCGTCCCTGTCCACCTCCAGGGTCTGGAGCTTTTCGGTCATCCACCGGAGCATTCGATCGGTCAGTCCCTTGAAGGTCTTGCCCAGCATAACGAATCGGCCGCTTTCAGGGTCTCTTGCCCCCAGGTGGCCGGCAGGCTCTCCGTCACCTCTTTGAGCCGCCTCGTGAAGATGCGGATGTCCTCTTTGCGCTTGTGAACCTGAATCCGCGCCCCATCGATCTTGAATTCCCATGCAGCCTCGCCCATTCTTTCAAGCACCTCTTGCGGGTCTTCCGCAGGGCTTGCAAGCATCGGGGACACAGGCTGGAAGAGGCGGGGGCCGAACTGCTCGAGCCCCTGCGCACCCCGATGGAGAGCGGCTTCGGCAACAAGGCCGATGTCCCCTGAGAACATGAAGGATTGCCTGATAAGATCTGGAAGGAAAGATCCGTGAATCGGTGATCAAAGAAAACCTGCTTGATGCCGTAATCGGCCTTCCTGCGAATCTCTTTTACGGGACGGGGATCCCGGCAGCCCTCATGATCTTCGACAAATCCCGAAAACAAAATGGCAAAGGCAAGGTGCTCTTTATCGACGGTAGCCGCGGATACGAGCAGGGCACAAACCAGAACATTCTCAGAGAGAAGGACATCAAGAAGATCGTCGATACCTACCGCAACAAGAGCCGAATCGACAAGTACTCATACCTGGCACGTTATCAGGAAATCGAGGAGAACGAGTTCAACCTCAACATCCCGCGCTATGTGGACACATTCGAGGAGGAAGAGGAGATCGATATCGTCGATGTTCAGAAGGAGATCAATGAGATCGAGGCTGAACTGGCCAAGACCCGTACGAAGATGAAGGCGTATCTGAAGGAACTGGGGTTTTGAGACTAGAGGAGGCGAATTCTTGCGACGGCGTCGCAAGAATTACCAGAGAATACAGCTGAAAAAAAGCTGGAAAAAATTCGCTGATTCGACATGCTGCTCAGCGGAGGTCTTGGGAGGTTCTACTGCCACTGGTGCAGAGGACCATTAAATGACTGCTGTTCAAATCACTCGGGCACAGGCATGAGGAAAAGGAAGATTGAGCGCGTGAGCACGCAAAGCGATCAAAGGAAGGGATACAAGAAAACAGAGGTTGGCTGGATCCCAAACGATTGGGAAATCGAATCCCTCAATCAACTGGTCGTCCGTGAGGCTCCGATTTGCTACGGAATTTTAAAGCCAGGGCCTCATGTAGAAAGCGGGGTGCCTGTAATAAAGGTCACCGACTATATCAACGGGAGAATCAATGGAGGAAGTCTGAGAAGAACTGCGGCAAGGATCGACGCTGCCTACAAGAGATCGAAAGTCTTAGATGGAGATCTTCTGTTGGCGATTAGAGGGAGTGTTGGGGCTTTAGTTGTAGTACCCGACCAATTGAAGGGTGCCAATATTACACAAGATACCGCGCGCCTCCGCATTAGGGATAGAAGCACGAGAGAATACTTGTTCCATGCCCTCAGAGGAAGGTTGCTCGAAAGGCAGATAAAGCTAAATACCATAGGTCAAGCGGTAAAGGGCATAAATATAGCGGAGGTAAGACGACTTCTCGTTCCTATCCCTCCTCCCCCCCAACAGAAGAAAATGGCCGAGATTCTTACCACCTGGAATGTCGCCATCGAACAGACGCGCAAACTCGTCGAAGCCAAGAAGCGCCACAAGAAAGCCCTCTTGCAGCAGCTGCTGTCTGGCAAGCTCAAGCCGCTTGAGTTGAATCATGAAACGTGGCGAGCACGAAAGCTCGGGGAACTTGTCGTGCCTGTTTCGCGTCCAGTCCCGAAGCCTGAGAATCCCTATCTTTCGATTGGGCTCCGTAGCCATGGCAAGGGAACTTTTCAAAGGTTTGTAGAGGAACCCGACAAGGTGATGATGGACACGCTGTTCCGAATTGAACCGGAAGACCTGGTAGTGAACATCACCTTTGCTTGGGAGGGAGCCATCGCTTTTGCTACCCAAAAGGACTCAGGTGGGTTGGTCTCCCACAGATTCCCCACATATCGTCTCAAGGAGAGCGAAGCAGATAGGAGCTTTTTCAGCAACCTGATTCAAATGAAGAGGTTCGTGTGGGATTTAGGACTGATTTCTCCTGGAGGGGCTGGTAGGAACCGCGTGCTGGATCAAAAGGATTTCTGAACTTGAAGGTTCGTGTTCCATCACTGGCGGTCCAAAAGCGGTTAGGGATGTTGCTGCAGGCTGCGGACGACGAACTTGGAATCTGCGAAGAATACCTCGTTGCCTTGGAAAAACAGAAACGCGGTCTGATGCAGAAGCTGCTTACCGGTGAGGTTCGGGTGAAAGTTTGAAGCTCCCCATCAACATCAACGACCTGTTGACCGCCCGCACCGGCCTGATGTTCTTTAACGAAGACCCATCCCGATTTTTCCCGCAGACGCAGATCGATGTGGTTCATTTTCCCGAGGGTCCGGGCGCGGATACGTTTACCGAAAAAACCTTCAAAGGCCCTCTCCATGTCATGCTGCAGGATGCCCTTTCTCATATCCGTTCAATGGTCATCGAGGAAAAGATCACGAAGTATCCCGATCGGGCCGAGGCGGATCGGTTTTTCAACT
>Ga0068714_10001066_pt1 | contig 43366 bp, 30 predicted proteins | sample MTBNYHSulfiMetaG_FD_62988 | JGI IMG/M metagenome (GOLD analysis project Ga0068714, IMG submission 62988) | Enrichment culture microbial communities from rom New York Harbor, USA that are MTBE-degrading - MTBE-NYH (New York Harbor Sulfidogenic)... | ecosystem: Environmental > Aquatic > Marine >... | reverse complement strand
GGTTTGGCTCTCATTGCTTTACCGTTTTTTTATTATGATTTTGAAGGGTATATTCCCACATTCTTCATCGCCTCCGTTCGGTCAATAATACGCAGCCGATTGTCTGGCTCGGCCATCGGGAGGGCCACAAATTGCAGGAATCTGGTTTTGAAGAGGGGGGCCAGCTGTGATGAAGCACTTGTTCGATGTTGTCGTCGGTGTTGCCGTTTTGACCCTTTGCTATCCTAATTTTCTGATAGCTGCGTCTGCTGAAGATGTTGAAAAAACTATCTATGAGCAGTCTTACGAGGAAATAAAGGAACAGTTTGATAATGTCCAAGGTAAGACCGACTACCTTGCAGATAACCTTAATAAATTCCAAGAGGCTATCGAAGCGTGGAGAAATGCCACAACCAAAGAAGCACAGAAAAGAGGGGTAGAAGGAATCGATGACCTGTTGGAGGGTCTTAACGAAGATGCCATAAAGAAACTATTGGAAACGGGTCTCGGTGAAGATGCAGTCAAACAACTGGAGGAAATTGAAAATCAATTCGGCATCAAACTCTCAGACAAGGTCAACCTGTGGGAGTTGCTGAGGAGTGACCCGCGGAAGGTCTTCGACTACATGTATAATTTGAGCGCCCTTGAGAGGACGCTCAGAAAGCAGAATGTCTTTGAGTATCTCGAAAAGGCGCAGAGCTGCCTGAAGAAAGGGGGAGGATATCTCAAAACAACGGGTCATATGGTAGAGTTTGTGAAACTCTTTGACCCTACGCTCACCGATCCCGATTCGCCGACAGGCAGTCTTAAGAAGCTCGGGAGCGTTCTCACCTACGCGCAAAAGTTCACGGACAAGGTCCCTGCCATCGGACATGTCATAGCTTTTTACATCGAAGCGACGAACGCATTCGCCGGAGCCCTCGACCACCTTGACAAAAAGATAAAAGAAGTCCGCCAAGGTTCGCTGTGTGGGCAGTTAGGCAAAGACATAGAGATACAAAAGGCTTTTGAGAGAGATTGTCCCGGTTGCGACTGTTTGACCTACCTATCCATCAGTGAGGAGTATCCTGCCCTGAAGCCGATACGCGGATGGCAGGGAGTGGAAAGGCCGGATGTATTCCTTTATTTTGATGCGTCCCACCATGTGCTTGTTGACGGTGACACGTTTGCAGCTCTTTACAAGTACCATGGTGTACTGAAAATGAGTTCGTCTGAAGTTAATCGAAAGCTGGTAACCCATGAGGATCTGATCAGCAGAGCAATCGCAATAGGCAAGACGAGCATATCTAAGTTTAGCAATAAATTCATGACTTATTACAACATCCTTGATGGCGAAAAGAACTTCAGTATCAGAAAGATACTTGAAATGTCAGGCAGCCTCAAAGACTCCACGATAGTGACTACTGACGGTAAGGCAGAATATAAAATCGGCAGCAAAAATGCTGACGAGTTCGAAGCACTCTGCTTTTTCAAAACGGCTTTTAGAATCCGAGTTGAGGAGCTGATTCAGAATTATGCCGACAGGATACCGATACGTGGAGATATCAGGCCGAAGGATACCAAATCTGAGTTTAGCGGACTTAAAATAATCATTGGCCGGCAGGAGCCGGCAGTGGTGAGATGCACCACCAACCTATGCACTTATGAGCATTACGTAGAGAAGAATGTGCCGTTTGATATACGAGTGAGTCAACAAGGGTTCAAGGAATTCTATCAAGACGGCTATAGAGTGAATGAACTTTTCAATACCATCCCCGACATATACCTCGAGAGCTCTGATTCGACGGACACAGGTGAAAGCGTATCGGTCAGAGGAGAAATCCGGCCTAAAGACGGCAAATCGAAGATATCTGATTTGAAGATTTTGATAAACAATGAGAATGCCCAGTCGGTGAGATGCGAGGGCATCGTTTGCACCTACGAACACGCGGTGAAAAAAAATGAACCTTTCGAAATCAGAGTGTCTGCGGATGGTTTCGATGAATTCAGACAGGATGGGTACAAAGCAGATGAGCAATCGAACGTGATGCCAGCTATTTCTCTTGAAAGAGAAAAGAAGGACGTTTGTGAAGAAGCAAAGAAGCAATGTGAAGATCTCAAGGAAATCCTTGCCGAACTGAACCAGAAAGTCTCTGCTATGAACAGTTCCGGCGTTTCGAGACAGTTATCGGAGCAGGCGACCTCATTTCTCTCGCAGGCCGAACAAATGAAATCAAAGCTCCTGGCCAGTGCTGTCCAAAGTCCTGCCGTCAGTAGTACCATTGCCCAAATAAACAGTGCTAGCAAGGCAGTTCGGGATAAACCGGATTATCTAGGGTCCCTGCCAGCAAATCTGGAGGAAATGGAAAGAATCATTAACGCAGAATTCAACTATCGGAAAAGTAAGGCTGAAGAATGTCTACAGAATTGCGACTTGATCATGGACATTGAGTCCGGTGGATCAAAGTCTACGAGTGAAAAAAAGGCTGACTGTGACGCCATCACGGAATGTGTCTATAAATACGCTCTATATGGAAGTTTCAGTAACATAGAGATCCTTATCAGTCGCAGGGACAGATTCGTTAGAGATCTTCAACAAGCGTTGACCCAGGGGAAGATCGCCTTAACCGACGCCAAAAGCCTAGCTCAAGAAAGCATGTCAGCGCAGAATATTCGCGAAAAAACCGAAAGAGCAAAGTCACTGGCAGAAAATGGCAAAATTGCAGATGCGTTGTCACTTGTTTCAGAAGTCCTGCGGGATAACCCGAACGATGCCGAAGCCAAAGCACTTTACGACAAATGGAAGAAAGTGCCCCCGTCTCTAAACAATAATGTTTTTAATGTCATATCGGTGTACCTACAACAGTTTGATGATACATGTTTTGGACAAGTGGTCGGTATTGGAACTCCTGCTCAATTCAAAGATGCACTGTCCGAATCCAATGTCACAATAAAACACAGTCCTACTGAACCGCCGCGGCTTGTCACATACAAAGCAGGATTGTTTTCAGCGCCCAAGAACGAGTTAAGAGTCCCTTTTGACCCTGCTAATCCAAAACCGGATATAAATCAAAGAGATGCTTTGTATCATGAGTCTATTCACCAGATTGAGGCTTTGCGGAACGTAATAAAAGATAACAAAGAACCGGGTGCCGAACGGAATACCGAGTATACGTATGAGATAGTTTTGGCACTCAGACATTGGGCTGGCTTTGAGCGAAGAATCACTCAGATGAGGCCAATTTCGGAGGATACTGATTTAGATTACGAATTTAATGACTTGGCGAAAAAGATAAATGCTGCAGAAGTGAAATGGAAGCCGGACAGAGAGCTTGCTGTCTGGGCTGGATTCGAAGTTAATTTTGATGGAATACTTCAGCTCTATCTTAGCGGAAAGTGCGGACCTGAGCTCAAGACGATAGCTGAAAAGTATGTCTCGTCGCAGAAACCTGACTCTGAAGCCTGCACCTACCAATACTCCGATTGGAGCCCGTGCGACGAGAAGACCAGGAAAAAGACGCGCAAAGTAACAGGTAAGGCTCCTGAAAACTGCATTGAAAAAGAAAAACCCATACTTGAACAGCCTTGCACGCCTGCTGAAGCAGAACCTGGCGATACAACAGTCCCTAAGACAACAAAGGATAGCGACACGGCGAAGTCTGAGTCCGGCCGGCCACCCACTGATCAGGGTGCTGCTCCCGCGGATGATCGGGCCAAATTGAGTTTTTCCGGCACGGTAGCCAGCGTCTGGGAAGGGGGCAATCACGACAAGGGATGCCACTTTAAGCGTGCGGAAGCCAAGACCGGCCCGGGCTCCGAAATCTGTCAATGGACTGCAGATCTAAAGGCCGAAGTATGGGGGGACATCGATCCGAGTTTTGCTCCTCGCTCGGAAAGTGAGATTCTTACAAAGTTGGATGAGGTCAAAGCGGAGCACAAGCGCTGGAGCAGGGAAGCGACCCTCAAGCCGTTAGCCCTGGGAGACTTCAAAGGGTATTTTCTGGAAACGAAGGTCAAGTTTCGCAGCGGCTTTGGCAGTCCTCTTAGTGGATATCGACAATGCGGGGTTGACGCCTACGGTCACGGGTATGTCATGAGAGGGAGCAGGGTGGTCGAGCTTAAGTACGCGGTCTATGGCGGAGGCTGCTTTGATGATTCCCATCGCACTTTTCTGGAGTCGCAGGCAAGTGCTGCCCAATCTGAAGCTCAGTCGATCATCGCCTCACTGCGACTTGTTGAAAACGGTGCTTTCACCAAAGTGCCTTATAAGGGGCTCAAGCTGGATGGGTCCGACACGCCCAAAGTAGTGCTAACTCCCTCGAAAATCCAAAAACTGAAAGTCGGCGAACTAGTCGAGGTAAAAGCTTTGGTGGAAAATGCCCAACCGGAGGATGCCCCGTTGAGCTACAGCTGGTCGGGTGAATTCGAGGGTAAGGCAGATACCGATACAGTCCACATAAAAGCATCCAAACCTGGCGGTTTCACTTTGTCAGTTACTGTGGATGGATCTCGCGGCCGCATCGGTTCGGTCTCGCTCCAATACGAGGTAGCCGATTTCAAAGTAAAGGTCGAGCGGGTACCGCTTTCGGATCAACCGGTACCCCTTGGCGCCGAAACAGGCTTTCGGGCTGTCCTCACATCCGGCGGAAAGCCTGTTTCGGGCAAATACGTCTACCGCTGGCAGCCTCATCCCGAGGTCACCTTCAACAAGCTTGATGCGCCCGACTCGACCGTCTCCGCCGTTTTCCCGCGACCCGGCCGGGAAAAGATCTGGGTGCAGGTGCTCGAAGAACAGGCGGGTACCCTGGTTACGGTGGTGGAATCGGAGCCGATCGAAGTGGAGGTGGTTTCACCCCGGCTGGCAATGTCATTTTCTCCTATGGATCCGTACGTGGGTGAGGAAGTGAAAGCCACTCTAACGGTCCAACCCGAGCTTAAGGAGATCGATTTCCGCTGGCTGCCTCTACCCGGTAATGCAAGACTGCTGCTTGAATCTCAGGACGGGCGGGAGATCGCCTTCTATTTGAAGGACGATAAGCCGACACTCATCAAAGTTCTGGCACGAGTGCCCCACTCGGGCGAGGACCTTGGTGAGGCAGATGGGACGGTCCAGGCAAGAAGATACACTGTAGCGGTCCAGGGTCCCCGTTTTTACGGGCCTCCACCCCAGGCCTGGAAAGAAGGTGTCGGCCTCGTAGACGCGCCGCAGCAGGTCGCCGTTCACCAGATTGTGGAGTTCTCCAACACCATCGTCCCGGCTCTTAAAACCGGACCCGTGAGCTACAATTGGGCGGTATCCGGCGGACCTTGCAGAGTCAGCAACCCCATCAATGCGGCCGCGAGGGTGACAGCCAGTGATGTGGGGACCTGCACACTGGGCCTGACTGTAAAGGACAAGCACGGGGTAGTGCTGGGAGAGGCCACGACGTCTTATGCCGTCACCATTTCGGAGGCGGCGGTGCAAAGCGCAAAAAAGAAGGCCACAGATGCCGAAGAGGCAAACAAGAAGCTCACTCTGGCCAAGGCTGAATGGGACAAAGGCGACGTTTCCAAGGCGATATCAACTTTCAACCAGGCGAAGACTCTGGCTCCCGGTGATCCCGACGTAAAAAGCACTGTAGAAGCCTATGTCGCAAAAAAAGACCGTATAGACGAAAGCATGAAGCGAGCCAAGGAACAGGCGCGCCAGGGAAAACTTGACGATGTAATGGCCGCAGCTTCAGGGGCTCTCCAGGAGAATCCCAACAACAGTGAGGTCATTAAATATATCGATAAAGTCAAACAAATTAAGACGAAAACCGACAAAAGTCTGCAGCGCGTGGGTCAACTGATCGGCGCATGTGAGTTTAAGCAGGCGCAGGATGCCCTCATCCCCATAAAGAACGCTTTTCCCTATTACCCGCCTGCCCAGGAAATGGATCGCAGGCTGGGCGATGAATGGCAGAAATGGGACGGTCAGGTCAAGGAGACTCTGGGACAGATTTCTGTGGCCTCCGAGCGGCGGGACTGCCAGGAAGCCTTAAAGCTCATTGAAAAGGCACGCAATACGCTCAAGCTCCTTCCCAGCCACCTCGAGACATTGGCCCATGCTGAAAGCTACTGTCGACAAATGGAGGCCCGCAAAGAAGCAGCGCGGCAACTGTTTGCCTCGGGTCAGGCCAAACTCAATAACTGCGACTATGACGGGGCCATTGCGGATCTTAAAAAGGGACTTACCGACACCGCGAATCTTTGGAACACCAACATCGACAATACTCCTCTTCGGGCCGAAAAAGCGCTCAAGGAAGCGCTTGAAAAGAAAGAGCAGCTCGACAGCCATCTGCAGATCGTCAGAGAAGCATCAAAATTGGAGCCCGATCCCATGCGAATCGAGACCTTCGAAAATGGACTCCAGCATTGTCGCGATGCACGAGTATTGCAGCCTCAAAATTCCTCCCTTCCGCGCTACGAGGCCGAATTGCAGAAGAAGCTCCTGCTGGCCCGCAAGGAACAAAAAACTATAACAGATACAAAGGACAAAAATACGGGGACCGGCCAAGTCGCCGGTCCTGGCTCCAACACCGGGTCATCGATTCTTGCGGGCAAATGGTCTCTGAACGCCAATAATTGGGGGGGAAGACTAGAGCTCAGTGGCTCTGACGCCAATCTGCAGGGTATCCTGAGTATTGAGAGGAGCAACGAAACCTTGCATGATATCCACTTCGACGGGAGCATGCTGGTATTCACCCGCCCCATCCCAGGGGCAACCCAGGTTTACAAAGGCAGACTTTCCCGTACCGGTTCGGGAACACTCCACCTTGAAGGAACCTTCAGCCAGGAAAACGCAAGGTCGGATTACAAGTGGTTTGCGGACTTAACTGAGGCTGCATCGATCCAAGCAGGGACGTCCGCGGCCCAGGCGACAAGACCCGCTGGCGTGGTTGCGGCAGCACCCGCAAAAACCGGAGAAATCGTCTTTCAACCGGGGCCAGGTTTGAACAACGGATCGGATGACGGGTCTGTCGACGGCGGCAAAGATACTTATGATAACACGTCAAACGAAGCGGAGCGCAGGAACAACTACGGATTTTCACCGACAGCTGCAGGTTTCCCGATGAGTCATTGCAACACGGCCATGTCAAAAGCATACATCCAGTTCAATCTGGATTCGCTTCCCGCTGAACCCGAAACGGTTTTACTGGGTGTTACCCATTTGCCGCATACTAGTTACTGTTATTCCAATTGCTCTGCAGACTTTTACTTCTACGCGATAGCGGAACCATGGGATGAGATGCAATTGACTGCGACCAATGCGCCGAAGCTGAGTGGGCCTGTATACGGCCCGATCCATATTGAATTTCCCAATGACTTTGAGAGAAAAGAATACGATATCACTGAACTCTACAGGAAATGGAAAAGCGGGTCGATGCCAAATTACGGAATAGCGATTTATTCTCCCACGGAAGGCTGCAACAATGCCGCTGTGGGCTTCAACTTTCACACGTCGGACGAAAAGGATGCAACCAAGAGACCGTATTTGAGAATTGTTACCAAGGAATAAACCGTGATTCAACCTGGACCGGCGAGCCATCGCAACGCACCGGCTGTCTCAAGAAAACCCGCTGCCCAGGAGGCAAGCGGCGGAAAAAACCGTATCCCGATATGGGACATCGGCATATCTACAGCCTCGAAGTGAGATAGAGCGGTAGCAACCACGCTGAGCTGCGGCGGTTCCGCCACGGCTAGTGATTGATTACGCTCGAATGAGGGGAGCAGGGCTCCGAGATGGAAAAAGAGATCATCAGTGTTGTTGTGTTGGCAATGATAGCGCTGCTGTTCGTCTGGGCCTACCGCAAGGATGTGGGAGAATCGAAGTCCGTTTCCGCTTCGTTCAGGCAATTCGCAGAGCAACATGGCTTCACCTATTTCGAACAGGAGAAAATCGGGGCACTCGGCCTTCCGGCGGACTCATGGTTTATCTCCCAGGGAGACCCCTGTGACTTGGAAGACTTGGTGACCTGGAATGATAACGGTGTTGAATTGTCCGCTTTCAGGTTCTTCTACATACACAAACATACGGACAAGCGAAGCTGGGGTGAAAGCATTATCTGCTTACGAAAAGAGGGTGCGAAAATTCCATGGTTCCGATCTTTTCCAAAGAATCGGCGTGAGGATTCCTGGTGGCATAGCGGATGGGAACGAATCCATCCTCACAGTCAGCAGAATTTTTTCCAGGAAAGCATCATCAAATCAAAACATAGGCAACAAGCTGAGCAGCTGTTTTCAGCGAGTGTCATAGAGCAGCTTCACTGGTTTGAAGACTGCATCATTGAAGGGATTGAAGATTACCTGATCATCATCTCAAATGTGATTTTGGCAGCTGATCATAATCTCAAGGATATGGCTTCCAGGGGAATCGGCCTGATGAATGCCGTCGCTGAAGCAGCGGAACAGGGCCGAAAAGGGGACACGTCATAAATATTGTATTTATGCTTCCGGTGATTTCGGCGAAAGCTGGCATGAAATTGAAGTGCAGTATTGAAGTTTTGCAGGGAGAGAGGATATGAAATTCCTGTTGAGACCTCTGATGACCGCCTGCACCCTGCTTCTGGCTCTCTTGCTCTGGTGGCGTCCGGCCGAACGGTTGATTGAAGTAAAGCCGGTCGACTGGGCCAAAGAGTATGAAAAAGTGCACACCCCTGCCGACCAGGTCCTGGACACGATGGGATTCTACCGGGAGATCATCCGATCGTCAAAAGCTCATCTGCCGCTCACCGAATTCATCGCCGAGGAAACCGAAGGAGAGCTCGTCCAGGCAAACAGCGAGGCATGGCGCGACTGGTATTCCGGTCATTTTTCGGGAGATTCCAACATTCATCGCGGTAGACTCTATTTCCAACCCGATGCTCCACCCTTTGCCGGATTGCATAAAGAACGCGGCTATATTGAAATCCGCGCCGGCGGCAGCATCGATTTCCTGTTCTTTGCGACGGTTCCGGCCAGGTATTTCTCCGATCTGAATATCCCGCCAGTGCTTCGCTACCCGTTTCGAAAAGAAGCCGCTGCAGTGCTGCTTGCGGCGCTTGCCTTAATGGCTTTGAACAGATTCTACCGGGGACCGAGCGATCCGGCGGCAGAAAGCACCGCAGGCAAGGGATGCAAGGTTTTTGTGGCTGCCTTGGCCGCCGGTTTGGCTCTCATTGCTTTACCGTTTTTTTATTATGATTTTGAAGGGTATATTCCCGCATTCTTCATTGGATTCTTTGTGCTGCTTGTCGGCCTTGTGGGACTGGCTATGTTTGGCTGGCAGATGCTCATCCTGAGAAACATTCTGAGCGGCAAAGATCTTCTGGCCCGTTGGCGATACGACCCCGAGGAGTGGAAACGCTTTGTCGAATGGGAATTCCAGGAGGAGAAAGGAGAGAAAACCGGCCTGTGGCTGTTCATCTCCGCGATTATTGTGGTGGTGGGCTTGGGGTTTTTTCTGATCATGAGGGATGCGGCGGCGGCCTGGGTGTTCGTGTTTATGCTCGGATTGATTCCACTCCTCTGGATAATCGCCGTGCTGCTGCCCAGGCTCACTTACCGCCGCAATATCAAGGGGCCGGGGGAAGTCTATATCGGGACGGCCGGCCTGTATATGAACGGCTCGGTGCACACATGGCGCCTGTTGGGCTCGCGCTTTGAGGCTGCGGAATACCGTGAAAAGCCCTTGCCCATGCTCGCGATCCTCTATTCCTATCTCATGGTGTCAGGTCGATCCTTGTTTATCTTCCGCCAATATGTAGAAGTGAGAGTGCCGGTGCCGGCAGGCGAGAAAGAACAAGGGAAGATCATTGCACAGACACTGCAAGCCAAAAAAAATAAGCAGGCTGAAAAACAAGATGCTCAGGCAAGCCCATGATAGATCGCAGCTGGGGTGGTGAAAATGCCGGCCGGAACGGCCGCGAAATCAATCCGCTAATCCGCTTTTTATGCCCTGAAAGGGCTTCATAAATCAGCCCAGGGTCAGCGAAGCACCACCCTGGGTCAGGAAGTCCCACAACTGGATTTTACCCTGATAAGGGTTATATAGGCAGCTCCGAACATTTCTTACGTAACCCTTCCAGGGTATGTGGGTTGGTGTCGTCCCTGCCCCAGGGTGGCTGACCCCGGGCTGGTATATTCAACCCCTTCGGGGTAAACAAGTGCGAGGTTTTCGCGGAACAAAAACCGAATCAATTCGACTGCGCGATATGCAGTCTATTTTCACCACCCCAGTCTGCAGCCGTTCCCGAGCAGCTCCAGGTGGAAAGCCCGAGCCCGTACGAGCGGCAACAATAGAAGATATGTCAAGCGAAGCAGCAATCAGCTATTATTATTGCGCAGCTTCAATCTTGAGATTCACGGGACAGGCAGAAAGGAGGAGTCTCACACATGATGAACACATCCAGCAAAAAATTGGCTATTGTTCGCTCAGGCTTTCTATTGGCTTTATTGCTCGTTGTGACTTCAGTGCTTCCGTCGAGAGCTTACATCAGAACCCTGCCTTTGGAAGAACTGGTCAGGTCATCGCAATTCATCGTAATCGCACAGGTCGTCAAGGAGACAGTCAGCGAAAGAAATCGAGCCAAAAAGGTTTTGTTATTGAAGAACGAGCTTCGGCTGATCGAGCCGCTCAAGGGTACATGGCCAAAGGGGGAGCCTATCGTGCTTCAGACTGTAAAACCGGAAAGGGGCTGGATGGAGGACAATGTGAGGCTGCCTCCACCGGGCTCCAGAGTCCTTCTTTTTCTCCAGATGACCAACAAGGGTCTGCTCTATCAGTTGGTTCCGGTGGGAGGCATAAACGGCGTCTGGCCTATGGAAGGCAATAAGCTTCTGGGCATGGGCTTCAACAAAACCCTGCACCAGGTCCGTCAGGAAATAAGAAGGCAAGCTTCGATCGCCCCTTCGATCTGAGCCAGGATCTGGTCGTCGGTATAATGCTTGAATGTGATCGCCTTCGCCGGGCACTCGGAAACGCAGATGCCGCAGCCCTGACAGCCTTCCGGGTCGATGACCGAAACGTTGGCCTCGTCGATATATGGAACCTGGTATGGGCAGATGCTCACGCAAGCGAGACAGGCTGAGCAAAGCTCCCGCTTAACCTCGGCCACAATGCCGCTGCTGAAGACTTGTTTTTTCCATAGCAGCCCGCTTGCCCGCGCGGAGGCACCCAGCGCCTGGGTGATGCTTTCTTCGATAAACCTCGGGCTGTGCGCCAGCCCGCAAACGAACACGCCCGGCCTGCTGAAATCGAGCGGACTCAGCTTTGGGTGGGCTTCCATGAAGAAGCCTTCCTGTATGAACGGGAGCTTGAGGATTTTCCCCAGCTGATCGACTCCCGGTTGCGGCCGAATACCGGCACTTAAGACCAGCACGTCCGGGTCGATCGCAAGATTCATCTGACTGGCCGGATCGAACACTTCGACTCGCAGCTTGTCGCCGTCAAACAACACTTCCGGGGGCGATTCCGTCTCGAATTTGATGAAGACCGCACCCAGATCCCGCGCTTTTCGATAATATTCTTCCTTAAAGCCGAAAGTGCGCACGTCCCGATAGAGGATGTAGACCGCGGCTGCCGGGTTTTTTTCCATCAGTAAAATAGCGTTCTTTACCGCCGCCGCGCAGCAGACCCGACTGCAGAGCGGGAAGTCGTCGGTGCGCGAGCCGATGCATTGAATCATTACCGTCGTTTGCGGCGGCGCGAGCCTGCCTGTCATAACCCGTTCTTCCAGCTCCAACTGAGTCAGCACTCTTGGATGCTGGCCGTAACGGTAGTCCGAGAGCACGGGCTCGTATGGGACGCCGCCGGTGGCAAGGATTACGGCGCCGCATTCAATGGGATAAGATGCCCCGTTATGCTGCACAAGCGCCTTGAAGCGGCCGGCATTGCCGGAAATAGACTGCACCGCGGCCGCCGTCAAAAGCTCAATGTTGCGATGGCTTTTGACCCGAAGCGCCAGCCGCTCAGCCATGCGCCGCGGCGAGCCGCCCTCGAGCGTGTGATGAATCCTTCTCGCCATCCCGCCCAAATGCTCTTCTTTTTCCACCAGATAGACGGAGAGCCCCTGGTCGGCCAGGTTGACAGCCGCCGTCATGCCCGCCAGACCTCCACCGACCACAAGCGCTGATGGAACAACTTCTGTTGCGACATCTTCGAACGGCTCCAGCAAAGCCGCCCGGGCCACCGCCGCGCGCACCAGGTCTTTGGCTTTGTCGGTGGCCGCCTGCGGATCGCCCGCATGCACCCACGAACATTGGTCGCGGATATTGGCCATCTCAAAAAAATGCTTGTTCAGGCCGGCCCTCTGCAGCGTCTCCTGAAAGAGCGGTTCATGGGTTCGCGGCGAGCAGGCCGCAACCACCACCCGGTTGAGCCGATGTTCGCCGATGAGCTCCTGCATGCGCTGCTGCGTCTGGGTGGAGCAGGTGAACATGAAGTCTTCCACTGCAGCCACATGCGGAAGGGTTTGCGCATATCGGCGGACACTTTCGACATCAACGACGCCGGCGATGTTCTTGCCGCAGTGGCAGACGAAAACCCCGATGCGCGGCGCTTCCCCGATGGTGAGCTGTATCTTGGGATGCTCGGAACGGTCCGGAGCATGCTCGTCGCAGTGGCCCCCTAACAGCGCAGCAACACTTGCCGCCGCCGCACTGGCGCTCGAAACGGATTCAGGAATGTCTTTAGGCCCATCCAAGACACCGCATACGTAAACGCCTGGCCTGGAGGTGTGGGTGGGCTCCTCGCGATCGGGCTCAATGAAGCCGTATTTGTTCTGCTCCAGACCCAAAGTGCGGAGCAAAGGAATAGCGGAATCACTCGGTTTGAAGCCGGCCGAAAGAATAACCAGGTCGAATTCTTCCCGTCTATGCTCGAGGCTGTTGCGGTCGTAATATTCTATGATCAGATTGCCGTTTTCCGGATTCTGCATGACCTGCGACAGCATGCTGCGCACGAAGCGCACCCCGTATTGCTCCTTAGCCCTCAGCACGTAACGATCGAAGTCCTTGCCATGAGCCCGGATATCCATGTAGAAAACGGTCGCGCGACTCTCCGGGTCATGCTCGCGGGTCAAAATGGCTTGCTTAACCGCAGCCATGCAGCAGACAGAGGAACAGAAATTGCGCTCGCGGGCGCTGTCACGCGAGGCAACGCATTGAATCCAGGCGATATTTTGCGGCCGTTTGCCGTCCGCAGGGCGCCGGGGATGTCCGCCAAACGGTCCGGCTGCCGACAGCATTCGCTCATATTCGAGGCTCGCAACCACATTCGGGTACCGGCCATGGCCGTATTCTCCCGCCTGGGGCACCAGCCCCAGTTCAAATCCTGTGGCCAAAATGACCGCACCCACGGATAACTCCTGATGCTGGATCCGGTCGTTGAGGCGGACCGCTTTGGTCGGGCAGAGCTTCTCGCAGATGCGGCATTTTCCCTTCTGAAAATAGAGGCAGCTTTCGGTGTCAATAATGGGGACCAGCGGGATGGCCTGCGGATAAATGAAATGAATGGCCTTGCGCTCGTCCATACCGGCATTGTATTCGTTGGGCGCCTTCTTGGGGCATTTTTCAACGCATAGTCCGCAGCTGATGCAGGTTTTCGGGTCCACATAGCGGGGATGGAGGAGGATGCGGGCGGTGAAGGCCCCGGCCTCCCCTTCCAGCCCCGTGCATTCGGCGTTGGTCATGATATGGACGTTCGGATGGCGCGAGGCGGCAACCATCCGCGGAGAAATCATGCAGGTCGAGCAGTCGTTGGTGGGAAAGGTCTTGTCCAGCCGCGCCATATTTCCCCCGATGGAGGGGGAACGGTCCAGCAGGTAAACTTCATAATCCATGGCGGCAAGATCAAGGGCCGCCTGCATGCCGGCGATGCCCGCCCCTATGATCAAAACGGATCGGGAATCGTTGCTCATTCTTGTCTCCATCGCTTTTCCACTATTTGTTAGATCCAGATTAAGCATAACTTTCCATTATATAGCCTCTGCTCACTGCTCACCGTTCACTGCTCACTCCCCTGAGTCCACCCTTCGATAAAGGGTCTCGGATCAACCAGATGGCTGGCCAGACCAGCTTCGATTCCCTTCAGTTGAAAGGCGATGCCGAGCAATTCCGTGTAATAGAGGATGGGAAGCTGCCAATCCCAACCATGCCGCTCGCGCAGCTCCGGCTGAAAAAGATCCAGGTTGCTGTGGCAAAGCGGGCAGCATGCCACAATGGCTCGGGCACCGGCGGCGTGAGCCGCAGCGAGCAGTTTTCCAACCAACGTCAGGCCGATCTCTTTTTTGGGAATCCCCATGCTCGCACCGCAGCAGGTGGCCTTATAAGACCAGTCGATGGAGGCAGCTCCGGTCGCTTCCGCCAAAAGATCAAGATGCCGAGGATTCTCGTAATCGGTGTAGCCGGTGATCTTGGGCGGTCTAACCACCTGGCAGCCGTAATAGCAGACCACCCGAAGAGCGTGGAGAGGACGTTTCACCTCGTTTCGAATCTTCTCGAGCATTTCGGCCGAAGCAAGAAACCGGGCCAGATCAAAGATATTTTGATTCAACTTCAGGCGCCACGGATCATCTACCCGTTTTTCCTGCAGCATCTTCCTAGACAGGGCCAATCGCTTAAAGCACATGGGACAGGCCACCGCCATATCAAGCCCAAGCGCCTCGGCGCCGGCAATGTTTCTGGCCGGAAGCATCACCGACATGCGCTCATCCAGACTATGCGCGGCCGTCGCCCCACAACAGGTCCATTGCTCGACTTCCAATAGCTGAATATCGAGCACCGCAGCTACCTGCTTGATAGACTCCCGATAATCCCAGCTCATGGACTGCAGAGCACAACCCGGATAGTAAGCCATCTGCATCATGACGAAATCACCTTTCCGTGGCGTTGTTCGAGTATCGCTCTAATTTCCTTCGCGGCCCGGCTTCTTTCCGGCATCAGCTTAAGACGTCCCCGCTCAAACAGCTCCCTGGCCAGTCCCATTTCCTTCTTGAGCTCTGAATAGGAAGGAAGAGCCCCAGTGAGCAATGTTTTCAGCTTGAAGCGTTGCATGAGCTGCAGATCATTCATACGGCCGTACTTGTGAAGGACTTCGAGGAAAATCTCGTGAAACAGTGCGATCTCGACTTCGGCGGGTTTTTTGTGGCTCGCCACCACAGAATTCTTCACGTAGTCCATAAGCCCGGCTACATCGATCTCATTGGGGCAGTAGGTGGAGCACATCTCGCACGAAAGGCAGATCCACACCGATGAGCACTCCAGCAGCTTTTCCCTTTGTCCCAGTTGCACATAGCGCACAAGCTGGTGAGGCTTGATGTCCATGAAGGCGCTGACCGGGCAGCTGTTGGTGCAGCGCAGACACTGGTAGCACGATGATGCCTGGATGCCCGTCTCGGCGGCAACCGCCCGCGGCCAGACGTGAATCTGGCGGTCCAGCTGTAAAGAGGGTGACTTTTCGTGCATATCCGCCTCAACTCCTTGCGTCAGCGAACAGAAAGCGGCGAGCCGCTAATGCCCGGTTGATGATACCTGGAATGCAAAAGGCTTGACAATCTATACTTGTTTAGTATAGTTTCGGTTATTCCTTCCCCCAAGTCAAGAAGGAAGTTGTGACCGGCTCTTCGGTCCCGCTCGCCACAGCCACCGGAAGAGAGCTTTTATGGACTTGTTTTTGTTCTCACAGGAGAGATTCATGGCAAAGACCATCCAGGAAATCAACGAAAAGATCCAGCAAGGCAAAGCCGTTGTTTTCGATGCCGAAGAGATCATCGAGCTGGTCAAACAAAAAGGATATAAAAAAGCCGCGGCCGAAGTCGACGTGGTCACCACCGGGACTTTCGCCCCCATGTGCTCATCCGGAGCTTACTTCAACATCGGCCATTCAAACCCTCGCATCAAGCTCGGCGGCGGCCGGGTCACTCTCAATGAGGTGCCGGTTTACACCGGTTTTGCCGCCGTGGACTTGTTTTTGGGTGCGACGGCGCTGCCCGATGATGATCCCCGCAACCGGATCTACCCGGGCCGATTTGCATACGGCGGCGCCCATGTGATCGAGGATCTGGTGGCGGGCAAGGATGTCAGACTGACGGCGCAGGCTTACGGCACCGACTGCTACCCTCGCCGCCAATTGGATACCTGGATACGGCTGGAAGACATGAATGAAGCGGTGCTTTTCAACATGCGCAACGCCTACCAGAACTATAATGTCGCCGTCAATCTCTCCAATCATGTTATCCACACCTATATGGGAGTGCTCCAACCGAAGATGAGGAATGCCACCTATTGCAGCGCCGGCCAGTTGAGCCCCCTTTTGAACGATCCTTATTATCGCACAATCGGCATGGGAACAGCCATTTTCCTTGGCGGCGGCGTGGGCTATGTCGTGGGCAGCGGCACTCAGCACAACCCGACGGTTCCTCGTGGTGAAAACGGCGTACCGCGGATGGGAGCGGGTACGCTCTGCGTGACGGGGAACCTGAAAGAAATGAGCGACCGCTGGCTCCGGGGAGCATCCTTCACGGGCTATGGAACGACGCTTGCCGTCGGTATCGGGGTACCCATTCCCATTTTGGACGAGGAAATCCTTCGCTATACCTCCGTAGCGGATGCCGACCTCGTAGCCCAGGTGGTCGATTATAGTGGAGCCTATCCCAATTGTCTCCCCGGCAGCCTGGGAGAGGTCAGTTATGCAAAGTTAAAGTCCGGCTCGATCACCGTCAATGGGCAAAAGGTGAAAACCGCCGGCTTGTCTTCCTATGTCCGGGCGAAGGAAATCGCCACGATCCTCAAACAATGGATTCAAAGCGGCTCGTTTCTGCTGACCCAGCCTTCCGTTCCGCTGCCGTCGGCGGATTCCGGCATACAGTTCAGACCTCTCGAGGAAAGAAATGTCTCCGATAAGACGGCTGCAGTCGGCCTGTAGAGCTAAGCTGCGAACTTATCCAACTATCCGAAGCGGAGCATAAAGATGGCGGTGAAGCGTTTGATTTTGAATTTTCCAGCACACCTTGTCGATCAGCCGGTCACCTATCAGCTGATCAGAAAGTTTGACCTGCGCGTCAATATCCTTCGCGCCAGAATCACTCCCAGGGAAGAGGGCAGGCTGATGGTGGAGGTATCCGGCAGAAAAAGCAGCCTGGAGGCGGGCCTGGGTTATCTTGCAGAGCTGGGATTGGCGGTTGAGCCGCTTGCCCGCGAAGTCACCTGGCATCAAGAGCGTTGTATCGAATGCAGCGCCTGCGTCTCCATCTGCCCCACCGGAGCATTGTCGGTGGAGCGCTCGGCCATGCACGTCTCCTTTCTGGGCGATAAATGCATCGCCTGCGAATTGTGCGTCCACGTCTGCCCTTACAAGGCCATGGAAATTGTGTTTTAAAAAGGTCGCGCGATTCACCAGTGATTCTTTTGATAGGCAGACACAACGAACCAGGAAAATATCGCTGTTGCTTTGTTGATTCTTGCCGCCATGGGATACATCGAACATTTCACACCCCACGGCGACTGATGAAAATGACTCGTCGTTGCGGCAAAAAGCCGAGTAACAGCACTCCTCTCGCGCCTTACAATTCCGCTTATGGCTGCTGGCTGGACTCATGAGCGTGATTCGCATACCTTTGTTGAGGCGTGTCCTGCGGTCGATACAGCAGTCCTTGTCTTCTCCTAGTAATTCTCAACGCATACACTTGATCTAACACCACCTCGTAGTTAGTCTATTGCCATAAGCAACACGTCAAGAAGACTAAAAGTTTCCTCCCGGTGAGAGGAGCATTGAATATGAAGTTTGTCAAAGAGATGAAAGCCGATGAAAGACTGGACCTTGTGTGCCGCATGTGCCCCATGCATCTCCTGGAGCCTGGCGACCGACTAAAATGTATGAAAAAAGGGCAGGTACTGGAAGTGTTAACAGACTATGACGGAGCGCTGGAGGACATCCCTGAGTGGTGTAAAAAGTGCGGTCAGGAGTTTATTGGCATGGAAGAAGATGATGAGTGTTACAAGCTCTACATCCGCAAGGCGAGGTAAAGGAGTGGCAAATGTTCAGAGCGTATCTGGATCATGCAACGGCAACACCGGTGAGAAAACCGGTGATCGAGGCGATGCTGCCGTATTTCGACCGGCAGTTCGGCAACCCTTCCGCTGTTTATGGCCTTGGTTCCGCGGTCAAGCAGGTTGTGGAAGCACAAAGGGAGACGGTGGCCAATTTGATCGGCGCAGAGTCGGAGCAAATTATCTTCACATCTTCAGGGGCGGAAGCGAACAATCTGGCAATTAAGGGCGTTGCCTGGGCGAAACAGAAAAAAGGGAAACACATCATCATTTCTGCTGTCGAACATCACTCGGTGCTCAATTCGGCCCGATTTCTGGAGCGTCTGGATTACGAAGTAACGTTTCTGCCGGTCGACTCATACGGGCTGGTAGACGCGGAAAGACTTGCCGCCGCAATCACGCCGGAGACAATCCTGGCTTCGATCATGCACGCCAACAACGAAATCGGCACCATTCAGCCCATAGCACAGCTTGCAGCGCTCTGCAGAGAGAAAGGCGTCATTTTCCATACGGATGCCGTTGCCTCGGTCGGTAATATCAAAGTTGACGTGAATGAGCTCGACGTTGACTTGTTGAGCCTTTCCGGCGCTTCCCTGGGAGCGCCCAAAGGGATTGGAGCTCTATATTTCAATAAAAAAACACGACTCATGCCGCTGATTCACGGAGGAATTCAGGAAAGTGGCAGGCGCGGCGGAACGGAGAATGTGCCGGCCATCGTCGGACTTGGGAAAGCGGCCGAACTGGCGATGCTTGAACTTCCGGACAAAATCGACCATGTCCGGCAGCTTAGAGATCGCCTGGTGGCGGGCATTCGGGAAAGAGTGGAAAAGGTTGAATTCACCGGGCATCCGGAAAATCGACTGCCGGGACACGCAAGCTTTTGTTTTGACGCCATCGAGGGTGAATCATTGATCTTTATGCTTGCACAGGCCGGCATTTACTCGAACACCGGCTCCGCCTGCGCCTCCAAAGCCTTGAAAACCTCTCCCGTGCTGGTCGCCATCGGAATACCGCCGGCCCTTGCGCAAGGATCTGCCGTGTTTACTCTCGATCAGACAACCACCAGGGAAGAAATTGATTACGTCATCGAAAAGCTTCCCCCTATCGTCCATAGACTGCGCATGCTCTCCCCCGTCTGGGAAAGGAAGACGCCTGTTCAGAGTGAAGCGGTCTGCGCCTGAAAGAGTGTTGTGATGTTGAAAAACTTAAATTCTGAGGGGAAAACAAAATGTACTCGCAAAAGGTTTTAGAACACTTCACCAATCCCAAGAATGTTGGTGAGATAGAAAATGCGGACGGCGTCGGAGAGGTCGGTAACCCGGTATGCGGGGACATGATGTCCTTCTACATCAAGGTGGAAGACGACCGAATAGTCGATGTTAAATTCAAAACCTTCGGCTGTGTGGCGGCGATTTCCGTATCGAGCATGGTGAGCGAGATGGCGATGGGGAAAACGCTGGCCGAGGCCGGAGCGATCACCAACAAATCGGTGGCTGAAGCCCTTGACGGTCTTCCCAAAGAAAAGATGCACTGCTCCAATTTAGGCGCAGAAGCACTTGCCAAGGCCATCGAGGATTATCAGAGAAAGAGCTCCGGGGCCGCCGCAGCTTGAGCGATTAAGAGTCGAGCGGGGCGCGGCAGGGCCCGGCAAGCGACTTTCCGATACGCGTCAGCAGAGGGCGCACTCACTCCATGAGGTTCATCGCCATTCACCGTTAATAACTTCAGGACGCGGCGCTTGGCGAGGACCTCACCGCTAGTCCAGCAGCAGCAGGCTGGTCCCAGGTCCAGGATTCACGCCTCCGAAAGCGCCTTCGAAGGCTCCGATGTCCGCTCGGCCAATGGGCCTCGGCTGCCCGCGCTGGTCCACGGTGACGGAGCTGTCGTTGACGTCGGTACAGGGAACGGGACCCCGATTGATTAAGGGACTGCCCGCCAGAGTCGCGTGGGTCTCGCTCGGACCGCCGTTGTCGGCCAGGCTTGCCAGACCGGGATCGAGGTCCGCGGCGGATGTTCCCACGTAATCCCCGTTGACGTTGGGATAACCGGCGGGAAAGGCAGCCTCGGCCCCGTCATTCGCGCCGATGAAGTTATTGCCGAAACTTTGCAGATGCTCCGCGCATGCTCCCGAAACCGCGATCTCCGCGAGCTTCGCACCTGGAGGCGGGCTCATGTCGCTATTTTTTGCGACCACGCTGCCTTTGAGCTCCAGGTGATCGGCGTAGTTGATCAGATCCGCATAGATGCCGCCCCCATCGCCCGTACCGTCGGCATCGGAGTCGGCGAAGTTGTGCGTGATGGTGCAGAAGGACAGGTGTGAGTCGCCATAGAAGTGGTTGCCGTGCAGTCCGCCGCCGCTGCCATAGGCATAGTTGCTCGAAAAGGTCGTGTTGGTCACCCGGATGGTCGATGTGCCGGCGTAGAGACCGCCGCCGTTATTCTGCGCGGTGTTGTAGCTGACCTCGCAGCGCAGCATATCGAGGATCGGGTAATTGACGAAGAGGCCGCCGCCCGAGTGGTTCGAGTAATTTCCCATAATGACCGTATCCTCGATCCTGGCGGTATTAGAACCGCGAAGGCTGAGGCCGCCGCCGGAAGATGCCGTGGAGGTGTTGGACTCGATGCGGCTGTCGATGATAGAGATGTTTCCATCTGTGTCTATCCCACCGCCGGCATAAGCCTCGTTGTAGCGCACCCGGCAGTTTGAAAGCGCGAGGTTCGTGCCTCCTGCACTGTATATGCCACCGCCTCCGTATGCACCTGAAACCTTGCAAAGCTCCACACTCACCCCGGACAGGTTCAGGTTGCCGTCGTTGCATATGCAGCCGCCATTCTGGCTGTTCACCGCGCCGAGTTTGACGGTCATGTCTTCGACCGTGACCGTGACACCGCTTTGAACGTGAAGCACGCGAATGGTTTGTCCGGTGGCCGGCTGCACAAAGGTACTTGCCGCCCCTGCCCCGCGCATGCTTAGATTGACCGCGGCGATCAGTTCAGTGCCACTGATGGAATAGGTGCCGGCCGGCACGCAGATGAAGCTCCCGGGGACAGCTCCGCTCAGAGCCCCGCGCAAAGAGCAGTCGTTATCCGCGGTCGTACAGGCCGTGGCACCGGCATTGTCGTCGGTCCTGTCCACGGTGCGCGTGCAAAAAGCGGCATGGGACATATGGACGGAACAAAGTAAAGCCATCGAGCATCCCACCAGAACGATCGTTGCCCATAAACGCATGGTGCCCCCCTTTGATTTGAGTGAGCGATACGTCCGTCTCGACATGCCTGCATCATTGGCACATCATGTTTTCGCATATGATTTTATCAAGTACCAAGTCTCTCCGCAGTGTCAGCAAATCAGTTTTTGATCATTTGATCATGTTGATAGGCCGTTGAAAAAAATAAGAAAAAAGCCAAAGAAAGGTCACAAGCGGATCTGGCCCATTTTCTTGTTTGTCAGCTCAGGGAGGAACGACATGATCCGAGCCGCCTCTGTACTCAATGGTTTGACCTCTTTTAGCCTGTTGCTTTCTGCCGCAGTCGGCGCTGTGAGCGTTGCACCCACCCAGGCTCAGGCCGGACGGTGCTATGTTAATTGTAATGCCTCAGCGGGCGACGGCAGTTCGTGGGCATCCGCCTACTATCTTTTGCACGATGCCCTCTACAATCCTCAATGCACCGAGATCTGGGTGGCGGCGGGCACATACAAGCCGTCCATATCTGCGCCTCACAACCTGACTCACAGCTTCTTTTTGAACAACGGGGTCGCAATTTATGGCGGCTTCAGCGGGACCGAGACCCAACTCAGCCAGCGCAACCCCGTCACAAACGAAACCATCCTAAGCGGCTATTACTCCCCTTCTGAAAACGCCTATCATGTGGTGGTGGGCAGCAACACAGACAGCACAGCCATGCTCGATGGCTTCACCATCACTGGCGGCAAGGCAAACGGCACCACTTTGTCCAATCAACGAGGCGGTGGGATTTATATTTCAAACGGCAGCCCTACTCTAAGGAACATCCTATTCAGCGACAACTTCGCTTCCCAACACGGCGGCGGTATGTTCAATTGGACTGATTCGTATCGACAGCCGACGCTGACAAACGTCACATTCAACGGCAACTCCGCTGACAATCAGGGAGGCGGCATGTACAATTCGGGCAGCAACCCGACCCTCACGAACGTCACCTTCAGCGACAACTCTGCCGTCAGTGACGGCGGCGGGATGTATAACTTGAGCAGCGACCCGACGCTGACAAACGTCACCTTCAGCAGCAACGTGGCTTACAACGACGGCGGCGGGATGTATAATCGCAGCAGCACACCAAGTCTGACAAACGTTACCTTCAGTGCCAACTGGGCTGTCAATGGCGGCGGCATGTACAACAACGCTCTTAACGATCCCGACAACTATCCGCAACTGCGGAACGTCACCTTCGGTTACAACATGGCAACCAACCAAGGCAGTGGAATGTACAATGGGGGAGAGTTTATTCAAAAGAGCAAACCTATATGTACTAATGTAATCATTGCCTACAGTTATGGGGGTCGAGACTGCTTTGGTACTCTACACACCGGGTCTTATTACAACCTGATCCAAAACGAAGCTAATTCCTGCGGGCTGGCGGACGGCGCACAAGGCAACATTATCGGCCAGGATCCGCTGCTTGGGCCCCTGGTAAATAACGGTGGCTTTACCCTAACCCACGCCCTGTTAACCGACTCCCCCGCCATCGACACGGGCTCTCCATACGACTACCCTGCGACCGACCAGCGCGACGCAGCACGACCGCAGGGGGCGAGGTGTGATATCGGAGCGTATGAATTTGAAGTCGCCCCGGGCAGTTTCAATAAGACCTCTCCATTGAACGGCACAACCGGCCAATCACCCGGTCCAACCCTTTCATGGGGCGCCAGCAGCGGCGCAACATCTTACGATTACTGCGTTACTACCACCAGTGGCAGCTGTGGTCTCTGGCAATCGGCCGGCATGAGCACCCAGGTCACACTCAGCGGCCTGGCAGGCAACAGCACCTACTACTGGCATGTGCGGGCGAACAACGGTGTTGGAACAACTTATTCAAACGGGCTCTGGTGGTCGTTTACCACTAACTGCATGGCAGGCATCCTGCCCTCCTTGATGCTGCTCTTGGGTGAATAGCCTCACCCATCGTGCTCGCCGCCAACCGTTCGCTCAAGCTATACCTTTTTAGGATGAAAGGCTTACTGTTGATATCGCGCAGAGCTTGCCGAGCACGTAGTGAAAAAATCAACAAAATCAATCTCTGCGCCTCTGCGGGAAAAATGCAACTTGTCATGCTCAATGGTTACAAATCGCGGGCGGACGATAGTTGGGGGCGAGGAGCGCTCGACTTCTTAACGGGTTGATCCTCCAATGATTGTTAGGAAACGGGCCGTCCTTTGGTCGTCTCGTTGGTCAAGAAAAGCAGATTGCTTTCTGTGAAAAGCACTGCAGCGCCATCACCGCACACGGGGTGTGGACCTGGGCTATCGAGATTCGATAGAGGAAGTCAAAAAGCTCCCTGCAAAGTTGCCATATGCAGGAAGAACCGGACACTCGATTGAAGGTGAAGCACGCGCGACAATGGTGCGAATTTGGCGCCAACGGTATCACCACCGGTTCGACTCATGGCAGCGCGGATCACATTCGCTGCAAAGCGGACAAGACAGATTGTTCGGCAACGGCTATCAACAGGGGGATTTTTTCGGGGGAAGAGGTCCGCTGAAACTGCCGGGCCACTATGAAGAAATCTTCCCAGGGAAGGGGGCTGCGGCTTCGGCATGCTCTGGCCCAAAGTGTCATCCAGAGCAGACGCTCAGCCCAGACATGGTATTTTTCCCGGAAGATCATCCGGGTGCAAAACGTCGAGAGCGACGAGTGGGAAGAGGTCTGGACCGGAGATTATGTGTTCGAAAACGAATGGCAGTCGTTTCGTACCAAAAAGGACCGTTCGCTCGAGCTCCTGAGCATCTTCCACGAATGCCTGCCGGGGCGGCGCAAGCTGGCGGTCAAGGTGGTGGACATCTTCGGCAACGACACCATGAAGATCGTTGAGGTCAACATCTAAGCCATGAATGAAACAAAGGCGGCAACCATCATCCGAATTGTTCTGGCGCACTATCCCGCCGTTCAGGGCATTTATTTGTTCGGCTCCCATGGCACCCAAAGCCAATGGCCGGCAAGCGATGTGGACATAGCTCTTTTGCTGCCGCCCGAGCAGGCGAAAAGTGAGAGAAACCTCGCCCTCAGTCAATGCCGCTTTGATCTCGAAGAGAGGCTGCACAAACCGATCGATCTTTTGAACCTGCGGAGGGTTTCTACGGTGATGCAAAAGGAAATCATCGGCACAGGCTCCCTCATCTACCTTGCGGACCGCTATGCTGTGGAGGAATTTGAGATGCTGGTCCTCTCTTTTTATCAGAAGCTTAACGAAGAAAGGGCCGAAGTGCTTGCGGAGGGATTGCGCAGCGGGAGGTTTTACGATGTATGAATGAGATCGTGCTGAACAAAAAGGTCAGCATCGAGCGCTGCATCCGGCAAATAAAGCTCTATTACGCACAAGATACGGGCATTCCTTTCCAATCGGACTATCAGAAGCAGGATGCCATCGCCATGAACCTGCAGCGCGCCTGTGAGCTTTGCATAGATATCGCCAATCACCTGATCAGGAGCAAAAAGCTCGGCCTGCCCAAAGACAGCAGGGAATCCTTTGCACTGCTGCAGCGCGCAGGCTTGATCGATGAACCCATGACGGCGAAGCTTCAGGCGATGGTCGGTTTCCGCAACATCCTGGTGAATGACTACGCGAATCTGGACTTGAAGATCATCATCGATGTTGTCGAGCACCATCTGCAGGAATTGCTCGATTTTGCCAATATCGCACTGCAGGCAACGGATTAGGCCATGGCGCTGCATCCTGATTTTCCGGCTTCCCCTCATGACGTGCTCGATCCGGCCATCCGCTGGTTTCCGGCCGATGAGGCGCTGCGTGAATCGAGCTTCGAAAAGCTTCTGCCGCCGCTGGTTACAGAGCTGCGCAGACAGGTCAAGGAATGGCGCAACCGGGGCTACGAGAAAGCAACGGAGACCAGCAGGAGCCTTCTCAACTGGTGGTTCGAAACACCTCATTTAGTGCCGCAGCTTGACGGGACAATGGTCGAGCTCCGCTATTACTTCGCTCAGCGGGAAGCTCTGGAGACCATTATCTACCTGTACGATGTAATGGGCGTGAAAGACAAATACGACCTGCTGCGGTTCGATGGCTCCGGGACGGTCACGGCCGGCATGTTCGACGAAACCTGGCGACGCTTTGTAGTTAAGATGGCCACCGGCTCCGGAAAAACCAAGGTGCTGAGCCTGGTGCTCGCCTGGTGTTATTTCCACAAATTGTACGAACCGGAGTCGGAGCTGGCACGAAACTTTTTGGTGATCACCCCCAATATCATCGTGCTGGATCGCATATACAAGGATTTTAGCGGCCTGCGCATCTTTTTTCAGGACCCGGTGCTGCCGGAAAACGGCTTCGACGGGCACAGCTGGCGCGATGATTTTCAACTGAGGCTGCACGTTCAGGACGAGGTGCGCGTCATCCGTCCGACCGGCAATATCTTCCTGACCAACATTCACCGGGTCTACGCAGGCGAGGATGTTCCGCCCTCCCCTGACGATGAAAACACCATGGATTATTTTCTGGGCAGGCGGCCCACCGGAGCCACCACCGACTCAAAAGTGGACCTGGGGATGATTGTGCGCGACATCGACGAGCTGGTGGTATTAAACGATGAGGCCCACCACATTCACGACCGGCGTCTGGCCTGGTTCAAATCCATCGAGGATATCCACCATCGCTTGAAGCAAAAAGGCGGAGCCCTCTCCTTGCAGGTGGACGTGACCGCCACCCCGAGGCACAACAACGGGGCCATTTTCGTGCAAACGGTGGCCGATTACCCGCTGGTGGAAGCCATTTGCCAAAATGTGGTGAAGCACCCGGTGCTGCCCGATGCTCCGAGCCGGAGCCGCCTTGTGGAGCGGCAGAGCTCCAAATATACCGAAAAATACGCCGACTACCTCCATCTTGGCGTAGTGGAATGGCGCAAGGCATACGCCGAGCATGAAAAAATGGGCAAGAAGGCCATTTTGTTCGTCATGACCGACGACACCAAAAACTGCGATGAAGTCGCCGCCTACCTGGAAGCATGCTACCCCGACCTGCAAGATGCCGTACTGGTGATTCACACCAAGAATAACGGAGAAATATCCGAATCGGTGAGCGGCAAAAACAAGGAGGAGCTGGAGCGGTTAAGAAAGCAGGCCAACGCAATCGACGACGAGCGAAGTCCCTACAAGGCAATCGTTTCCGTCCTGGTGTTGAAAGAAGGCTGGGACGTGCGCCTTTCTGGAATCAAAGGATTACGAAGACGCTGGGAGAAAGGCCGTCTCACGTGGAGGAGACAGCGATACTTTGGCCTGCATCACGGGAGGGATCACCCACGCGTTCTACAAAGAGGTCCCGCAAGAGATTGTCGCCCAGGTGAGGAACAGGCTTCAGGAGAAATTACTGAGTATTATCGACAGGTTCACTGCCGCCTATCCGCTGTAGCTTCCGCTGCTGTCGCCTTGGCCTATTGACGATAGCCGGTTCTTCTTTTAAACTCGGGGGCAACAAACAAATCGATGCAGCCTTCGAGCAAGTCCCGACGATGTTGCCTATCGGAGGCCGCCATCATCTGAGGATAATGGACAGTGAATTCATTACAGCAAAGAAAAGCTTGCCGACCGTTAATTTATCTGCCAATGATCCATCCGTTGCATGGAAATCCACCCTGATTGAAAACGTTCCACTCAGCGGCCGATTAGCTCGCAGGCGCCATAACGTGGCTTATTAAAGGGATCTATCGGCAACTTCCCAGCAAAGTCATTGACTCGAACCGGCACCCTCCAGATGTGATTAAACTGAATGAGAAGAGGAGAGAAAGTCGGTCGGTGAGCTGATCGCCGGTGGGATAGAGGCGTTAAAGAAATACATCGCCGAGATGGAGGATGCGGCCCGGCAGGTTTCACCCGACAACGCCATCGGCAGGCTCAGCCGGGTGGAAGCCATGAGCAGCAGACAAGTCAGCAAGTCAACCTTGCCTGGCCTGAAATTCAAGCTGTCGAGGCTGGAATACTTGTCGGCAGAGATAAACAAGCCCGACTTCGACATATGCTCTAGGAGGCTGTCCGAGAACTGTCATTTCGAGCCGAAGGCGAGAAATCTTGTGCTTGCAAGCAACTGATTTTACAGGTTTATCACTATGCTACGCTGCGTTCGAAATGACAAAAGAGGCATCCTCGGACAGTTTTTTAGGTGCGGACGGCGCATCCCGGTCAAGCGCTGGCCATACCGGAGGCCACCATGTGCGTGCAGTGTGCGGCCGGCTGATGGGTCGGGATAAGAAAGGAGAAGTATTACGTGGATAGATCGTTGCAAAGTGAGGTGGAGCGACGCCGTACTTTCGGGATTATCAGCCACCCCGATGCCGGCAAGACTACCCTCACTGAGAAATTGCTATTGTTCGGCGGGGCCATTCAGCTGGCGGGAACCGTCAAGGCGCGCAAAGCCGCCCGTCATGCCACCAGTGATTGGATGGCCATCGAGCAGGCACGCGGCATATCGGTCACTACCTCGGTGATGAAGTTCAACTATCGGGATTTTGAAATCAATCTGCTCGATACACCCGGCCATAAAGATTTTTCGGAAGACACCTACCGGGTGCTCACAGCCGTTGACAGCGCCCTCATGGTGATCGACGGCACCAAGGGGGTCGAGCTTCAAACCGAGAAGCTCATGGAAGTTTGCCGGATGCGCAACACCCCCATCATCACCTTTATCAACAAATTGGACCGTGATGGAAAAGACCCCCTGGAGCTTCTGGATGAAATCGAGGATAAGCTGCAGATCGAATGCACCCCGTTCTCCTGGCCGATCGGCATGGGCAAGAATTTTCAAGGAGTCTACAATCTTTATCACAAGCAGCTGCAACTGTTTGCAGGTGGTGGCGAAAGGCGCAGTCGGCCCAAAACGTTGATCACCAGCCTTAACGATGCCCGGCTCGACGAGCTTCTGGGAGCGCAGACCGACAGGTTGCGCGAAGAGGTGGAGCTGCTCGAAGGGGCGACCGAGCCCTTTCAGCTTGAGCAGTATCTGAACGGCAATCAGACGCCGGTCTTTTTTGGCAGCGCCATCAACAACTTCGGGGTGCAGGAATTGCTCGACCTCTTTGTCGAACTGGCGCCCGCACCCGGGCCGCGATCTACCATCACTCGGCAGGTCAGCCCGCTTGAGCAGGAATTTTCCGGATTTACCTTCAAAATTCAGGCGAACATGGACCCGGCCCATCGGGATCGGATCGCTTTTCTGCGGGTCTGCTCGGGCAAATTCACCCGCGGAATGAAGGTGCTCCATCACCGCACCGGCAAAGTGACGGCGCTCAACAATGCCATTATCTTCATGGCCCAGGACCGCGCCAACGTGGAAGAAGCCTATCCGGGGGATATCATCGGCATTCACAATCACGGTACCATAAAAATTGGAGACACGTTTACCAGCAAGGAGCCCCTCGAATTTACCGGCATTCCCAGTTTTGCTCCGGAGCATTTCCGTCGGGTGCGCTTGAAAGATCCCCTTAAGGGCAAACAACTGAAGAAAGGCTTGACGCAGCTGGCCGAGGAGGGAGCCATCCAGGTGTTTCAACCGTTATCGGGGGGCAGCGCCATCTTAGGGGCGGTCGGGGAGCTCCAGTTTGACGTGACGGTAGCACGCCTTCAGTCCGAATATGGAGTGGAGGCCGACTATGAGCCCGCCGGCTACTCTGTGGCCCGCTGGGTTGCCTGTGAGGACAAGAAAAAGCTGCAGGAGTTTGAGCGCAGACAATATGCCGATATGGCCTACGATACGGAAGGCTGTCTCACCTATCTGGCCCCCAACGAATGGCGCCTCGGATTTGTCATGGAGGACTGGCCGCAGATCTCATTTCGAAAGGCTCGAGAGCACAATCGGCAGCATAGCCGAGATCATTGTGAGTGAGCAGTCAATAGCCTCCCCTTTAACTTGCAGCTATTTCCGATTCCGGCTGCAGCCGTAGCAAAGCAGTTGAACGGCATCTTTGGCGACAACAGGGTGCACCCTGGTCATTGTCTCGCTGCAATGCTCGCAAACGAGAGGATCGATTCGGCGGGTAACAGGGTTCCAGATAACCCTTATCGAGCGGCGATGCTTTCGGTGCTTCACCTCCAAAAACACTTGAGCGACATCGACGAGCAAACGAACGGCGGCTCGACCGGTCAACGTGACCTCCACTCGATATTTCTGCTCGAGGTCCGAGATCTTGCGCTCCATCTCGACCGGCAGGTCGGCTATTTTGGCTTTTCTTTCCAGCTCCTGTTGCTCGGTCAGGTTGGCGTGGACCAGGCTCGCTTCCATCTCTTTGCGCATGGCATCGTAGTATTCCCGGGTGCTTTTTATGTCTCGTCTGAGACGGCGCTCCATGCTTTTTAGGAAATCGGCGAGCTCCTGCCCGGCGGCCAACTTGGCTTTGCGCATGCCGCACGACAAGGCTTTCTCCAGATGCACCGGAAAATGCGGCGGAACATTACCGGGCTTGAAAAAGACCGGCTGGAGCTCCGGCCAGTTCTGTGCCAATGCGTCGATAAAAGCTCCGCTGCCTTCATGGATTCCTACCTGCACCAGCCCTTCTTTCCGCTCGTCACTCATGGCCACAAAATGACAGATAAAGATCATGTAGGTCGTCCGGGCTTCGGCCCGATTGGTGACGCGGACCTGCGCGTCCATGAAAGTGATATCCTGGCCGATGAGCCGGTCGAAGCCCTCTTTTTTTAGGTATGGTACGTCGATTTGTCCATATACGACGGGAACATCTTTAGTCGCGAGATCGACAAAGCGGTCGAGCAAAGGGCTGCCGTAAAGCAGTGGAGCATTGTCGTCGCCGATTAGGGCTTCTTCTGCAAGCGTCAGATATTCAGCCAGGTGATGAGGCAGTAGGACGTTGAGTCGATCCGATCTTGTTTCGACCAGTGCGCCTTGCTGCTCCAGAGTTTCAGCCGCAAAAGCCAGAAGCTCCCGGTCGCCGACGTGACTCATATTCCAAAATCCTCCTGGAACAATTTCTCATCCAGCTCCTTGCTCTTCTCATAAGCGGAACGGGCGCGCTTCAGCTTTGCCGCGAGCGCGGCAAAGGCGTTCCGGCGCTCCGCTTCGTCGGGATGGCGCAGCCAAATATCGTAGACCATGTCACTGAACTCTTCTTCTCCCTGCATCCGGCCCAGGATCATGTCGATTTCACCGACCACCAGCTCAAACATATTGATCTTGCGATCGAGGACCTCCAGGATGTGATCCTCAAGGCTCCCGGCTGCGCAGAAATTGTAGATATGGACCTCTTTTTCCTGACCGATACGATGGATGCGGCCGATTCGCTGCTCAATCGCCATGGGGTTCCAGGGAAGATCGAAGTTGATCATCGTCTGGCAGAACTGCAGGTTGTAGCCTTCGCCCCCGGTGCCGGTGGAAAGCAGGATTTTGCAGCCCTGTTGAAAGCTATCGATGGCCGCCTGCTTTTGGGCGGGCGTCAAGCTGCCGTGGAATGCCACGTGCGGAATTCTCTCCCGCTCCATGACCTGCTGCAAATGCTCCATTGTCGCGATGTGATTGACAAAAAGGATCTTCTGTTCGGGTGAAGAGCGCAGCAGCTCGACCACTTTTCGGGTTTTGTTGCCCGGCCTGATTGTCTTGCCCAGACTGATGATTTCCGAAACCTGCCGACTCGCTCCGTTCCACTCACCGGGCGCGGTCTTTTCCAGCATGCGCAAAGCCGCAGCATGGGAGGATCCGGCGGTTTCCAGAAGCTTTCTCAACCTTAGCTTGGCCGGACCGCCGGCCCGACGTGCCTGCTCGACCACCAGCTCACTGATACTGTTGTAAAATATTTCTTCTTCGGAAGTCGGTTCGATGCGTACGGTGTAGGCGTATCTGGGGGGCAGTTGCAGTTGGGTGACCGATCGAGTGTTGCGCACCATGACCTCTTTGAGAAGCTCTTTCAGCTTCTCTCGATTCCGCGGGTCGGTTGGATTGCCTCGAGTGACGTATTCTTCCTTGAAGGCCTTTAACGTCTTCAAGTGACCGGGGCGGAGCAGCGTAACCAGATTGTAAAGCTCTTCCAGGCTGTTTTGCACGGGGGTGGCGGTCAGCATGAGCAGAAAGGTTTTCTGGATTGCGTTGGTCAGCTTCCAGTTGAGTGTTGTCCGATTCTTCAAGTGATGTGCTTCATCCACAATCACCATGTCGTAGGTGCGCTGGGTCACCGCATCGAAATGCCGCTTGCTCTTGGCGGTATGGATAGAGGCGACAATGAGCGGCTCGTTCCAGAACCGCTCCGGATCCTGGCGAAAAAACGGGTCATTGGAAGAGATAAATTGCAGCTCGAACTTGTTCGCCATCTCCTCCTGCCACTGGTAGACAAGTGAGCTTGGCGTCAATATCAAAGCCGAACGGACCAGCCCGCGCAGCACATATTCCTTCAAAATGAGCCCGGCCTCGATGGTCTTGCCAAGCCCTACTTCATCGGCCAGAATGGCCCTTCCGCGAAACGTTTTCATCACCTTGCGCGCGGTTTCTTCCTGGTAAAAGAGTGACTTAACGTTGCGCAGACCAGGCAGGCAGATGAGCTGATCGTAGGATGTCCGAAACGACAGCCGGTATCCGTTGAGAGCCAGCTGAAATTTCTCGTAATCTGTCTTTTGCTGGTGTTGAATGGCGTGGAGCAACGATTCGTTGTCGAGCCTGAAGACAATCTCCAGCTCGTGCCTCTGGTCGTCCGGAATGCTGTCCCGGATCTCGGAGCTTCTCTCTGCTTTTTCGGCTTGCCGGACCGGCTCCGAATGCGGCTGCCTGTCAGCGGAAGTGACTGCTTGTTGGGAAGCTGAGGACTGCGAGTGGATCATCCTCTCGCAGTAGGTCAAATATTGGGCCGCTTCTTTAAGGGTCTTCTTGGAAGCAAATCCACGCAGCTTTTTGGAGCCGTCGAGTAGACTGCTGAATACTTGCTTGCCCAGCTCGTAGTCGTGATGGGAGATGGCGAGGGTGCCCAGAACCATATGATCTTCTTTATGCTCCAGTGAGCTGGCTTCCAGCCATTTCTGCCTCAACAGGTGATAGAGCGTTTGGCTGTCACGTATTTCGTTGGCGCAGTAAATGGCAATTTCCCTGGTTTTCGCATCGCCTGGAACGAGCTTGAGTCTTCTTAGCGCCCATTTCAAGGCGGTGGCATAGTCCCTGCTGTTGAAGGCGTCTGCCATGTACCAGTAGTAGTCTTGCGCCTTTTCAGACATCAGCGCCCGCTGGGCGGATTGTCGCCGGTTTTTTTTCTTTTCCTCCCGTTTCTTCTTTTGCTTTTGCTTGCGATCTGCCGGCATAGAGGCTCCAGCCAAGATATCAGGAAAATCATCGGATTCGGGGAAAGGGTGAATTCGGGATGCAAGAATACGTCGATCATGCTCGATTAGGCAAGAGCTTTTTCGGTTTGCCTGAGGCGCTCTTCAATCGCCGGACGGGTAATAAAGCTTCTTCTTTGAGGGATTGCGTCACCTTTGTCCAAGACAACCGATAGTACGGTGAATCCGATCGGCCCGCATCTCATGTCAAAGGCTCTTCGCAGATAACCGGGAAATGATCCTCCACGAATTCCCTTCGTTGGTTCGAGTCTCTCGACTTAAACCTGCCTGAGACCCACTATTCCATCATGAGCCATGTCAAATAAAACCGTGGTCAATTCCTGTTCAACCGTCAATCATAGTGGTGATAATCCACGTATACGGTGGGATGCTGAAAGAGCCGCCCTTTTTGTCGTCCTGCAAGGCAGCGAACACGCTGGGGAAGTCAATGTGCGGCCAGCCCACAGTCTACAATTAAAGACCGCAATCCGATCAAATTAAGCGAGCTGCGGACTTATCCAGCATCCATATGAGCCGGCCTTTTTGCGGCCTGATCAGTTGTGCCGGTAGCTCCTCAGGAATATAGGGGCCATGCAGGACCCGTTTGAAAGCTTTTGCCTTGTCGGGACCTGTCACCAGAAAAATGATATGGGGCGACGCATTGATGAGAATGGTGGAGAGGGTTACGCGCCAGGTCGCAAGTTTATCGACATAATTGGCGAATACCCATCGGTTCTGCAAGCCTTGCACCTCCAGAAGTACAGCCTCAGATGAGGGGAAAAGTGAAGCTGTGTGGCCGTCTTTCCCAAGTCCCAGCAGAACCAGATCGAAATGAGCTTCAGCATCCCCGAAGAAGCTGCGCAGCACCTTTTCATAGTTTTCCGCTGCCGTATGCGGCTCTTCTTCACCACGGATGCGGTGGATGTTCTCCGTTGGGATGGGCACCTGACTCAGCAAAGTCTCATTGGCCATGTGATAGTTGCTGTCGCGATGATCCGGCGGCACACATCGTTCATCACCCCAAAAAATGTGTACCCGCTTCCATTCGATGGAGTCTGCAAACAGAGGTGTAGTCAGCCGGCGATAAGCGGCCTTGGGGGTAGCACCGCCGGAAAGGGCCACACTGGCCCGTCCTCGTCGACGGACAGCTGCGCCGATAACCGACATGAAGCGAGTGGCTGCCGCCTGTGCCAGGTCGGCAGGATCGGAGAATTTCTCGATTCGCATATTTACATCCATCATACTTCACCTTCTTCTCTCGCAACAGCGCGCCTCCACGTAGATTCTGTAGGCGCCTTCACTTCTTGGCGACCTGTCTCTAGCAATAACGAATGACTTCCACGTAAACGTTGGCTCTCTTGGCCAATGTCCTTATGGTCAGCTTGTTCATGCCTACCACCCTTTATTGCTAATTATAAACACTCTACCAATGACTGTTGCCACTGTGGCGGGCTGCCGGCTGCTGTTGGCCTGGAGGCCGTGCCTATTATCGGCTTTCGCGTTTTCCACGCCATGCCCGGTTCCATGCCGATGCTCATGGGTGTGCTGATCACCAACCGGTTCCTGCTAGGCCCCAATGTGTAGAGCAATCTCGTCGGCTGGGGCAACCACGTGTTCGTGAATGGCTTCGGCTTTGCCCTGGTCTATGTGTCGGTCTCCTGCGCGGCAGAGAAGGTCAGGCGCTTACTGGACCCAAATCAAGGCTCGGCCGCCGGGTAAAGCCATTGCAGCCGCTTCCTTGAAGGACGCTTCAAGAAGCTGATACTTTCCTCTAAAAGAAGGTTCTTGAGCAAGATGTAGCATCCGCTACAGCAAACGGCCTCACAATAATTTATTGTTGATTGAAACAGGACCTCGTGATCGAAGCGGTCTGACCAGATGCAGAATTGCTTTCAAGAAAGGAGTCAACCATGGCGCGACTTGAGCGGATGCCGGAGCCTATGCGCTCTCATCTGAGTAAACTCCCCTGCCCCCCGTTTGATAAACATCCCTGGGTTGCCGGGCCTCCACTTGCCAAACGGCGGGTGTCGATCATTTCCACCGCGGGCATTCACCAGCGAGGAGATCGCCCGTTTGAGGGCATGACCGGCCACTACCGAGTGATCTCGGGCGATATCAGTGCCAGGGACCTGGTCATGACCCACATTTCCACCAATTTCGATCGAACCGGTTTTCAACTGGACTGGAACGTGGTCTTTTTGCTGGATCGTTTGCGCGAGCTTGCCGAGGAAGGGGTAATCGGAGCGGTGGCCGCCTAAGGTGAAAATAAAAAATGCCGTTCGCTGGATTGATGATTAAACGAGAGGTTCATTTATGGAAAAACGTATTGTGCTGGTCGCCTGCAAGATTTTTGAGAAGGAATTGATGGCGACTCTGCCTCCCAATGAAGATGTCGAAGTGCTGTGGATCGATGCGGCTCTGCATGCAGATTTGCCCAAATTGGAAAAGGAACTGGTCGGCGAGCTCTCAAACGGTCGCCTGGCTGACAGCGAGGTTCGCCTTCTGTTCGGCAGCGGCTGTCATCCCGATATGTCTCGCTTGGCTCGGCGGTTTGGAGCCGGTCTTGCTCCGGTCAAGAATTGCATCGAAGCGTTTTGCGGCGCTATGACCAAGGAACTGGAAGCCAATCGGACCATGGTGATGACACCCGGTTGGATCAGGGCATGGCCGGCTATCATGAAAGCGCTGGGATGGGACGAAGTAGATGCCCGCATCAACCTGGGAATCTATGACCGAATTCTGCTCCTCGATCCGGGGATCGATCCCCTCAGCGATGATGAAATTCTCGCATTTTTTGACCTCACGCAGGTACCGGTTGAAATGGAGGCGCTCGACCTGAGTCATTTTAAAACGACACTCAGTAATATACTAGAATCATAGGTTTTTTAACTTTATTCAATTTTAGAGGAGTGTTCTCATGAGCTTACAGGCAAAATTAAAAGCCCAAAGAGATAACATCTCAGCATGGAGCTTTTGAGCGATCCCGGCAATCGAGTGGCTGAAAAGTACGGCTTGATCTACTCGTTTCCGGAAGACTTGAAGGAGGTTTATCTACAGTTCAAAATAGCCAGTTTGACATTTACCGATGTATGAATGATGGAATCTTTCAGGCAGCTTCTCTGTAAGCATCGGCCTGCATCCATTCCCATCCTGCGCAACCTTCCCTCACTCCCTCCGGACCGCAGAAGCTTTCTCCGCCCGAATTTTTTATTCTGCAAAATCGCTAACCAATGTATAGCATCTTATAAAAAAGTATATAAAATTGAAGCATCAAGGAGATCAAAACTTTGATACGCCATGATGAATGAATAACATCTTCAGATGAGTCATCAGCTTTCTTTTAGTGCGGCCGGCATACTTTTCGCCAACGTCGAAGATATACTCCCGGCCTTTTCCGGCCATCGGCAAGAGCGAGCAATGAGGAAAGGGCACATCTCAAATGCAGCAGAAGAAAAAATCGCATGTTCTTGAGCGATTGTTAAACATCAGAGAGGCTGCGGAGTTTCTTAATGTTTCTGAAATGACGGTGCGGCGCTGGACCAATGAAGGGTCGTTGCGCTGCTATCGGATTGGTGGAAAACGGGAGAGGCGTTTCACCATTGGGGATCTGCAAGACTACATTATGAGTGGAACAGGACCGGATGAACGTAGGCCTGTTTCATTAGGCTTCGGTGGTTTGGAGGCCCCGGATGGCTCACATATGACACACCTCTATCTGGATGCAGCGGAAGCTATCGAGACGGGAGCCTCCTATATACTGGAGGGCTTGAAAAACCATGAGACCGTCCTGGTGGTGGCGCCGACTGAAAGGACCGATGCTTTCATCGGAAGGCTTCAAAAAAACGGTGCCGACGTAGAAGGTTTCCGTCGTAAGAATATGCTTGAATTCAGTGAAGGGATGGACGACCCCTTAAGGCAGGCTGCCTTCATCTCGAAAGTGGCTTCTTCGGGTGAAGGCCGCTTCAGGCTGCTGGGCGATATGATGTGGGCTCGGAACAAAGGCTGGCCGTTGGAAGCCCTCCGCGACCTGGAAGAAATGGCTCCTCCAAGCCATGCCGCCGAGGGACAGTTTTTCCTCTGTCAGTACCCTCTCAGCACTCTCTCGGGGGAGGAGACAATGATGTCGCTGGAAACTCACAGTCATACTGTCTTTAGGGGGGTAATGAAGGAAAGTCCGTATTTTCGCCCGTCATAGCCGGGACGTTCGGCACAACCTGAGCCTGCTGCATCAAGCAAACAGCAAGATGACGACACCCTGGAAATCGCATGTACTTGAATGTAAGAACCGCCACTTATAAACGACTGAAACAATGAAGGTGCGAATGGACGCGCGGGCATAAAGAAGCTCTCTATCCATTTGCCGACCGATCGCGACCCGAACACTGGGTAGATTGGCTTTTCACTATCTCAATTAGTCGAGAAGAGCAGAGATGTTATCGTGCAGAGCAGCAACAAAGTTGATTTTAGACTCTTTGGACGGGCCTCTGGCCTGTTCCCAAAGCCATGCTCTGCAGCTTCACCTGCTCGTCTGCCCCTTCTGCTCGAGGTATGGGGGACAGGTCTACCTAGCTTGTCCGAGAACTGTCATTTCGAGCCGAAGGCGAGAAATCTTGTGCTTGCAAGTGGCTGATTTTACAGATCCCACTACGCTACGCTCCGTTCGAAATGACAAAAGAGGCATTCTCGGACAAGCTGATGACAAGACTTCATGAACGATGCGACAGTCTTCAATAGACAAAGGAATGAAGCCGAAATGGTGCCACAACAATATGATATCGGTATGGTGGGACTGGGTATCATGGGCCGCAACCTGCTTTTGAATATAGCCGATCATGGCTATTCAGCAGCCGGCTACGACACCGATCCGAATAAAGTGAAGGCGCTGCAGTCTGAGGCTCTAAAGCAAATCGTGCATGGAGCGACGGAGGTGGGGCAATTTATAGCCTTGCTGCGCAGCCCGAAGGCCGTAATGATGCTGGTTCCGGCCGGTGCACCGGTCGACGGTGTGATCGAAAGCCTTCAGCCGCACTTGTCCCCGAGGGATGTGATCATCGACGGCGGCAATTCCCACTTTCGCGATACACAGCGACGAACTGATGAGCTCACTGCCAAAGGCATTGCATATCTGGGGGTGGGCATCTCCGGCGGTCAACACGGTGCCCGTCACGGCCCGAGTATCATGCCGGGCGGCGATGCAAAAGGGTACGAACGGGTGCGCCCCATTTTCGAAGCCATTGCCGCCAAGGTGAATGGCGATTCGTGTGTAACTTATTTGGGACCCGGGGCGGTGGGCCACTACGTGAAGATGGTTCATAATGGAATCGAATACGGCCTGATGCAGTTGATCGCCGAGACCTACGGTATCATGAAACGGGGAATGCTGCTTTCCAACGACCAAATCCAAAGGGTTTATCGCGAATGGAACCGCGAGGAGGTCAACAGCTATCTAATGGAAATTACCGCGAACATTTTCGGCAAAGTGGACGATGCGACCGGCAGGCACCTGATCGACGTCATACTCGATGAGGCGGCTCAGAAAGGCACCGGCATGTGGACGTCCGAAAGTGCGCGACAGTTGCAGTCTCCCGTTCCAGTTGTGGACATGGCGGTTGCCATGCGCGACTTATCGGGGCTCAAGAGTGAACGGATCGAAGCCAACAAAATGCTTGGATGTCCATCCGGCAACCTCAAGAGCCGCCCCGAGAAGCTCTTGGATCCCTTAAAAAACGCTCTTTATGTCTCCATGATCATTGCGTTTGCGCAAGGTATGGCACTGCTGCGAATTGCATCCGAAGCCTACGAATTCGGGCTAGATCTCTCTGAAGTAGCCAAAATCTGGCGCGGCGGCTGCATCATTCGCGCAGCATTATTGGGCAAGATCCGCCAGGCATATACCGACAATCCGTCGCTTCCAAACTTGCTGCTCGATCCACAACTGGCACAGGAGGTGCGGGAACGTGAAGCAGACTTGCGCAGTATTATCTGCAATGCCTCACGAGTGGGTCTTCCCGCACCTGGATTGATGGCATCGCTGAGTTACTTGGACAGCTACCGAAGCGGTTGGCTGCCTGCCAATCTCATCCAGGCTCAACGGGACTATTTTGGCGCCCATACCTACAAGCGGGTGGACGCGCAAGGTGCTTTTCATACCCAATGGAGCTGGTTGTGAACAAAGCAAGTGGCTTAAGCCTACGATTTACGTACGGGGAAGAATTCCAATATGAACAGCCAAGCCATAAATGACAGCGTCGGCAAGGCACTTCGTCCGGTTGAGGCGGCAACAGCAAATACTACGGCTCCCGATTTGAAGATTCCTGATGAACAATGTTTGACAACAGATCGACTGGAACCGTGCGTCATCATCATCATTGGAGCATCGGGAGACCTGACGGCAAGAAAGCTCCTGCCGGCTCTGTTTGATTTATTCTTGAAAGGTGTATTGCCCGATGCATTCGCTATAGTCGGCTGCTCAAAAACAGAGCTGTCTGACGAGGGATTTCGAAACAAGATGCGAGATGCAGTGAGCAAGAGCAATAACTTTGAGGACACAAGGTGGCAGGCTTTTGCGCAGCGTCTTTATTACCGTTCCGTCGGGCTTGACGAGGATGCGATCGACTCCTTCAAGAAATTCGCCGGATGGCTTCTTACGCTGGATGAAACATACAAGACCGGGGGAAACAAGTTTTTTTACCTGGCCATACCGCCCACCCTTTATGAGGCAGCAGCCGGCCTTATCGGGCTTGCGGGACTCGCCGAGGAGAGGCAAAACGGTACCGGCTGGTCGCGTATCGTTGTGGAAAAGCCTTTCGGCAGAGATCTCAAGACCGCTGTTGGCCTCGATCGGAGTCTGCACCAACATTTCCAAGAGCATCAAATCTTCAGGATCGATCACTATCTCGCCAAAGAGACCGTGCAAAACGTCCTCATGTTTCGTTTTGCCAATGCCATTTTTGAGCCGGTCTGGAATCGAAGATATATCGACAGGGTAAGTATCATCGCCGCCGAGACTTTAGGCGTCGAACATCGGGCTGGTTACTACGAACATGCAGGAGTGCTGCGCGATATGTTCCAGAACCACATGATGCAGCTCCTATCGCTGACCGCAATGGAACCCCCTTCGGTATTTGAGGCCGACCGGGTGCAAGACGAAAAGACCAAGGTTTTTCGCTCGCTTAGGCCTTTCCCCGTGGAGGACTTGAGAAATCATCTGATCTTGGGACAATACGGCGATGGGAGTATCGACGGTAAGACGGTTCCCGCCTATCGTGACGAACCGGGAGTAAAGTCTGATTCCCTGACCCCAACGTTCGCCTCCATGAAGCTTTTCGTCGACAACTGGAGGTGGCAGGGAGTTCCATTCTATCTGACCTCCGGCAAGAGACTGGCACGCAAGCTGACCGAGATTTCCATTGTGTTCAAAGAGGTCCCCCATTCCATGTTTCGCCGGGTGCTGAAGGAGCAAATCAGTGCCAATAAGTTGACATTGGGCATATACCCTGAGGAAAAAATCACGCTCACGTTTCAAGCGAAAAACCCGGGGGCTGCGGTGCGACTGCGGCCGGTCACCATGGATTTTCTGTACAGTCAAGACTATCAGGGTCCAGTCCTGGAAGCCTATGAAAAAGTGCTTTTGGACGGTATTCGCGGCGACCAAATGCTCTTCTGGCGTCAGGACGGCGTGGAGCTCTGCTGGTCTTTTTTGACGCCGATCCTGGATGAATGCGAGACCTGCAGCAACCGCAAAGATATGCTCCTAAGTTATGAAGCGGGCAGCTGGGGGCCGGACGTAGCTTACATCAGTGAGCGCTGACAACTGGAGGATCGGCCGCATCACTTAAATATGAACTGCGAGGTGTGCAACTGGAAATTGAGCAGTGATTCCGGTTTTCAGCTGAGCAGGCTGCTGTCATTTGTGGGGCCGAATCTTCCCCCCGGAGTGTCGACTGCAGCCCGATCTATCAAGGCCTGGGTGGCGATTTTGTTTTGAAAGGAGAACCGTTTTGATGACTTGGCGAATAGCTCAAAATATTTCCGAAATCCTGCAGAAGGCAGCTGACGGTGGCGGCATAGACAGAGGTGAAGCCATCATGCTTATGGGTCTTGATCCTCTGAGCAAGGAAGGCTATGCGCTCATGCAAACGGCTGACTGCCTCTCCCGGCTGACCTTCAAAGACAAAGGAGAAAGTCATTTTCATATCGGCGTGAATGTGGAGCCCTGTCCCATGGATTGCCGCTTCTGTTCCTTGACAAAAGGTGCGGGTATTTTTACCGAACCAACGGAATTTCCCTACGAACAGGTCCTTGGCTGGGCCAAGCTCGCCGAGGCCGGATCAGCGGATGCACTGAACATCATGACGACGGGAACCTATTCTTTCGAGAAGCTACTGGAAATCGGCAGGCTGCTTAAAACCACAGTTTCCACCCCACTGGTGGCCAATACCCGCGATATCAGCCACAAGGAAGGAGAAAGGCTGCTTGCTGCCGGATTTGTGGGCTTCTACCACGCCGTGCGGCTCGGTGAAGGCAGAGACACCCCATTCAGCCGGGAGAAACGAATCCAAACCATTAATGTGTTGCGGGATGTTGGCTTGTTGTGGATGAACTGTGTGGAGCCTATAGGGCCGGAGCACAGCTTTGAGGAGATTGTGGACCTGATGTTTCTTGCCCGGGAATATCGGGCCGCCTATTCAGGCGCCATGCGTCGGATCAACTTCCCGGGCTCTCCCATGAGCCGATACGGGATGGTGAACGAACTGGAACTGGCAAAGATCACCGCCGTGAGCCGTCTGGTTATGGGTGACATTCCAAAGGCTCATTGCACCCACGAGCCGAATGCTGTCTCGCTCATGGCAGGTGCGAATTTGTTGTTTCCCGAAGTCGGATCGAGCCCGCGGGACGACCGACCGGATTCCAGTAAAGGGATAGGCCGGGACGCTGAGGATTGTCGAAAAATATTAACGGAGATGGGCTGGAATCCTGACCTGCCCTCCAATTGTTTTAATTCAACAAGTGCTCAGCTTCAAAGCGATGCGGAGACCAATAAGTTACGCATGGGAACGTTGTCGGCTGCGATCAACATTTAAGCAAGCTGAGAAGATTAACCTTCAAAAAACAAGGCAGTATCCATGGGGTGAGACTATGAACCCAACTGGCAAGTTTCTAAAGGGGCTCTTGTGGTCGTTAGCTCTGACGGTTTTGGTAGTGCCGCACGCAACGGCAGAAAACAGAGTCCGGGTCGGCACGTGGAAGACAGCCCAGACCATTCAGCCTTTTTTCTATCAGGATTTCTATTCCGGCGACGAAAAAATCTCGATTTTTCCCTTTACCAACCCAGCCGATCAAAAGACCGCTCTTTTGGCAGGAAGCCTCGATATGTGCGGCACCACTTTGGCTCATGCCATTCACTCGGCGTCCATGGGGCAGCCGGTGGTGGTTGTCGCCGCCTTGTGCAACAAATGTTCGGCGCTGGTGGTCAACAAGGACGGCCCGGTCCATGAGATCAAGGACCTTAAGGGCCAAAGGATCGGCTACGTCCCCGGTACCATGCATGAAATCTTATTGCGAGAGACCCTGACACAAAATGGACTTTCTCCCGACAAGGACGTACAGCTGATGCGCGTCGACTTCTTCGACATGGGAACGGCCCTGGCAGGAGGCAACATCGATGCCTTCCTTTCCGGTGAACCCTTTCCGACAATGGCCGTCCACCAGGGCTACGGCAGAATTTTGTCTTATCCTTACTATGATGAAACGGTCGGCACGATCAATGCCGGCATGCTGGTGACCCGTGAAACGATTGAAGAGAATCCTGAGCTGGTTTATCGCCTCGTGGCCGCCCATGCGCAAGCGACCGAGCTCCTTCGGGCCCACCCCGAGCAATGGCTCGTACGTGCGTCTCAGTTTGGGACGTCTTTGGAGATCTTGAAAGGGGCTGCATCGAACATGGAGCTGGCCTGGACCATGGATGAAGTGTTCGTCAACCGGGCGCGGGCACTCGGAGAGCGCATGCAAGCCTTGGGAATCATCGACAAACAGCCGGACTATGTAAAGCTGTTTGATCTTTCCTTTGTCAAGAAAGTGCAGGAAGAGCGGAAAAAGCAGCAATAGGTGTGCTTCTGACTCCAGCATTCTACCTTCTGGTGGTGATCTGCCATGTGGAAAAAGGACAAACGCATAAACGGAACATCCTTGATTCCGTGGATCATTCCATGTCTTGGCATGGTGTTCTGGATTACGCTGAGCACAACCGGCGCGGTTCCCGGCTATCTGCTCCCAGCTCCGCTCGATATCGGAAAGGCTGGCTACAGTTATATTTTTGGTCAGGCGGGAGAGGGTCCTTACGCCGGAAGGTTTCTTGGTGATCTGGGATCAAGTTCGGTGCGGGTGGCATGCGGTTTTGCGCTGGCTGTCTTGTTCGGACTTCCGATGGGTATAACCTCCGGGCGGTTACCTTATATCCATAAGCTTTTCAGCAATTCCATCAACGGTATAAGGGCGGTGCCGGGAATAAGCTGGCTGCCGTTGGCCATGATCTGGTTCGGCATCGGTACTCAAACCACTGTCTTTCTGGTAGCCCTGGCAGCCTTTTTTCCCATTTACTTGAACACTACCTCCGGAGCGGCGCAAGTCAGCCAGCTCTTGCTGCAGACCGGAGCAATGATGGGCGTGGGTCGGGTGCGGGGGACTGTTGGTATTCTAATGCCCGCAGCGATGCCCCATATCATCACGGGCCTACGTCTGGGCCTTGGGATTTCCTGGGCCTATCTGGTTCTGGGCGAGCTCTCCGGCGTCCAAAACGGACTAGGGGCCATTATCATGGATGCCAGAATGCTTGGCCGAACCGATTTCATTATCGTCGG
>Ga0068714_10001064_pt1 | contig 43452 bp, 36 predicted proteins | sample MTBNYHSulfiMetaG_FD_62988 | JGI IMG/M metagenome (GOLD analysis project Ga0068714, IMG submission 62988) | Enrichment culture microbial communities from rom New York Harbor, USA that are MTBE-degrading - MTBE-NYH (New York Harbor Sulfidogenic)... | ecosystem: Environmental > Aquatic > Marine >... | reverse complement strand
ATCGACCAAGTGGCCGATACCAACACCACCGTCCTGATCCATGGAGAGACGGGCACGGGTAAGGAGCTTGTGGCCAAAGCCATTCACGAAAACAGCCGCAGAGCCAAGGGACCGATGGTTCAGGTCAACTGCGCGGCAATGCCCGATACTCTATTGGAAAGTGAGCTGTTTGGGCATGAAAAAGGGGCTTTCACCGGGGCCATAACCAGAAGAAGAGGGCGCTTCGAAGAAGCCCAGGGAGGGACGATTTTTCTGGATGAAGTGGGCGAGCTTTCTCCAGTGGCCCAGGCAAAGTTGCTGAGAGTCCTGCAGGAGCGGGAGTTCCAACCATTGGGGTCGTCCCGCACTGTTAAAGTTGACGTTCGGGTAGTCACGGCCAGCAACAAAGATCTCGAACAGGAAGTTGCTACTGGCGCATTCCGTTCCGACCTCTACTATCGGCTCAACGTCTTTCCGATTTTCCTGCCGCCGTTGCGGGAACGAGGGCCGGATATCCTGCTGCTGGCCGATCATTTCGTGTCGAGATACGCTCAAGAGCTCGACAAGGATGTGCACCGGATATCGACCAGCGCCATTGACATGCTCATGTCCTATCATTGGCCCGGCAATGTTCGCGAACTGGAAAACTGCGTCGAACGGGCTGTTCTTCTGGCCAATGATGAAGTCATCGACGCTTTGCATTTGCCGCCAACTCTGCAGATGAAGCCGGCCGGCCTGCAGAGCATCAGTCGCGGCAAGCTGGAGGCGCTGGTTGGAGCATTCGAACGAGATTTGATCACCGATGCTTTGAAGGATGTTCGCGGCAACCAGTCGGAGGCCGCGCGGTTGTTAGGAACTACCAAGCGCATCATCCAGTACAAGGTGCAAAAATATGGGATAGACCCGCGGCGTTTTCGTACCAAATCCACCCTTTAACAAAGTCTCCGAGGATCGTAGTAGCCGTGCTGCAGTGGCCCTGCTGCATTGTGGCTCTATAGGATGCATTGCAGGAGCCGCTCGCCAATTCTCGCACAGGGACTCCGGTTTGTGCCCGGCTGTGACTGCGTCCCGAGGTATTCCGTGCAAACGCTATTTCAGACTGGGCTCTATCATATTCGGGTTGTTTGTCCGATCGACTTAAGTTTCACGGGCGCTGGAACGCGTTTTGCTTGTTCTTGTGCTTCGGCTTACCTCTCTTTTTGATGAAGCCGCATTCTAATTATCCAGGAAAGGAACACAAATGAAAAAGGTTGAAGCGATCATCAAGCCCTTTAAATTGGATGATGTTAAAGAAAAGCTTTCGGAAATCGGCATCAAGGGGATGACTGTTTCGGAAGTGCGGGGCTTCGGACGTCAGAAGGGGCATACGGAAATCTACAGGGGGGCGGAATACGTAGTCGACTTTCTACCGAAAATTAAAATTGAAGTGGTGGTGCCTGATAACCAGGTAGCCGAAGTGGTGGAAGCCATCCGGCAGGCCGCATACACCGGTAAGATCGGAGACGGAAAGGTCTTCGTTACTCCCGTTGAAGAATGTGTCCGCATACGCACGGGGGAGCAAGGAGAGATGGCTTTATAAGGGGGGCGAGAGTCTTCTTTTGCACTTGGCCCGATTTTGTATCTTTAGGTAATCAACCTTCAGCTGCACCTTACTACCACGCTTCAGCTGCACCTCGTTCTCAGGCTCCTGCGGGGGAGCGCATTTCCCAACGAAAGGACGGCATGGCACCAAAACGTTTTCCCAACCTGTTGAGACGATTAAAAGAGCTTCGTCGAGCTTTTCTCCAGTTGTGTCGCAACGATGTTCCGGGTCTGCTGGCTGCGCGCACCTATGCCGAATCCTTGCTCGGCAACCTGCAAAGATCCTTCGTTGAAGAAGCTCAGCTACGAGAAGGTTGGGCCTTAATTGCGGTGGGCGGCTTCGGCCGCGGCGAATTGAGCTATGCCTCTGATCTGGATCTTCTTTTTTTATATCGGAGTAGGCTGCCGGGAGTTTTGGAAGAGATCATTCATGAGTTTGTCTATGGCCTTTGGGATGGCGCCTTTGAAGTGGGGCATGCGACCGCGTCCATTTCCGCGGCAAAGACAATGGTGCGGGACGATTTCACCATTTTGACGAACTACCTTGAGCCACGATTCGTTGCCGGAGACAAGAAGCTGCATGCCGACTGGCGCAGTTCTTATTTGAAGGATTTCGGCAAACAGCGGCGCAAGAGGTTTCTGCAGAATCTTGTATATTACCGCGGTGGAAGGCTGCTTCAGTACGGAGAAAGCTCCTTTTTGCTTGAGCCGCATGTGAAGGAAGGCGTTGGCGGGCTTCGAGATTTGCACATCATCCGTTGGGCCGGGACGGTTTTCCTGCAGGACTCAACCTTTGGCGCACTGGTTAAAAAGGACCTGCTGACCCCGGATGAACAACTTTGGCTGGAGCAGGCCTATGACTTCCTCTGGAGGGTGCGGCTGCAGCTTCACCAGTTGACCGGCCGTCGCCAGGATCACCTGTTCTTTCCGGAGCAGGAGCAAATTGCCGTCAAATTAGGATTTTTGGACGGTCCTCAAGGCTCGGCGGTCGAAGCATTCATGCGACTTTACTACCGGCACACGGCGCGTGTTAGAAGAACCACCCAGTTTTTTCTCGATCGGCTGAAAGAGAACAACAGGAGCACACTGCGCATTCATGTCAAACGACGAATACTGCCCGGTCCGTTTCTACTTGAAGGGCAGCACCTCCATTTTATGGAGCCGGAATGGATCGAGAAGAACCCCTCGCTGCTCATGCAATTCTTCCGGCAGGCAGCCAAATCCAACGCCCACTTTCATCATCAAGCCGGGCAGGTTATTCGAGACAATCTGGATGCTTTTGCACGAAAAGGGCGAACCGATGCCGCAGTGGTCGAGCAATTTCTGGAAATTTTGCTGGAGCCGAACCAGGCTTTCAGGGTTCTCAAGGTGATGCATGAAACGGGCTTTCTCGATGTATTCCTGCCGGAGTTTGCCGCCGTGCGCTATCGTGTTCAACACGATGTCTATCATCTCTACACTGTAGACGAGCACCTGTTGCGAACCGTTCGCGAGCTCCACCAAATGGAGCAGCAGCCAGAGGATGCCGGCCTACGCCTGGATCTACAAGATATCTTCAGCAAGTTGAAGGATCGTCGTATTTTGTTTCTTGCCGCCCTGCTGCACGATATCGGCAAGGGTGAAGGAAAGAGCCATGCTCTTCGAGGCGCGGCGATGGCCGAAAGTGTTGCCGAACGGCTCGGTTTGAATTCCGAAGAGGCCGATTTGTTGTGCTTTTTGATCAGGAATCATCTCATACTGGCCGAAACGGCTCTAAAGCGCGATCTCATGGATGAAAAGCCGATCTTGCGCTGTGCTATGGAGATTGGCGAGCGAGACCGTCTGCATATGCTGTATCTGCTGACTATTGCCGATTCCAGAGCAACCGGTCCGGGTGCCTGGAATACATGGAAGGCTTCTCTTCTACGGGAGCTTTACAGCAAAGTCGATCGTCAATTGCAGCGGGGTGAGTGGCAGCGGGAGGATGTGCAAAGACGCTCGCGGCAAGTGCAACAGGAAGTCCTCAGTATGTTTGCAGGCTCTGCCGAGCATGAGCAGGTAAACCGATGGCTGGATACGGTCTCCTTTCGCTATTTGCTCTCTCAAAGCTCCGAAGCCATTGCGCAACATTACTCGCTGGAAAAACAACTGGCGCAAAGCCCACTGGCGGTTGAAACCCGGCCGGCCGAGGGTGAAATGTGGCAAATTGCCATAGCCACCAAAGATCGGCCGGGACTGTTTGCCATCATAACGGGTGTGCTGTGGGCCCGTGGATTGAATATTCTCTCTGCAGACATTTTCACCAGACAGTCGGGTATTGCCATGGATATTCTCCGCGTAGAAAGGCTGCCCGATCCCTTGCACCCAGCTGAGCTATGGAACAAAGTGCGCAACGATTTGGAGCAGTCTCTCCAGTCGAGATCTTATCTGAACGATTTGCTCGCCGCTAAGCAACAGCCCTCATTGCTGCAGCAAAAGAGTGCGCCGCGCAAGGAAGATCGGATCGTTATCGATGAGGAAGCATCGGATTTTTATACCATCATTGAAATTTATACCTGGGACCGTCCCGGAGTTCTTCACAGCATTACCAACGCTCTCTATCAGCTCGACCTGACCATTCAAGTGGCGAAGATTTCTACCCCGGGTGCTCAAGTGGCCGATGTCTTTTATGTAACAGATTTGCACGGAAGCAAGCTGCTCGATTCGCGTGCACACGAAATTGTCCGCACTAAGCTGCTGCATGCATTGGCAGACACCGCTTGAGCATACATTTTTGTATCTTCCCGAGCGTGTCTATCGTAAATTTATAAGTTTCTGTAATTTCAACTAATTTAGTCAACGACCGCACTACTGCAGCAGTTTTGGACTCATAACCTTTCTCGAATAGGTACATTTTTGTTCTTATTTTGGCCGTTCACCGTCGCTTAGCACAATAAAGTGATCCGATGCTGTGGGTGTGCGAAGCGCATCTTCGTTGCCTGTAGATCCTCTCAGGACTGAACGGTTTCCCCTTAGTTTCAGCAACTAATTTAGAATATTGCCTTTTTTGACCGACAGAAGGTGCTCTGGAAGCGTCGCACGGCAAACGCACGCAAGAAAATCGTTTCTGTGGAGTGTTTGGCAAGCAACTTGCCTAAAGATGCCAAGAACTTTGAAAGTCATTATCGACCAGTTAAGGAGGATTTTAGTATGACGCCGAAAGAAGTAGTGGCCTTCGCTGAAGAGCAGGGCGCCAAAATGGTGGACTTTAAATTCTTGGATTTCCTGGGGACTTGGCAGCACTTCAGTGTGCCCGTTGCCGAGCTGGATGAAAGCTCCTTCGAAGACGGCTATGGTTTCGACGGTTCCAGCATCAGAGGATGGCAGCCCATCAATGCCAGTGACATGTTAGTGATCCCCGATCCGACTACTGCCGTGATGGACCCTTTCATGGCAGTGCCGACCCTGACGCTGATCTGCAACATTGTGGATCCGGTGACCAAAGAAAAGTATACCCGAGATCCGAGACACATCGCGCAGAAGGCTGAAGCGTATCTGAAATTTACCGGTATAGGGGATGCGGCCTATTTTGGTCCGGAAGCAGAATTTTTCATTTTTGACGACATCCGTTTCGACTCGGCTTCCCAATACGGATTCTACTTCATCGATTCGGTGGAAGGAATCTGGAACAGTGGTCGGATCGAGAATCCCAACCTGGGATACAAGCCGCGCCACAAGGAAGGCTACTTTCCGGTTCCGCCCGTTGACACACAACAGGATCTGCGCACGGAGATGGTGATGATGATGCAGCAGGTGGGGCTCAAGGTCGAATGTCAGCACCATGAGGTGGCCACCGCCGGGCAGGCAGAAATCGATATGAAAGCCGCTCCTTTGGTCAAGATGGCGGACAATCTGAAATGGTATAAGTATGTCGTAAAAAATGTCGCACGCCGCAATTGCAAGACCGTCACCTTCATGCCGAAACCGCTTTATGGCGACAACGGGTCGGGCATGCATATCCACATGAGCATCTGGAAGGATGGAAAGCCCCTCTTTGCCGGCGATAAGTATGCGGGTTTGAGTGAAATGGCGCTGCATGCTGCCGGCGGAGTCCTCAAGCATGCGGCGGCCATTTGTGCGATCACCAATCCTACCACCAACTCATATAAGAGGCTTGTTCCCGGCTATGAAGCTCCTGTAAACCTGGCCTATTCAAGCCGCAATCGCAGCGCTTCGGTGCGAATTCCGATGTACTCGCCTTCGCCCAAACTAAAAAGGCTTGAAATTCGCTTCCCGGATCCCTCCTGCAACGGTTATCTCGCATTCAGCGCTCTACTGATGGCTGCCCTGGATGGGATCGAAAACCGCATCGACCCGGGTGAGCCCCTCGATCGTGACATCTATGCGATGGCGCCGGAAGAACTGGCCAATGTGCCCTCGACGCCGGGATCTCTGGAAGAGGCCCTGAATGCCTTGAAAAAAGATCACGAGTTCCTTTTGAAAGGTGACGTATTCACTGAGGATGTCATTGCAAAATGGATCGAATACAAGACCAAAAATGAAGTGGACGCGGTCAGAATGCGGCCTCATCCGCACGAGTTCATGCTGTATTACGACATTTAGCTGAGGTTGGGTACAGTGCCGTGCCGGCTCGAGAGAGACTCGGCTGGCAAGAAGCCGGGCTCGAGAGCCCGGCTTCACGGCAATGAGTGAAAGATGCTCAGAATTGAGAGGCTCTATTCTTTTTCGCGTTTCCGAAAGAAGTCCATAACAAAGGTGATGTGTCTTTGCATGGCATGGTAGGCGCTCTCGGGATCGTGCCTGCGAATGGCATCGACGATAGCCCGGTGTTGCTCGACCACCAGGTCCAGGTTGGCGGGGTCGGTATAGAGATGCTGGAGATTCTCCTTGATGCCGAAAAAAAGCAGGTCGTAAAAGCTCCTCATGATGTGAATATGAACCGTGTTTTTGGTAGCGTAAGCGATAGCCATATGGAAGGAGAGATCTGCGCTGCTGCCCAGATCTTCTTCTCTTTTCTCGATTTGAGCAACCATCTGCGCCAGGTACTTTTCCAACTCCCGAATATCCTCGTCGGTGGCTCGCCTGGCGGCCAGCGCGACGGCATTGCATTCCAGTCCCAGCCGAACTTCAAGCAATTCCTCGAGGCTGACATCATGGCCGTCGATGACTGCAGCCAGAGGGTTCTTTTTGCTGTCATCGGCGGGCGAGGTGACGAACGTTCCCTGTCCCTGTCGCTGTTCCACCAATCCCATGAGCACCAGCTTGTTGATCGCCTCCCGCACTGTAGGCCGGCTGACGCACATGCTCTGGGCCAGCTCCCGTTCGGTCATCAATTGGTCGCCCGGTCTGAGCCGGCCCTTAAAGATAAGCTCTTTGAGCTGCTCAAAAACCTGATCGGATATCCGCTTGGGCTTTATCGGCTTTAATGTAATCATTTCGTGTCCAGTGACTCCGCGTAGATCTCGATGGCATGCCTGATTTGCACTCGGTCTCCCTCCTTTGAAAGCATATCCGAAATCTGCAGCATGCATGCGGGGCAGCTGGTGGCAACCGCAGAGCATCCTGAATTCACAATATTGTCGCGCTTATGCCTGCCGATGGCAGCTGAGAGGTCATAGTGCTGCAGGGTGAAGCTTCCACCGCAGCCGCAGCATTTGTCAGCCTCCTGCATTTCTTTGAAACGATAGGCCGAATTCGCTTGAACGACCATACGAGGTTGAGCTGCAATTCCCAGAGACTTCTTTAGATGGCATGGATCATGATAAGTGATCAAGAGTTTTTCACCGGTTTCCTCTGCCAGCTTCGGCTGAACTCCTAGCTTTTCTACCAGAAACTGGGAAATATCCAGCGTCTTGCCAGCCAGAGATGTCGCCCGTTTGAGCTCCTCTTGACCGAGCTCCTCGGCCATCGTGGGCCACAGTTTTTTAATCGTGGAAGTGCAGGTTGCGCAGGCGGTAAGAAGATAATCGAAATCTTGGGGGTCGAGGGCTGCCAGATTGTGGCGAACCAGTTTGTTGAAGGTGGCCGTGTCCCCGGAGGAAAGGGCGGGAATGCCGCAGCACCCCAATTTTTCAGGGATAAAGAGACCGGTTCCGTGATGTTCCAGTACGTGCAGCGCCGCATTGCCGATTCTCGGAAGCACCTTGTCGATGATGCAGCCGATGAAAAGGCCGACTTTATATCCCGAGGCCCCGGGAGGAGTATCCAGAGAGGGGACTAAACGGTGAAAGGGTTCAGAATCGAGAGCTTTGAAGTGCCGATTTCCGAAAGGAGAGACAAAGCGGGCGCAGGAAGTACCCAGAAGCTCGTCGACCGGCTTCACGAAGACGCCCTGCAGTCTCGATCCCCATTCGAGGAGGCGGTCAAACAGTTCGGGCTGCGCGAGCAGTCTGTGAAAAATGATCTTTTTGAGGGCGGAGAGTCCCATATAGTTCGCGATTACCGCACGTGCCTTGATGAAGATATCGAGCACTTTGACGCCGCTTGGGCAGTTGGCGGCGCACGCGCCGCAGAGCAGACAGCGGGAGAGGCGATCCTGCACTCCGGTGGGATCCTTGAACATTTCCTGCAGAAGCCCGTCCAGAAGTGCGAGCTTGCCGCGGGCCACATCCGCCTCTCTGCCCGTTTCTGCAAACACGGGACACACCGACTGGCACATTCCGCAGCGCATGCAGACAACCAGTTGGTCTTCGAGCTGTCGCAGGAGACTGGCGAGTGTTTTCATGTCCTGCATCGTTATACTCCTATGGCTTTGCCCGGATTCAATATACCCTTCGGATCCAGTGCGGCCTTGATGCGGCGGGAGTAGAGAATGGTGCCCCGGCCGGTTTCCTTTGCCAGGTAGCGTGATTTTGCCAGGCCGATTCCGTGCTCGCCCGAAAGGGTCCCGCCCAATGCCAGGGCCTTGTCGAAAATGGCATCGATAGCCGCCTCGACCCGGTGCCATTCTTCCTTATTTCTTTTGTCGGTGAGAATGGTGGGGTGAAGGTTGCCGTCACCGGCATGACCGAAGGTACCGATGGTCAGATCGAAGCGTTTGCTGATTTCCTGCAGGGATTGAATCATCGCCGGTATTTTGCTCCGAGGCACGGTGGCATCTTCCAGCACCACGGTGGGCTTCAGTTTTGCCAGCGCTGAAAGGGCGGTGCGGCGAGCTTCCCAAATTTTATCGCGTTCCGCCGCGTCCCGGGCTACTCGAACATTCATGGCGCCCAATTCCTTGCAGAGCGATTCGACTTTGGCCGCATCTTCTTCCACCTGGGCGGGGTGGCCGTCCACTTCGATGAGCAGAAGGGCGCCGACGTCGATAGGCAGCCCCACATGGCTGTAATCCTCCACGGTGCGAATGGTAAAATTGTCCATGAGCTCCAGGGTGGCTGGCACGATGCGATTGGCAATGATGGCAGCAACCGTTTCCGAGGCCTTGGCGACATTTTCGAACATGGCCAGCATCGCCTTGCTGCTTGCCGGCATGGGAATGAGCTTCAAAATGATCTTATCGAAAACGCCAAGGGTTCCCTCAGAGCCCACCATGAGGGCGGCCAGATTATAGCCGGTGGCGCATTTGACCGTTCTTGACCCGGTTTTTACAAGCTCCCCGTTCACATCGAAAAACTCCAGTCCCATCACATAGTCCCGGGTGACGCCATATTTGAGGCCTCGAAGGCCGCCCGCATTCTCCGCCACATTGCCGCCGAGGGTCGAGACGGCCTGACTGCCCGGGTCGGGGGGATAGAAAAGCCCCTTTGCTTCGACGGCTGCAGCAAACTTGGCGGTCACCACGCCCGGTTCGACCACCGCATAAAGGTCGGCGGTGTTGATCTCGATGATCCTGGTCAGGGCATTGGTGAGGATGACCACGCCCTCCTTTTTGGGAATCGTGCCGCCGCTAAGATTGGTACCGGCCCCGCGCACCGTGACGGGCAGTTCATTTTCGTTGCACAAACGCACCACCCGCCCCAAGGCTTCGCTTGTCGTCGGCCTCACCACCAGGGCTGGCAAAACCGGCTCCAAAACAGCCGCATCATACGAATAGGTGTGACGGTCTGCGACGTCTTGGAAAACGTTTTCTTTTCCCACGAAGTCTTCGAGCTCTTTTACAACCGCCTGGCCGATCATAGCGTCTCCTTCGGGGAGTTATTGGGCTCCCTCATTCTCAAGCAAAACGGAGTGGTAATACCACATTGTTGAATTACCTTGTGAACTTCGATGATAATGGATTTGAGGCATCAAATCAATGCATTTCTAAGTAAATTAAAGACCAACTTTGGGCTTGACTTTGGCATCCGCGATTCTGTACGTTTGGTCAATCCAAAAAGCGAAACAATGGTATTACCAATGATGGCACACTTCCAGATCCAGATCGTGGCACAGGATCAGGCAGAAAACGCTGTCAAAAGGGAGAGGGTACAACAGGCAGGCTCCAAGAGCCGTATTGGGTGGGCGCTTCAATAATGCCCCGTAAGAAACCAAATGCATTAGGGAGGAATTCTAGTGATCTGGTTACAGATTTACAATCCGCTGGGAAATCTGGCTCTGTCGGCCCTTGTTGCGGCCGTCCCGCTTTTTGTCCTGTTTTATATGCTGGCTGTGAAAAGGTCTCCGGGCCATTTCGCCGCGCTCTTCGGAACTTCCGCGGCGGTGTTGCTTGCGATCATCGTGTGGCACATGCCGGTAGGACTGGCGATCAATGCAACTCTCATGGGCGCAGCCTTCGGACTTTTTCCCATCGTCTGGATCGTACTCAACACCATCTGGGTCTACAATATGACCGTGGAATCGGGTGAGTTCGACATCATCCGCAATTCGCTCGCGTGCATCACCGACGATCGTCGTCTTCAGGCTCTTTTTATCGCCTTTGCGTTCGGCTCCTTTATTGAAGGCACTGCAGGGTTCGGCACCCCTGTGGCCATTACCGCCGCGATGCTCGTCGGGCTTGGCTTCAACCCCATTTACGCCGCCGGTATCTGTCTGATTGCCAACACCGCCCCGGTGGCCTTCGGCGCTATTGGAATTCCCATCGTGGTGGCCGCCAAGGTAACGGACCTTGAGCTGATGCGCATCAGCCAGATCGTCGGCCGCCAGCTCCCGTTTCTTTCCATTCTTGTCCCCCTCTGGCTGTGTGTGACCATGGCGGGCTGGAAAAGGGCCATGGAGGTTTTGCCCGCCATCATCGTAACGGGAATTTGTTTTGCGGGATCGCAGTTCGTGGTCTCCAATTACATCGGTCCCTATCTGCCCGACGTTATTTCCGCTATCGTGACCATTATCGGCCTGGGTGTCTTCCTTCGGTTCTGGAAGCCCGCCTCGGTCTGGCATTTTCCTCATGAAAAGGCGAGCGGCCCTGTCAGCTGTCAGTACACCTCCAATGAAGTGATTCGCTCCTGGCTGCCTTATGTCATCCTGGCCATCATGGTATTCCTGTGGGGCCTCGATTCGGTGAAGAAGGTTCTGGATCCCATAACCTGGAGCGTGGAGTGGCCGGGCCTGCACAATCTGGTGGTCAAAACCGCCCCGATTGTTGCTGAAAACACGCCCTACGCCGCCGTTTTCAAGCTCAACTTCCTATCCGCCGCCGGCACCGCTATACTCTTTTCCGGGATACTCTCCCTTCTTGTCATTCCCAACTATGGCGTCGCCAAAGCCGCCGCTTGCTATGCCAAGACGCTCAAACAGCTCCGTTTCCCAATCATCACCATTGCCATGATTCTGGGGTTGGCTTATATCATGAATTACTCAGGCATGAGCGCTTCCATGGGATTGGCTCTTTCCGCAACCGGTGTGCTCTTTCCGTTTTTCTCTCCGATCCTCGGTTGGCTTGGAGTTTTCCTCACGGGCTCCGATACCTCCTCCAACGCTCTTTTCGGATCTCTACAGAAGACGACCGCCGTGCAGATCGGTGTCGACCCCGCTCTCACAGTAGCGGCCAATTCCTCCGGCGGCGTGTGTGGGAAGATGATTTCTCCCCAGAGCATTTCAGTGGCCACCGCTGCTGCAGGGCTGGTGGGCCAGGAAGGGAGCCTGTTTCGTTTCACTTTGAAGCACAGCATCGCCATGGTGCTTTTCATCAGCGTGCTGACTTTCCTGCAGGCCTATGTCCTGAAATGGATGCTTCCATAATCCCGATGGATAGAGCTAGCAGTCAAAGCCACGGTGTGAAATGAGAAGGAACCTTTGCCGAAAGGGAATCCTCTGGTATAAAAACCTCGGATGCTTGCCGGTACTTGTACAGGGGAAGAAGTGATGGAACCGCGAGTTGATTTGAAAGAAATGATGAAAGAGAAGGCACGAGCCGTCCAGAGCATCGTCGCCGAGATTGGGTCCCTGGAGGAAGCGCTTCGCTATGCAATCGACCTCACCCGCAGTCAGGGAGGGACCCACCTGGCTGCACCAGGCCTGGATAAGAGAGACCCTGCAGCCTGGTCGCTCTTTAGATCCCTTTGTAAGGAAAGCGGGATCTCTCTGGTGAAGGAGAATCTCAGAGCAGTGATCGGAAAGCTGCACACCGGATTCACCGTTGCCGATTATGCCATCGCGGAAACAGCAACCCTGGTTCAGGATTCGAGCTCCGAAGATCTTCGCATTGCGACCATGCTGAGTGAAATCCACGTGGCGATCTTGCCCGCCTCTCGCATCGTTTTTGATGCCATGAGCCTGGACAGTGAGCTCAAAGGCTATATGACATCGCCCCCCAGCTATGTGGCTTTCATCAGCGGGGCGAGTCGTACGGCGGATATCGAGCGGGTGCTCACCATAGGGGTTCACGGGCCTCAAGAATTGCACATACTCATCCTCAACGAGGATCGGGCGTGATCTTGGTTCCCTTTGGAAGCTCAATGCCCCAGCCGTTGGAGCTTTCCGCCTTTGAGGAGAAGAAGACATGATCACCACACCCCACGATGTAAAAGAATACCGCGGCCGCTTGAAGAAGGCCCTGAAAAACGAGTTTCTCGGCACCACGCTTGATAATTTCGCCACCGCCTATCGGACTTCCCGAGCTAACGCGTTTGAAGGCATCGACCTGGAAGGCCTCATTCAACAGATTGCCGCGGCAAAAGACGCATCCATTCCCTACCTCGAAGAGCTCTTTGCCCTCTTCAAGACCCAGGCGGAAAAGGCCGGCGTCACGGTTCATGTGGCTCGCACCGCCGCGGAGGCAAATGAGATCATCTCCTCCATCGCCAAAGCTGCCGGTGCTCGAAGAATCGTCAAGGGAAAATCCATGACGGCCGAGGAGACTTTCCTCAATGCCCATCTGGAAAAAGAAGGCTATCAGGTGACCGAAACCGACCTTGGCGAGTGGATCATACAGTTGCGCCACGAAGGACCTTCGCACATGGTCATGCCGGCCATTCATCTGTCGCGCCGGCAGGTGGCGGAGCTTTTCACGCGGGTAACGGGCCAATACCAGGATCCAGACGACATCAACGGCATGGTCAAAGTAGCCCGCCGTGAGCTGCGCCAAGCTTATCTGCAAGCGGATATGGGCATCACCGGAGCGAACTTTGCCATTGCGGAAACAGGCTCTATCGGATTGGTTACCAACGAGGGGAATGGTCGGCTGGTGACAACTCTGCCGCGTGTGCATGTGGCGCTGCTGGGGTTTGACAAGCTCGTTCCCGACCTCAAATCGGCTCTGCGCATATTGAAGGTTCTACCCCGAAACGCTACGGGGCAGGCCATTTCCACCTACGTGACCTGGATTACCGGAGCCAACGAGTGCGCAACCGGTCCTCACGGCCGCAAGGAGATGCACATCGTTTTTCTGGATAACGGGCGTCTATCCTTGGCCAGAGACCCGGTGTTTGCTCAGGCCCTGAGATGTGTCCGATGCGGCGCATGCGCCAACGTCTGCCCTATTTACAAACTGGTGGGCGGCCACAATTACGGCCATGTTTATATCGGAGCAATTGGTCTCATTCTCACTTATTTCTTCCACGGCCATGACAATGCTCGAGCCATCATCAAAAACTGCCTCAATTGCCAGGCATGCAAATCGGTCTGCCCGACCGGGATCGATCTGCCCCATTTGATCAAGGAAGTGTACCGCACAGTGCTTGAATCGGAAGGCAAAAAACCGGTCCGCAACGTGCTGTTGAGCCGCGCCTTAAAGGACCGGCGTCTGTTCCATTTTCTCTTGCGGCGGGCCTACCTGGCGCAGAAGCCCCTTGCCGGGGAAGATCGTCTGATGCGGCATTTACCCATGTTCCTTGCCAGAGAGCACGCTTTTCGCACGCTTCCCGCCGTTGCGAAAAGGCCCCTGAGGGACATATGGGAACACATCAATCCTCGCTTGCAGAAGCCGCGCTACCGCGTGGCACTGTTCGGGGGGTGCCTGATCGACTTTGTCTATCCGGAACAGGCTGAAGCCCTGTTGCGGCTTTCCGAAGAGCACAACGTGCAGATAGAGTATCCCATGGACCAGTCCTGTTGCGGACTTCCGGCAAAAATGCTGGGCGAGCGGGAAACGGCCAAAGAAGTAGCCCTGCAGAACTTGAAGGCCATAGATCCGGCGGCCTACGATTATATTCTGACGCTGTGCGCTTCCTGCGGCTCCCATCTGAGGGAAAATTATGCCAAGCTGTTGGCTGGTGAAGTCGGTTTACAGGTGAAGATGCAGCAGTTCAAAGACAAAGTCATCGACTTCAGCTCCTTCATGCAGAATGTTCTGCAGGTGAACTCGGAAAGGTTTGCTCAAAATTACAAAAAAGTCGCCTACCACTCACCCTGTCATCTCTGCCGTGGACTGCAAGTCATCAGGGAACCGCGAGAGCTCATGCAAACCGCCGGTCTGGACTATGTTCCGGCCCGCGATGAGGATGTCTGCTGCGGCTTCGGCGGCTCTTTTTCATTGGATTTTCCGGAGATCTCGGCAGAGCTTCTCAAGCGTAAACTGGACAATGTGGAAGCCACCGGTGCGGAAGTCCTGGTGACGGATTGCCCCGGGTGTGTGCTGCAGCTTCGCGGCGGAATGGATAAAAAAGGCACCGGGAAAATCGAGGTAAAGCACATCGCCGAACTGGTTGCCGACAATCTCAAAAAGCGGAAGGCATAAAAATTGGTCAGGCTGCAGGCCGGATTTGTTGCTGACCAAGAATAAATCGATCAGCGCAGCTTGGCATCACGGAATGCTCGCGACAACTCTTTGATGTCGAAGCGATCGGCGGCAAGATGCTTCGGAAAGGCAATAAAGCGCAAGCGAGTCTTCTCCGCTTCCGAACCGGTTAACATCAAGGCGACACGATACTCGCCCAGTTTGGTGTTATCCACAAGAGGAGCATCAAAGTAGGAAACGGAGAACGGACCGACCGAGCGGCCGCTGATAGCCTCCGAGCGGATCGTTGCTTGCACACCGTGGTGACCGATCTTGTCGATGTGCACGGTTGCGAGCATCTCCGGGATATCAAACTGATCGTTCACCTTCACTTCGCGCACGCCGAAATCGAAGCCGCCGTCGATAGTGAGACGATAAGCCTGTCGAGTAGCCACTTCCTGGGCGATGCTGCGCAGTGTTTGTCTATCTTCTGGATTGGTGAGCTGGTCATCGAGATCTTCGAAGAGAGGCTTGAGATGGATAGGGACATCCTGGAAATTCAACGCGACCAGGCGTAACAGCAGCATTTGCTGCCGCAAGGCTTCGGGCTGCGCGGCAGATTTGTCTTTCTGGAAGTAATAGCTCATCAATGTGCCAAACAGGCGCATGCCAAGATCCACGTCGAGCTCTTTCTGGCGGCTGGTCAGCTCGATGGCGGCCTGCAGCCGGCGGTTCTCTTCCTGGACCGTTGTGCGCTGGTCCTGCAGGATATAGCCGTAATAGGATACGATTGCAGCGATCAAGGTACCGAATACGCCCTTGACACAGATATCGAGCACTTTGATTCCGTTTTCGGTCATGGCCAAACCTCACCAGTTCACAACCAGGTTGATACGGGCGCTGTCGACATTGCACGTGAACAGAGCCACCCTGTCGCCCTGACGCACACGCACCGTATATTTCCCCGGAATTACATTGCGGATCGTGAAGCACCCTTCAGCATCGGTGATAGCCACGTATTGGCCGGGGCCTTCGAGTGATACGCCGGCAAATTGCTTCGCATCGCCGCTTGTGCCTTTCACCTGGCCGCTGAGAGTCAGCCCTTGGGTGAAGGCCGCGCGGGTCATTAACAAAGAGAGCAGCAACAAGGAGCCCGCCATCAGCAGGCAAAAGGCTCGCGGAAATCGACTCGACTGACAAAACATGGCAACCTCCTCAAAGACGTCGCTACCATATTGCCGGGAGCAACCGCTTTCGCTTTCCGGCAAATTCAGCGTATCCCTCTATCCGAAAGAGGGTTCTTTCTTCTATTACGATTCGCAAAAGCATCGCCGGCACCAGAATCAAAAGAAGCACGCATAGGGTCACCCAGTTAGGGAAGTAGACGCATATTCCGGCATTGGCGATGAGCATTCCTGCGTAGGCGGGGTGTCTTGTGAAGCGGTACGGCCCGGAAGCCACAATCCGATGCTCAGCCACCATTCGTACTCTGTGTGAATAGAAATGCCCCAAGGCGTGAATTGCCCATGCACGATAACCTGCGCCAAACAGGAACATGGTTATACCGGCAAAATGGGCAAAATTCGGCACTCGCCAAGCGGAGGGAAACCACAGGGCGGTGAGAAAGGTTAGCGCCTGTCCACACCCATAGAGCTGGCATGTGACAGAATCTGCGGTTCTTTTACCCTCCGTGCTGACATCTCTTTGTGAAACTCGCAGCTCCAGGAGCATCCACAAGATATAGGCACCAATGAATAGGTTATCGAAATTAAGCGGGTAGTCGTTCCAGAGGCCTGACGTTCGCCCGGACCTGATATAGGCGATTAGAATTATTCCGAGCAACAGGCTTACCCACATGACAAGAGGTGTAAAATCGTTCTTTTTCATCCGGTCTGTTCTCACGCAGGCGATTCAGAGCAAGGTTCTCTGAAAGATTTCTCAGTTTATCATTCGTGAGACGATTGTGCCAAAATCTATTTTTATTCATCTAAAGATTCTGATTTTCGGAACCGAAGAAAAAAGGACGGGATCGAGTCGCCATGGGCATCCTTGATATTTTGTCCGGGATTCGTAGATTTTTTTTAGTGAGTCAAAACAAACAGGTCCGTAGACGATAGGAGTCATTTTATGGGTTTTGTGGTATCCCTTGCGGCCGGGCTGGGAGTGATCTTCTCGGCGGAGACCCTGATCCTTCTGGGAAACGGTGTCGGCCAGGGGGGGATCTGGTTTCTGGCATTTCTCGTCGCAGGGGCGGTGCTGCACCTGTTTGGCGCATTTACTCTCTTTGCGAATTTCCCAGATCCCAAGGGCGAGACCAGGCTTCTGCAAGAGGGGCTGGGCAACCGAGCCGCTTTGATTCTGCCGTTCAGTTCACGGCTTTCCTTTGCCGTCATTATGGCGACCGGATCGGTAGTGACCGCCGGTTTTGTATTCAATGAAGTTTTTGCCTACTGGTTTCCCAATTTCCTTTTCGCCTATCTTCTGCTGGGGCTGATTCTTGCCGTCAATCTGCTGGGCAGAGCGGTCTGGGGGAAATTCCAGGTACTTGTCATGCTGACAGCTTTGCTTGGACTGATTGTCCTGATTGTTCCCGGATTCGCTTTGACTTCTCCCCCGATATCAACTGATTACCAGCCCGCGCCTTTCTCCTCATTGCTGCGCACGGCATTGGTCGCCCTGCTCCTTCCCATCGGTTACGATCTGACTGTTTTTGCCAACGGCGAATCCACAAGCAACCATAAAAAGTCGCCGGCTGCAGCCGTATTGTTGGGGAGCCTGTTCCTGCTCTTGTGGGGTGTCGTTTCCCTACATTGGATTGCGCCGTCCACTTTGGCCCAAACGACCATTCCTTATACCGTGACTGCGCGCACTATCATGGGGCAAAAGGGCCGAATCATTGTGGGGATTGTAATCTTGGCGGGCACGGCAGGAGCCGTCAATGCCCTTTTCGGAGGAGTCTCCCGGATGACAGCCGCCATGGCTTCAGCCGGTCTCCTGCCTTCATTTTTTGGAGACAACCGCTGCAAAGGGCGCCTCACACCTGTTTTCCTGACCGCCGCAACATCAGCTATGCTCTTTGCCGGCATGGCCGGCTCGTCTCATCTTGATGCCTTTCTTCGAGGGAGTCTGATCCTGTGGCTTTTTCATTATGCGGCCCTGCATTTTGCGCATTTTAAAGCCAAACGTGGTGATTGCCGTCCCAGAAGCCGATGCAGCCATCTCTCTGTAAGCGCGCTGCTGGCTCTGGCTGCCTTGGGCCTGCTATTGACAGACGGCGAAAAGAAGATCGTTGCGGCCTTTCTGATTGTCATTGTCGGTTCAGTTGTTATTTTAGCTGCATGGTCCACGGGTGTAATTCGCACCCGAAGACAAGGTTGAAGCAAGCGGCTCTGCAGCTTCAAACAAACAGAAGGAGGATGCCATGATCCGCAAGCTATGGATAATCTTAGTGGTATTTGCGGTTGCGGCTGTCGCCGCTGTGGCCGCCGTTGCCGAAGATGCTCCGCGGGTGAGCAAGGAAGAGCTCAAGGGAATGTTGGACAATCCCGATGTAGTTATCTTGGATGTTCGCCGGGGCAAGGACTGGGATGCCAGTGAATTCAAGATCACGGGCGCCAGGAGAATCGATCCGGACCAGTTTGAATCCTGGAAAGATCAGTTGCCCAAGGAGAAGACAATTGTCCTCTACTGTGCCTGAAAAGGCGAGGGAACCAGCGCCAGTTTGGCGCAGGAGTTGATTGCGGCCGGATACACCAAGGTTTATGCTCTCAAGGGCGGTTGGAGAGAATGGTCGCGCACACAATATCCCTTGGAGGCCAAATAGCTTCGATCCTAAATAGCTGCAAACTACCGAAGGATTGAATCTCCTAACAAGAATAATCCGGATCCTACCCCTTTTAAAATAAAAGAAAGGCTTAGAGGAATCTCCCTAAGCCTTTCTGTGCATATAATGGCGGGGCTCGACAGCGTGATAATTGGTGAGCGCTCGAAAGGAGATTAAGACGACTCAAGCAGTACTGAATCAATTCCACCCGCTGGTGGCCGAATGGTTTCTCGTGCATATCGGCTCGCCGACAGATCTGCAGGAAAAAGCCTGGCCGAAAATCGCCGCCGGCGAGCATGTCCTCATCAGCGCTCCGACCGGAAGCGGGAAAACGCTGGCGGCTTTCCTGTGGGCCATCAATCAGCTGATTGTCGGCAAATGGCCTTTGGGAAGGACGGGAGTACTTTATGTTTCGCCGCTCAAGGCGCTAAACAACGATGTGCGAAGGAATCTCCTGCGGCCTCTTGCCGAGCTGCGCAAAGTGTTTGACGGGGCAGGGGAGCTTTTTCCCGCAATCGCGGTGGCCACCCGCAGCGGAGATACTCCCCAGTCCGAGCGCCGCCGCATGCAGCACCATCCGCCGGAAATTCTCATCACCACCCCCGAAAGCCTCAACCTGCTGTTGAGCTCCAAAGGCGGCCGGTCGATCCTCACCAGCCTTACCACCGTTATTCTGGATGAAATTCATGCGGTGGTGGACGGCAAGCGCGGCGCTCACCTCATGACCGCCGTCGATCGTCTGGTGCCGCTATCGGGAGAATTTCAGCGGATTGCCCTGTCAGCCACCGTCCGGCCCCTGCAAACGGTAGCTGAATTCGTCGGCGGTTATGTCATGGCGGGAAATCCGCACAACCCGCGTTACTCCGTCAGGCATGTTCAAGTAGTTAAATCCTTTCAGAAAAAAAACTACTGTCTGCGCGTCGGCTTTCCTCAAGGGGCCATCGACTGGGATGATCGGGCGGACTTTTGGCAGCCTTTTGTGGCGGAGTTGAAAAGCATAGTTCTCAAGAATCGCTCAACTCTAATTTTTGCCAACAGCAGACGGTTTTGTGAAAAGTTCACGCATCTTCTTAACCAGGATGAGCCTGCCCCCATTGCCTATGCGCATCACGGCTCGCTCGCCCGTGAAATCCGCACCGAAGTTGAAAAAAAGCTCAAGGCGGGTGACCTCAGGGCCATTGTCGCGACCAGCTCTCTGGAGCTGGGGATCGATATAGGGGCTCTCGATGAAGTGGTTCTGATCCAATCGGCACCCACTTTTTCCGCCGCGATCCAGCGGATCGGCAGGGCCGGACACGGGGTGGGTGAAGTCAGCCGCGGAACGCTCATGCCGGTGGAGCCGAAGGATATTCTGCAGGACGCCGTGCTTGCGGCCGGAGTCGTCGATCAGGAGATCGAATCGGTTCAACCTGTTCAATCGCCGCTCGATGTGCTGGCGCAGATCATCGTTTCCATGGTTGGAATGGAAGCCTGGCAAATCGATCAACTATACGCCCGGCTGAAAACCAGCTATTCCTACCGTGCCCTGTCCAGACAACAGTTCGATCTGGTAATCGACATGCTGGCCGGGCGTTACGCTGGAAGCCGCCTGCGGGAGCTCAAGCCGCGCATCGCAGTCGACCGACTCAGCAACACGGTCAGTATTAGGAAGGGCGCATTGCAGGATCTTTACTTTTCCGGCGGCACCATTCCCGATCGCGGCTACTTTCACCTGCGCCACCTGGAAAGCGGCGCAAGAATCGGAGAATTGGACGAAGAGTTCGTGTGGGAGGCAAGAATCGGCCAGACATTTACCCTTAGCACACAAAACTGGAGAATCGAGCGGATTACTCATAACGACGTCCTCGTCCTGCCGGCCCACCCAGGAACAGCGGCGCCTCCGTTTTGGAAGGCGGAGGAAAGCTTGCGGAGTTTTCACATGTCGGAGCGGATCGGCCTGTTGCTGGAAACCGCCGACGACCGCCTGAAGGAGCCGCAGTTCAAACAGCACCTTAAAAAATATCATTTTCTGAGCGATACGGCAGCCAAGCAGCTCATCGCTTTCTTGCAGAGGCAAAAGGAGGAGACCGGCTGTTCGCTGCCGCACCGCCGCCATCTTTTGATCGAGCACGTACACACCGGCCCGGGCGGTTATCCGGGAAATCAAATCGTGCTGCACACTATTTGGGGCGGCCGCGTCAACCGCCCGTTTGCCATGGCCCTGGAAGCCGCCTGGGAAGAAAGCTACGGATACCAGCCGCAAATCTATACGAGCAACGATTGCGTCATGCTGCAGTTGCCCCATGATGTCCGGGGCGATGAGATCGTTGCACTGGTGAGCAGTTCTTCGGTACAGAGCCTGTTGAAGAAGTCGCTGGAAGGCTCCGGCTTTTTCGGCGCGCGCTTCAGGGAATGCGCGGGCCGTTCACTGCTTCTAACACGCCGCAAGATGAACGAGCGAATGCCTCTGTGGCTCAGCCGACTGCGCTCGCAGAAGCTGCTCGAATCGGTGCTCCAATACGATGATTTCCCGATTTTACTGGAGGCTTGGCGAACCTGCCTGCAGGAAGAATTGGACTTAAAGTCGCTCGGTGAGGTTTTAAGCGAGCTGGAAGCCGGTGAGATCGCCTGGTCCGAGGCCGATACCTCCCACCCGAGCCCAATGGCTCAAAGCCTAACCTGGCCCCAAATTAATCAGTACATGTACATGGATGATGAGCTGGGCGCCGGTAAAGCATCCAGACTGCGCAGCGATCTTTTGCAGGAGGTGGTGCTATCGCCGGAGCTGCGCCCAGCTGTGCCGATCGAGCTCTCTAAGCAGTTTGAGCTGAAGCGTCAGCGTCTGGCGCCGGGATATGCACCCGACAGCTCGCTTGATCTGATTGAATGGGTCAAGGAGCGGCTCCTCTTGCCTTTTTCCGAATGGCAAAGGCTGCTGAGCCACATCGAATCCGATCACGGCATCAATTCTGAAGCACTGCTCAAGGAGATAACCCATCGGTTGGCCGTGGTTCACGCGCCCGGTGCCAACGAGCCCTTAATTGCGGCTACGGAAGAATTGCCGCGCATCATCTTCGGCTTTTACGGAACTACTAAGAGCTTGAGCGTAGAAAGCTTTCATCCGCAAAACCATCTCTCTTCCACTCACCTTTCCGATCAGACGATGACGGCGGAGGACCGAGAGGCGGTCTTTCTGTCGCTGCTTTCCCAGTGGCTGCAGTACTATTCTCCGAAAACGGTAGAACAAGTTGCCCGCACACTCGGCCTTGATCGCGAGCAACTGGCGACGGCTGTGGAAGACCTGGCGGATTCGGAGAGTCTGGTAATGGGGCTTCTGCTTCGGGAAACAGCCGAAGAGCTCGTTTGCGATAGGGAGAATTACGAGATCCTGCTACGATTGATGCGGGCGCAGGCCAGACCCCCATTTGAACCGCTTGATCTGGAGCTCCTGCCGCTTTTTCTCGCTAAATTTCAGGGGATAACAGAGCCTGAAAAAGATATGGACGGGCTTTTCCGGCGGCTCGAGCAACTGGTTTGCTGGGCGGCTGGGGCTGAGCTTTGGGAGGCCGAGATTCTTCCCACTCGGATGCAAAGCTATGATCCTTCCTGGTTGGATTCCATCTTGCAGCAAAGCGACCTCGGCTGGATCGGCTGTGGAAAGCGCCGAGTCTCCTTTTGTTTTGAAGGAGATCTGGATCTGATGCAGGAGGAAGCGGAGCGGGATGGGTCGAAGCATTTGCCATCGGGCATCCATAAGTCATCCCGGAGCATGGCCTCTTTCCAGGAAAACCAGGAACCGGGCCTTGAGCAGGCGTCTCAATCCAGCAACCCCGGATATCACCAATCTGTCCTTGCCGAGCTTTTTCCGGACTCTTTTGCACGCTACGATTTTACCGCACTGGTGCGCATATCCAATCTGAATCCGGCGGAGCTAAGCAAAAAACTTTGGGATGGTGTGTGGAAAGGGGAGGTGACAAACGACACCTTTGCTTCTCTCAGGCGTGGCATCGAAAACAACTTCAAAGTGACGGATTTAACTCAAACACGGTTAACTACAGCGGCTAAAAGACGGCGGCTCAGCGCTCGGGTGGCCTTTTCCATGTGGACCGGCTCGCTTCCTCTGGCAGGGAACTGGCTGCGTGTTCCCTGGCCCGAACATGAGGATGATCTGATTGAAAGGGAAGAGCGCAACAAGGACAAAGCACGGCTGCTTCTAGACCGCTATGGAATCCTCTTTAAGGAATTGCTGCGAAACGAACTGCCTGCCTTCGGCTGGTCGAAGATCTTTCGCGCTCTGCGGTTGATGGAGCTCTCGGGCGAAGTCTTGACCGGCTATTTCTTCCATGGCGTGCCGGGACCTCAGTTCATCTCCCGCCAGGCTTTTCGGACGCTGCAAAAGGGCTTGCCGAAAGATGCCATTTACTGGATAGCCACAACCGATCCGGCCTCGCTTTGCGGTATGCGGCTGAACGCTCTGAAAGGCAAGCTCGCCCGACGGACGGTGGGCACTCATCTGGTTTGTCACGGCAGCAGACTGGTACTCGAATCGCGGCGCAACGGCAAAACCCTGGTTTTTCACGTGCCCGCAGACGACTCTCATCTGCAAAGCTATCTGGAGTTGCTTCACCACCTGCTGAACAGAAAATTCCAGCCCATGCGCAGCATTGTGGTGGAACAAATCAACGGGACAGACGCCGCTCAAAGCCCCTACAAGGATGCATTTCGAGTTGCTTTCGATGTGGATGTCGATTTCAAGAATGTGATTCTTTACCGCCGATACTCGCGCTGAATCATTACATGGCCTCGCAAAACACTTTGACCTAGAAAGGGTATGTGTTGCACGCCAAGGTTTACATTGCCATTACCTTCATTGCAGCGCTCACCCAGGGATTGGTTCAGTGTGCAGCTCAGAAGCCTTAAGCCAAGTTTCACCCGCTTTCCCCGAGAATGGATTTACCCGGTACTCTCCAAAGAAAAAAGGGACATTGGCTTCAATAAGTCACCGACTGATAGAGTTTCAAGTCGGAAATGAACTGAAAATCTTTGGCGTTCAGGGTGTAAAGCTCCACTTTGTGAACCATGACGGTCGCGGCGATTAACGCATCAGGTATACCCAACTTGTGACTCAGCGAGTAGCTTTCCATGAGCTCTAGAAAGACGGTCGAGACAAAAACATCCAAAGGGAATTGGGACAACAATGAAAGGTGCTGTTTAATTTTCACCAACTCCGCCTTATCGAGTGCTCCAAAGTAGAGCTCAGCTCGGGTGATGGGGCTGACTGCCAGTAGATTCTGGCCTATTTGACGCAACTCTTCTACAACCCGCGGATCATTTTTGTAGAACTCGATCAGGATGTTGGTATCGCAAAGAATCATGAGCGTTGCCTGGGCCATGCTCTTTGGCGAATGGACTCCAAACTCACATCACGGTCCTGCCACAGTCCAGCTAAAAGGAAAAAATCGAGAGGTTCTTCTCGGGTTGTTGAATCTGGTCCAACCTCTTCTGGCTCACTGGTATGAACCGAGTCGACAAAATCCAACGCGGCTAGCAGCTCCAGCAGAACCTTGGTTTTTTCTTTATCCCTTACTTGAACTACGATTTGCTCCATGCTTTGATCCTATCAGGGCTATCCTCTAGCTTGCCGCAATTCCCCTTAAGCTTAACTCGCCGCTTGTCACTTTTCATTTTTATAACACAGAACCTCATCAGGGCGTGAAGTGGAATTGAGAAAATTCGAGAACCGGAAGTTATCAGCCACAATTCATTTTCGCTGTTCGTTACCCGACAGGCAAAACCAGCAACTTGTATATTCTGTCAACAACGGTTCGGCGCAGCCGCGTGTGCCCATTCGGGAGACCCAGAACCACGAAAACTAAGAACAAGCGTTCGGCTGGGTGTCCAAGCCGAAGCCTCGCTTGTGAACCGTTCAAAGCGGCAAGGCAGACGTGTCATTGCTTTTGCAGGGTGAGAAGTACCAGCGTGAAAAAAGACCCTTTCCTGAAGAAATCGCGCGATGGGCACGCCGCACGATGACGCAGGTAAGGGACTTGATGCACTGGAGAAAACCTCTTTGGCGCTGGTCTCCCCCTGCTTTCGCTGATGTGGCTTTTTTGGGTTGACGACCTCATAGCTGGAATGTAATCTGACCTCAAGTGGAGCTAGGCAAGCCTCCCGAAACTCAAGAGGCCATCCAAATTCAGAAAAACTACGGCAAACTACGTCTATAGAACCTATGAGGCCGAACGTACAAAACAGGGCTTCCGAATCATTTTTGTTCGTCAATCGAACGATTACCAGCATGGGAATCTCAACGGAAGCCTTGAGGATGGGAAGTATGAGAGTCCGCATAAGTATAGGCAGCATTTTAGTGGGAATTCACCCTGGGTTGTATCGTATGCCGAATCTTTCATTAGCTTCATTGAGCTTCTTATCGTAGCTCCATAGCGTAGCTCCACTTAACAGAGCCGCCGCACACAGATGGACGTCAATGTAACCGAGGCCCTTTCCCACTAGCTGGTTTTTATCTATGAACGAGAGAATCTCCTCGTGTTTTGCGACAGCTGCTGTTGGAAGAAGCTGCAACAGCGAGAGGACCTCGCGCCTGTTCTTCAGGTTGCCGCAGGCGAGCTCGCCAATGATATATGGATGACACATCACATCACCACTGTTTAGCAGTTCTTCAAGGTTCGAGTCGCCCTCCCGAAAATGACGAACCCACACGGACGTGTCTACAAGAACCATCCTCATTACTCCACGATTTTCCTTCGTGGGATGACCTCTAATTGTTCTTCTGTTCCGCCGAGCTTTGCCAGCCTTTTGGCACTCTCTCTCGCTATCAATGCCTCGAGGCCAAGCTTCACCAATGTGGTCTTTTCCTTAATCCCCGTCAATTCTGACGCCTTTTCAACCAGTGTATCATCAATGTTCAGTGTCGTTCTCATCTTCATGAACCTCACATCTTAATTGTACATATCAATATGTATTGAATAGATTCACATGTCAATAGCGCACCCGCGCCTTTCAAAGCAGAATCAACGCCACGCCGGCAACCATCAGCAAGCTTCCGAATAACCGCTCCTTCAGATGCTTCTCCTGAAAAAAAACGAACCCGAATATGACACTGAGCAGCAGGCTCAGTCGCTTGACAGCAATCATGTAAGAGACCAGGATCAGGGAGACCGCCTTGAAGTGGCATAGAGCCATTAAGGCCTGGCTGGCGCCGATCAGAAAGAAAAGCAACCAGCCTGCACGCAGCTCGGAGAGCCTCATCCCGTTTCGCAGGGCAAGGGGAAGAAGCCCCAGGGAGACGAAGGGAAGATAGAACATACCCATGAAGGCCGGGCTCGAATGCTGGACAGCAATTTTGCCGAGACTGGATGTGATAGAATAGATAAAGGCCACACAGACCATCAGAAGAGAGCCCCGTTCCACCCAGATGGCCTTGAAAGGCTCCAGGGCTCCTCTGCTGGACAAGTTCACATTCAACATATAGGCGCCGACAACAATAAGGACGATTCCGGCAACGCCTGAGCCATCGGGAAGCTCTCCCAGCATCAAAAAGGAGATGAGGATGGCGAACATCGGGGTAAGGGAGAGAAAAGGAACCGTCAGCGACAAGGGTGAAATCTGCAAAGCTTTCATGTAAAGGGCAAGTGCTGCGACTTCCATCGGAAGGAGAACAAGAATAGCTACCCAGAAAGTTGAATCGAGCAGCGGAATTTCAATGAACAACAGAAAAGGAAGAAGGAAAGGGGCGGAATAGGCAAGCCGCACCCAGGCGGTGGTCAGGATCGAATGGCGCTCCAGCACCCTTTTGCTGAGAGCGTCCGAAGTTGCCGCAAATACGGCAGCACCGAAGGCAAGAACAAAACCAGTCATCTATTCTTGAAATTGAAAGAGTAAGCGCACAAGAGTACCCGACCATACGCCACGATTGCACTATTGTAGGGATGGATAAGAAAAATAAAAGAGCTAATATCCGAGGGAGCAAAGAGCATGGAGCATGGAGCAACAAGGAGGAGAGTGAAGAGACCCTAATGTTTAGTACACGTACTAAAATGTGCAGCCATTTTCGGTCATGGCCGCGAAGGCATCCAGGCATCCATGGATTGCCGCCAGATGACAAAACCGCAACGTCGAGGACTGATCCAATCTATAGCTTGGCTTTTATGCTTGTCGCCACCAAAAATAGGATTTATATACCCTCGCTTTCGAATGGGGCATTAGAATCTGAACTCGGAAGTGAAAGACGCACGTTCATAAAGGAAGAAAAATGTTCAAATTCAACTTACTCGGCCGACTGAACAGGGAAATGGTCGGATCGATGAGATCGGTTCTATTCAATTGTGGATTGATCGTTGTCGGCTCGATCATATTCGTAATTGGCATGAGCTCAATTTTAGTGCCGCAACAGCTTTTGAGCGGAGGATTAGTCGGCATAGCACTGATTATCTATTACTTAGTGCCCGTATCCGATATCGGGCTGATTTATTTTCTACTCAATATTCCCATGCTGATGCTCGGCTGGCTTCATGTCAGTCGAAGATTCATGTTCTACACTATCTTCGGTATGAGCTTCTTTTCCCTGGCTGCCAATCTCGTTCGAGCTCCAATTATGGAATTGAGCGATCCAATGTTGGCCGCTCTGTTTGCGGGTGTCGTGTGCGGCACTGGAAGTGGAATTGTTCTTCGCTCTCTCGGATCTGCGGGCGGTTTTGATATTCTTGCCGTTTACGCCAGCAAACGATTCGGCCTGCGTCCCGGAGTGGTCATGATGGCTTCCAACGCACTGGTGCTTGCTGCCGGCGCTCTTCTTTTCGACGTTGAAAAAGCTCTTTATTCGCTGATCTACGTTTACAGCAGCAGCAGGGTGGTCGATGTGGTCTTGACCGGTTTCAACCGGCGCAAGGCCCTCATCATCATCTCCAAAGAATCTCATAGAATAGCAGACCGCATCCTCTTTCATGTCAATCGTGGAGTGACGTACTTCAAAGGGCAGGGCGGTTTTACAGGAGAGGAGAGAGATATCATCTTCACCGTTACGACCCTCACCGAACTGCCGAGAATGAAGGAGATCGTCTATAATATCGATCCCGATGCCTTCATGGTTGTGAACGATACCCTGGAGGTACTCGGCAAGCGCCACGGGACAAGGCGGGTATATTGAGCGGACGCTAATCTGTCCTTACCAGCAGACTGGCATTGGGAATAACGGCCAGGCTGCTGCCGAAGTCTCGAGCCATATTCCGAGCTTCTTGCAGGGTGATTCTCCGGAATCCGATCGCCATGGCCAAGGAATCATCCAGTTCGGTTGCTGCAAGAATTTGGATGCGCTCGAGCTTGGCCATCATGGCAAGTGCCGTGCCGCCATTACCTTGATAATCCTCGGCGAGCCTGTCAAATGCCGCCTGCCGTCCGCCCATCGTAAACCAGGGTAAGAAAGTTCCGGACCCGATTCCGTCCCGGCATTCTGCGAGAATAATCAGCGTACCGCCGTCCCGAACGAATTGGGCTGCGTTATGAATGGCCTTATGGCTTTGAATGAAATTGATGTCTTTCGGATAACCTCCGCAGGAGGCAAATACGACGTCGTAGCGGGGGGCCTTATCAATTTCGCAGTATCTTCCATGGATGGCGCATGCCATTCGAAAGTGAGCGGCTCCACGGCCCGGGAGTAGCTCGCAGACTCGGCCCCTGCTATTCAGTATGCCGTGGACTGTAAGGTCCGCCGGTCGGAATGCTTCATATTCCGCCAGATCCTCTGCCAAAGGGTTGCCATCCAACTTGCCCGGTCGGCATTCAGGCGAGAGAGTGCGGCGTGTCATATCAAGAAAAAGGCCGTGGTTGCGGTAAATTGCATCTCTAAATCCGAGTCCGGGAAAGACCAGCTTGCGCCCGCCGCCGTAGCCTGCGAAATAGTGGTGGGATATGGCTCCAAAAGTAATGAGACAGGTGGATTCAACAATATCGCGGCGAAGCAAAACGGGAGTGCCACGCGATGTCCTGCCCAAGCTCACGAAGCTCTTTTGATCGCTGCAGTTGTGATGGACGAAGCGGCACCTGCTGTAGGAGCTCCCGTAGACTGCCAGGCTTTCCTGGTCGGACTGGCGGGGATGGGTGCCATAGGCAATGTAGATGGTAATCTGGTTGGAATCCGCACCGGCCTGCTCAAGAGCCTGGAGCAGTGCCGGCAGGTAGCCGGCGTACTCGCACAAGCGGGTCTGATCGGCCACTACCACACAAGGTCTCTTGAAATCCAGACCTGCAGGTCGTCCGATCACCTCCCTCAAGTTGTTTAAAAAGAGCTCCTCGCTTACCTTGCACTCCGGTTCTCGAACCTTGAAAATATCCGCCAGTTCGGAAAAGCTAAAGGGAATCTGTCGAATGCCATACTTCAGTTGAAGAACTTGTTTCAATTTGTTGCCCTCAGCATAGAAGAAGTCACACTAGAGTAGCACTTTTTCCCATATAATGTTATTAGCAGTCTTCCATAAGAAAAGTCTGAAAGGAAGGGATGAATCAGCAGCATATTGCAGCCATTGCAAAGGAGATGAAGCTTTCCGTTGAGCAGGTGAGCTCCACCGCGGCTTTGCTTGATGACGGTGCGACTGTCCCCTTTATTGCCAGGTACAGAAAAGAGGCGACCGGCTCTTTGGATGAAAATGCCATTGTTGCCGTTCGCGACCGACTGGCTCAACTCCATGCTCTCGACAAGCGAAGGGAATCGATTCTAAATTCGCTGCAGGATCAGGAGAAGCTCACCGATGAGCTGAAAGATCAGATCTTGCGGGCTGAGACTTTGATCGTTCTTGAAGATCTCTACCTGCCTTTTCGCCCCAAGCGTCGGACCCGAGCGACTATCGCCCGGGAAAAAGGCCTGGAACCTTTGGCCGAACTGCTTTTTGCGCAGCACCCGGAGACCGATCCGGCCGCTGAGGCCGTATCGTTCGTGGATGTCCAAAGAGGCGTGAATTCAGTGGAAGAGGCGCTCTCCGGGGCAAGGGACATCATTGCCGAATGGGTGAACGAAAACGCTGAGGTGCGCACCAGGCTGAGAGAGCTCTTTCTGCAACAAGGAGTGGTTCGGTCCAAGTTGATCGCGGGAAAAGAGAGTGAGGCAACCCAGTACCGGGACTACTTTGATTGGGAAGAACCGGTGCAGACGATTCCATCTCACCGAATGTTGGCTGCCCGACGAGGAGAGAAGGAGGAGCTTCTCACGGTACGTATTCTGCCTCCGCAGGAAGAAGCGATCGGCATATTGGAGCAGACGCTTCTAAAAGGGGATTCCTTCTCTGGCCGCCAGGTCAAGGCAGCGCTTCAAGATAGCTACAAGCGGCTGCTTGCTCCTTCTCTGGAAACCGAAACAAAACAATCGGCAAAGAAGCGAGCGGATGAGGAAGCAATTCGCATCTTCGCGGACAATCTCAGACATCTGTTGATGGCCGCGCCTCTCGGAAGTAAGAAGGTGATGGCTATCGATCCGGGTTTTCGCACCGGCTGTAAGCTGGTTTGCCTCGATCCGCAGGGAAAACTGCTGCACCATGATACGATTTACCCCCATTCGGGAAAGCAATCGGCCGCGGCGGCTGCAGAAAGGCTTTCAGTTCTTTCAAAAAAATACCAGGTTGAAGTGATTGCCATCGGCAACGGGACTGCAGGGCGGGAAACCGAGGCATTCGTCCGGACGCTTGAGTTGGCGAAGAATGTCCAGGTGATCATGACCGATGAAAGTGGTGCATCGGTCTATTCAGCATCGCAGGCGGCTCGCGAAGAATTCCCCAACCATGACGTCACCATTCGCGGGGCGATATCGATCGGCCGAAGGCTGATGGACCCCCTTGCGGAGCTGGTCAAGATCGATCCCAAATCGATTGGGGTGGGCCAATATCAGCACGATGTGGATCAGTCGGATTTGAAAAAGAGCCTTGACGACGTGGTGGTGAGCTGCGTCAATGCGGTCGGAGTCGAAGCCAATACGGCCAGTGCACAGCTGCTTGCCTACGTTTCCGGACTGGGGATGCAGCTTGCCAAGAATATAGTGGAGTATAGAAACGAAAACGGCCCGTTTCGCTCCCGCAGGCAATTCAAGAAAGTCCCGAGGCTGGGACCGAAAGCCTTCGAGCAGGCCGGAGGGTTCCTTCGCATTCGCAGAGCGGACAACCCGCTGGACGCCAGCGCCGTTCATCCCGAGTCCTATGGATCTGTGGAGGCGATGGCAACGGATTTGGAATGTTCGGTTGCCGACCTCATCCAAGACCCTGACATGAGGCAAAAAATCGATTTACACAGGTACGTGACTCCACAGGTGGGACTGCCCACTCTGAAAGATATCCTTGCCGAGTTGGCCAAACCCGGCCGTGATCCTCGTGAAACCTTCGAGCCGTTCTCTTTTGCCGAAGGTGTCGAGTCGATTCAGGATCTGCAGGTCGGCATGAAGCTCCCGGGGATCGTCACCAATGTGACCGCTTTTGGAGCTTTCGTGGATATTGGAGTTCACCGGGACGGGTTGGTTCATTTGAGTGAAATGGCGGATCGTTTCGTGAAAGATCCCAGGGACGTGGTGCACGTCCATCAGCACGTCACGGTGACCGTTTTGGAGGTGGATCTGGAGAGAAAGCGAATATCACTTTCCATGAAGGCATCTTCCCGGGACGGTGTCACCACAAAGCAATCCGATGCCGTTCCGCATCGGGATGCTAAGAAGCGCGAGAGCAAAAGATCTGCGCAGCCCAACAAGAAAGGATTCAACAATCCCTTTGCCGAGCTATTGAAGCACTAGACTCTCATTTCCCCACGCAACCGCTTCGATCTCTAATCTACCGATTTAATGCTACTCCTGAATCGCTCTTATACTCTTAAATGCACAGAAAAATACTGTCTTTTGCTCATTGCGCCACGGTCGGCAGGTGGTTTTTTTTAGCATATAAAGTTGAATACGTGAGGCACTTGTGGGGCCGGTCGGTGGTGCCCACGAGCGATAATTTCCAAAGTTTCCGTTTTCCACGAAACATCGGAACATGAGCCTTACAGGAGGCTTTTCTATGGAGGAGATATGAAAATGTTTTTGATGAATATAGTGGCATTGATGATCTTTTCCGTGATGCTGATGGCCGTGCTCTTGATCCCGCTGCTTCATGCGGTCGGCGCCTATGATGAAAAGAGGAAGGCAGGCGGCAGGCGGGAGAAGAAGTATTCGGTTCTGTTTGACACGGATGAACAACCCAGGTTTAGGGGGTAGAGATCAAAGGTAAGACCTCGAACAGCGAACCGATATTAGCGGATGCTTACCGATCCCGATCGGCTGCTGGTTCAAGGCCTCGAGTTATGTCGCTGCCAAAAGTTTGCGGATGAATAGTCAGGTTCGGCTTTATTCCAGCCATCAACTGACCGATACGGTCGATCTGGTCGATCTCTTCAACCTCCAGAGTTTCCATGATACGTCCGTTGAACAGCACAATGATTCGATCCGAGAGGGCCAGAGCCTCGTTGAGATCCCCGGTAATCAATAATACACCGGCTTCTTTTCGGGCCTTAAGCAGGACCTTCCAGATGTCTTCAGTGGCTCCGATGTCGAGGCCCTGGGTCGGCTGCTCCGCCACAATCAGCCGCGGACGACGGTAAAATTCCCGGGCAAGAACCATTTTCTGCAGGTTGCCGCCCGAAAGATGCCTGGCTAAAGCCATCGGATCGGGCGGCTGTACGTCGAATTCTGCAATAAGCTGCCTGGTTTTTTCCGCTGCCTTCCCTGTGAGCAGCCACGGACCCTTGGAAAAACCCTGGCGGGTTGTCAGCAGAAAATTCTCCAGAAGGTTCATATCCAGGCAGGCGGCCAGTCCTCGCCGATCCTCCGGGATATAGATCATATTTCCATCCCAGCTTTGCTTTGCGTAAAACTGGTCCCAGTCTTCACCCAGAATCTTTACAGTGCCCGATTCGGGCTTCCTCAAGCCACAGATTGTCTCCACCAGAGGCTTTTGTCCGTTCCCGGCGACGCCGACAATTCCCAAAATCTCTCCGTGGCGAATCTGCAGATGGATGTCATGGAGCTCGTTAGTGCTGAGGCCTTCGACACGCAGGACAATTTGGCGGAGCTCCATCGGTTCTTTTTCGACCTGCAGAAGCACTTCCCTGCCCACCATTTTGTGAGCCAGATCCGCTTTGGAGGCCACCTCTTCGGCACCCATCTCAGCTACGACCGTGCCCTTGCGCAGGATGGCCACTTCATCGGCAATCTCCATCACCTCGTCTAACTTGTGGCTGATAAAAACGATCGCCTTGCCTTGGGAGGCCATTTGCTTGAAGGCCTCGAACAATTGCTGCGTTTCAACTGGAGTGAGAACTGCTGTGGGCTCGTCGAAAATCAGGAGCCGATTTTGACGGTAAAGCAGCTTCAAAATCTCCACCCGCTGTCTTTCCCCCATGGAGAGCTCGGAAATTTTGGCCGTCGGGTGTACGGAAAGCCCGTACTTTTGGGCCAGATCGGCCACCTCTTGATTGAGTCTTCGGGGCGACAGCCAGATCTTTTCGGCCTGTCCCAGGAGGACGTTTTCCGCCACGGTCATGGCATCAACCAGCATGAAATGCTGATATACCATACCGATGCCGAGTTGATGGGCGGTTCGGGTGGAATCGATAGAGGCCGCAGATCCCTCTACTAAGATGCGCCCCTGATCCGGTTGCAGGCGCCCGGCAAGGATGCTCATCAGGGTGCTCTTACCGGCGCCGTTTTCACCCAGCAAGGCCTTAATCCTGCCTGCATGGATATCCAGGTTAATGTCCCGGTTGGCTTTTATAGAGCCGAAGGATTTACTAATCTTTTCCAGACGAATAAGCGGCGATCTTGAAGACGCCATGAGTTGTCCTATCGATTTCCGACTATGGGTTGAACGTACTGGAATTCGGCATCCCAGGGGAAGAGTATCCAGGTGTCCTGACTGACTTCGGTGATATAGGTGTCCACTAACGGTCGCCCCTGCGGCTTGGCGTAAACCGTGGCAAAATGAGCTTTGGGCAGCATTTCCCGCACAGTTTTTGCCGTCTTGCCGGTATCGACCAAATCGTCAAGCAACAACCATCCTTCCCCATCCATGTGCACCGGCTTGAGGATCTCGATTTCCCCGCGCTGATCCTGCCAGTCGTAGCTGCTGACGCACACCGTATCGATCAGACGAATGTCCAGCTCGCGGGCAACGATTGCAGCCGGCACCAGACCGCCCCGGGTTATGGCAATAATCCCTTTAAAGTAGTCATATTCCAGGAGTCTCCAGGCAAGAGCCCGGGAATCCCGGTGCAGTTGTTCCCAGGAAATGGGATAAGTTCTTTTGTAAGGTTCCTTTTTGAGTGTCATGAGAGACTCCTATGAAACAGCATGGAGCGTGGAGCACGGAGCATGGAGCTAAAAGCTTTCATCTCCATGCTCCGCATGACGGGCCAAACATGCCGGCTTCCAAGGCGAATCTTAAAGCACGATGCCGAATTGTCCAAGTTCCTTGTCCTCGGAATAACCCCTGAAATATATCGCCACTCCTTTCTCCACCCTCCAAGCTCCAAGCTCCATGCTCCATGCTCCATGCTATCAATCCGGCGGTTCTATATTCACGCCCAGCGCAGCCGGCGCTCCAATGCCGCGGCCTCTCCAGGAGGAAAAGACCAACACCGCGATGGTCAGCGCATACGGCAGCATCAACAGAAGCGATGACGGCAGGTGGGTTCCAGCCGCCTGCAATCTGAACTGAAACGCCATCACGCCGCCGTACAGGTATGCTCCGAGCATGGCGCGCCATGGCCGCCAGAAGGCGAAGATCACGAGAGCAACGGCTATCCAGCCACGCCCCGCAGAAAGTCCGGTGGTCCACAAGTGAGTGTAGGCCAAGGATAGGTAGGCTCCACCAAAGCCCACCAATGAGCCGCCGGCCAGAACACCGATCCAGCGGTAGCCGGCAATGGGCAAGCCGGCTGCCAGCGCAGATTCGGGATTTTCCCCCACCGACCTCAGCGCCAGGCCCCAGCGAGTGAAGCCAAGGTAAATCCACAAGCAAAGCGGCAGCAGATACGATAGATACACCAGCACATCCTGGGTGAACAGAACGGGTCCAAACAGCGGAATCCGAGATAAAAACGGAACGGCGTAAACATGAAACCCGGTCACGCTCTGACCGTCAAAAGGGGTTCCCAAGTAGTTGGCCAATCCGGTACCCATAATTGTCAGGGCGAGGCCGGATACCACCTGATTCCCCTGAAGCCCGAGGCACACCAAGCCGTGCACTCCGGCCAGCAGAGCGCCAAACAGACCGCCGGCCAAAAATCCCAGAACCGGATCGCCGGTCATCCTCGCAGTGAGAAAGCCGGCCAGCGCCCCCACCAGCATCATGCCTTCGACACCAAGATTCAGTACACCCGCCCGCTCTGTTAGAATTTCACCGAGCGTCGCATACAAAATCGGGGTGCCCGACTGAATGGTTGCCGCCAAAATGGGAACCACCACTTCGATGGTCATGCCGTTCCTCTCCTCCATGCAAATCGGTAGCTGGAGAAAAAGCGACCGGCCAAAACGGTGAGCAAAATCAGCCCTTCCATGATCTGGCCGAAAGCGGCCGGCACCTGCAAGTCAAGTTGCAGAATTTCCAGACCGACTCGCAGTCCGGCCAGCAAAAAGGAAACGACGGCAATCGATAAAGGGTTCAGCCGGGCCAGCCAGGCCACTACGATTGCCGTGTAGCCGTAGCCTGCAACGATGCTCGGCTGCAGTCGATTCAAATGGGCCGAAGCCTCGAGAAAGCCGGCCCATCCGCTCAGAACACCGCCTGAAACCAGCACCAAAACCACTAATCGATCATAGGCAATCCGTGCGTAAACGGCTGCCCGAGGGTTTTCGCCGCTTGCCTGAAGCTCAAACCCCAGTCGGGTAAATCGCAGCACAATCCAGCACGCTAAGCCGGCTCCGATACAGATGAGAATTCCCCAATGGAGACGAGTGTTGCCGATTAGCCCGACCACTGCACCGGGGGGAAAATTGCGTGTCATGGGGAAGCCGAAGCTGGCTGGGTCCTTCCAAGGGCCGTAGACCAGGTAATCGAGAAAGAGGATGCCGATGTAGTTGAGCATCAAGGTGACGATGATTTCGTTGGCACGCAGCCGGACTTTGAGAAGTCCTGGAATCAGCCCCCACAGTCCGCCGGCAGCCGAGGAGCCGAGCAGCATGGCGGGCAACAGAAGATACCAGGGAAGCTCCGGAAACGTCAACGCCGTCCAGGTCGCCCCCAGTGCGCCCAAAGCATATTGGCCTTCAGCGCCGATATTCCATATCTGCAGGCGAAAAGCGATCGCTACTCCAAGAGAGCACAAGAAAATCGGCACCGCCTTGATCAGACAATCCTCGATAGCCCAGACGGAGAAATAAGCCGACTTGATCAAGAGCAGCATCGCAGCCACGGCCGGCTTGCCTTGAATGGCCAGGAAAGCAGCGCCAATCCCAAGCGAAACCGCGACCGCGGCGAAAAAAATAAGCGGGGCGCTCCATCCAGGGGGCTCATACCTTTTGTGGACACACAACCGGATCATAGCAAAAAGCTCATCAAGGCAAACCGGTCTTCTCCCGTCGGCTGAACAGGTATGATCGCATCGTCGGGGCTGCGACATCCGCAGCCAGATTCGGATCTCGAAATCCGACTCCCATCACGTCGTACCTCGCCACTGTTGGACCGCACACTCCGGCGCTTGCGCAGCGTGACTACGAAACAATAAAGGAATTCAAATTCACAGGCTCATCGAGCATTAGTGGGATATGCTCCTGACCCAGCCACTTGGTTGGTTCAAGTCTCCGACTTGAACCAACCTGAATCCCGCTAATCGGCGAAGAGCCAATTCTCGAGCTACTCCAATGTTCCCACCACTCCCTCGACAAAGTATTTCATGTTTAACAATTCTTCGTCGGTTGGAGCTTTGCCGGCGGGAGCTCGGATTTCCCCCGCTTGATCTTTGATGGGCCCTGCAAACGGATTAGCCGTTCCGGCTATGATTTCTTGTTTTTTGGCCAGCACCTGCTGCCGGACATTTTCCGGTACCATGGGGCCGAAAGGAGCCAGATCAACGATTCCTTCCTTCATTCCATACCAGATGGAGCTGCTCTTCCAGGTGCCCTGTCGGACCTCCTCGACGATCTGTTTGTAAAGAGGAGCCCAGTTCCAGACAGGCGCCGTAAGGTGGGCTTTCGGAGCAAAGGCGGCCATATCGGTATTGTAGCCGACCGAATAAACGCCTTTTTCCTGCGCCGCTTCCTGCGCAGCAGGAGAATCCTGATGTTGAGCGATCACATCGGCCCCCACGTCGAGAAGGCTCTTGGCCGCCTCTTTCTCCGTAGCCGGGTCATACCAGGTCTTGGTCCAAACCACTCGCACCTGGGCATCGGGATTGACCGCCCGGGCGCCGAGGGCAAAAGCATTGATGCCGCGAATCACTTCGGGAATGGGGAAGGCGGCAACGTAGCCGAGGATGTTGGATTTGGTCATAGCGCCTGCCACCATGCCCGACAGGTACCGCGGCTGATAAATGCGGCCGAAATAATTGCCCATATTTTCAGCCAGTTTAAAGCCTGAGCAATGTTCGAAGACAATGTCCGGGAATTTTTCGGACACCTTCAGCATCGGATCCATGTAACCGAAGCTGGTGCCGAAAATAACATCGTAGCCTTTGCGAGCCATATTCAGAAATACCCGCTCCGAATCAGGTCCTTCGTGAACCGCCTCCACATACGAGGTCTTCACGCCGTCTATCGCTTCCAATTCTTTGCGTGCCACATCATGCGCATAGGACCAACCGGCGTTACCGATCGGCGATACATAGACAAAGCCCACCTGTATTTCTTTTGTCTCGGCAGAGGCAATAGCACATCCCAGCACAAGTACCCATAACGCCACAAAGACCATTGATTTTCGCACGCCTGTACCTCCATGTCCCAGTGTCAGTTAAATGAAAAGCCCGCCATTTAAAACCTCGCATAACGGATAATGCTGAAAAAATCAATTGTTGGATCGATCGGCTGCAACCGAGCAGAGAGGAGATGCCGTTCTGCGCAGTGTGGCGCTTGCTTTTCCCTGTTCCTGTACCCCAAATCTAAATCTTTATTCTTCCTATGGCTTGCATGCGATCTGAGGTTTCTCTGCAGAAATGTTGCACTCCATTCATCGGCGCTGGACCTTCAAAAACGCACGTGCATGTGGGCCGTTGGCATTTCCACCCCTGGTCCTTATTATGAAACTGTGAAGTTCGAAGAGCTCAACATCTATGATTTTCACTTGATACATGAAGGAGAATGCGATGCTTGACGCTCAAGTAATAGAGAGTTTCGCAGCGAGCCTGCGCGGTACCCTGATTCAGCCCGGCGATGCCGGCTACGATGCAGCGCGCCGCATATATAATGCCATGATCGATAAACGTCCTCGCTTGATCGCGCAATGCGCCGATGTAGCCGATGTCATAAATGCCGTTAACTTCGGCCGCAAGCACAAACTGGTAATCGCTGTTCGCGGTGGGGGCCATAATGGGCCTGGTCTGAGCCTATGTGATGATGGGCTGGTCATAGATCTTTCGCTCATGAGAGGCATTCGGGTCGACCCCGCTTTGCACACCGTGCGGGTGGAGCCCGGTTGCCGGTGGGGCGATGTGGATCATGCGACTCATGCCTTTGGGCTGGCCGCGGTGAGTGGTGTCATCTCGACCACTGGGGTCGGCGGCCTCACCCTGGGCGGCGGTCACGGTTATCTCACGCGCAAGTACGGGCTGACGATTGATAATTTACTCGGTGTCGATATGGTGCTGGCCGACGGTCGTTTTGTGAAGGCGAGCGAAAGAGAGAATGCGGATCTCTTTTGGGCTGTTCGTGGGGGTGGAGGCAATTTTGGCATAGTCACCTCCTTTCTCTTCCGGCTCCATCCGGTGAGCATGGTTTATGCCGGGCCGACACTGTGGCCAATGGAGCAGGCTGCAGAGGTCCTGCGCTGGTATCGCCGGTTCTCCGTCGAGACGGACGAGGATCTCTACGGTTTCTTTACCTTTCTGACCGTGCCTCCGGTGCCGCTTTTTCCGGAGAGTCTGCATGGCAGAAAAATGTGTGGCGTAGTGTGGTGCTATCTCGGACCGCAGGATCTGCTGAAGCAGGCATTTCAGCCGGTCCATGACTTCAGTTCACCGCTGTTCGAGCATCTGCAGCCGATGCGCTACCCGGTGATGCAAAGCATGTTCGACGGTCTGTACCCGCCGGGCCTTCAGTGGTACTGGAAAGGCGATTTTGTGAAAGAGCTGAGCGATGAGGCCATCTCTCTTCACGTGCGGCACGGCTCTGAGCTGCCGACAGCCCTTTCCACCATGCATCTTTACCCGGTGGATGGAGCGGTGCATCGGGTTGGCAGGAATGATACCGCATTCAGCTATCGCGACTGTCATTGGTCTGAGGTGATCGTTGCCGTCGATCCGGACCCCGCCAATAATGAGCGTATGATTGCATGGGCGCGCGACTATTGGGAAGCGCTGCATTCATACTCGGCAGGAGGAGCATATGTGAATTTCATGATGGAAGAAGGTCCTGGACGTATCCTGGCAACATACCGCGACAGCTACGACCGGTTGGTGGAAGTGAAGAGAAGGTATGACCCTGACAACCTGTTTCGAAGAAATCAGAACATCAGCCCGGATGGAGTATGAGGATGGTAGAGCCCTGTCCGTTGTTCATTGAGCTAAAAGGCGGCAGAGCCGGAAAGCGGATTGTCGGCAGGAGACAATTGTACTGGCACCAGTGAATTCAAACGCAAGGAGATCAAGAGGTGAACACTCTGGAAGCCATCGGCACGCGAAGAAGCATACGCAAGTACACCAATCAGCCCGTTTCGCCGGATCTGATCAAAGAACTGCTTTCGGCTGCCATGAGTGCTCCCTCGGCGGGCAATCAGCAGCCGTGGCAGTTTGTTGTGATTGATCGGCGCGAAATCCTCGGGCAGGCTCCAAATATCAATCCCAATGCGGCCATGTGCCGCCAGGCCGCTGTTGCAATACTCATCTGTGGGGACACCAGTCTGGAGAAATTTCCCGGCTTTTGGGTTCAGGATTGCTCGACAGCTACTCAGAACCTCCTATTGGCGGCTCATGAAAAAGGCCTGGGTGCGGTCTGGACCGGTATCTACCCCATGGAAGATCGAGTGCGCGGCTTTCGAGAATTGCTCAGCCTGCCGCAACAGATCATTCCACTGGCGCTGGTGGCGGTCGGGCATCCTGCGCAGCTGCTCGGACCGGAGAACCGATATCGGGAAGACCGTATTCACCACAATGCCTGGTGAAAGGGTCAAACCTTCCCTGATCTGCTGGATCACTCCTTAGACGGCTTTGCCCGTAAGGCATCTTCGATTTCACGGTTGGCCCGTTCCAAGGCCTCCCACACCTGCCTTACGGGAAAAGCGAGAGACCATTCCTGAGGTTGAGTCGTGTGCGCCTCGCCTTCGCCCGTAAACCGGTAAAAATGCACCACGCAGCCCCGGTATTCCTCATCGTCTCCATTCCAGCGCACAAAATTGCCCGGGAAAATACCGGCAATCTTCCATCCGCCCGTAATGCACCAGCTCTGAGTGATCTCATGCCAGGTTTCACAAAACGTGGTGAGGTATTCCGCTCCCGAGCTGTAAGAGATCTTTCGCGTTATTCGACGCAGCTCATCGGTGATAGCCTGATTGCGGTAATCGGGATGCGTGGCCGCAAACGTGTATTCGACCTGCAGGTTTTTCTCGTACTTGGTGAGAAGCGTTGCTGAAACCACTTCGGCTTTGTCCAATTCTTCGACCACAGTCATGCAGTATACTTTTTTGCCTGCGTCCAGATCCCAAGTATCTTCCAGGGCCACAAGCTTTTCGTACTCCGCAGGATCGAGCAAAAACTCATGGGGCGACCCGTAAATCTCGGGATAGGAGAGGCGCCAAAAAGCAGCCGCCGATTCGATCAATTGCCGCCGCAGGGGCCTCACCTGGAATCGTCCGTGAAGAAAGGGCGCCGAATCAAAACGATGCCACGTGATTTGTTTCTTGGATACCGGGCGCGTGCGACAAGTTGAAGCCATTTTTTTATAGGGCTTTGATCGTTGCATATCGATTGTCATAGTTTGATCTCCTAATCGTCGTCGTTCGTCGTTCCGGATGAATCAGGCCCGCTCTCGAGAAGTCTTCCGATCACCGTACCGCTCTCAGAAAGCTTATGCCGAAAAGTTATACTTGTAATATCAATGGATTGCAAATAGAAGCTGCTAACAGCGAGCGAGCAATACACCGGCCTGCAGCATTTAGCGAAAAATGCGTACAAGATCGAATGTTGGATTGACGATCGAAGTGGCTGCAGCTTGCCCCCATTCCTCTATTCCGGAAACCTCATGAACCGGCTTCCATCCAGACTGTAAGGAATATCAAGTCAACTTGGGAGGCTTTTCCGGGGAAGAAATCCGCATTTCCGGATAAGATTTTCGCGACAAACCAGTTTTCCCACCAGAGTTGCACTCATGGTTACGTACAAGTAGTTAATTTTATTAATGTTAGATCAATGTGAATGTTCTGGCATTTTTCTTGCTAGCAAAATATCGATGACTTTGATGGTTGTTTTTCCGGTTTCCTAAGCAGAGCCGACAGCCGCCTGAGGCAAGAAAGTTAGCTAGGGATGAATATAATTCTGTATCGTGAAAATGGCGACGACATGGCAGCACATCTTCAGATGATGGTTGAGAAGACGTGCCGGCAAGAGAACCTGGAGCTCTATTCAGAGCTTGAAGATCTCGGCCGGCGTCTCAGGCAGCCTCTCGACTCGACTGAAACCATTGCCGTTCTTGTGCCGGCCGACGGGGAGCAGTTGGCACATGTGGTCTCCTTTGCCGAGCTCCTCGATACTATCAGGATTATCCTGGTCCTGCCCGATCAGAGTGCGGCAGCCATTGCCATGGGACACCGGCTGCGCCCCCGATTCTTGAGTTACCGGAAAGGCGATTGCGGTGACGTGGCTGCGGTGTTGGAAAAAATGATCCGTCTCGGCATTGCAGGGCAGGACGGAAAAGTTGGATTTCTGCAGCGACGGAGAAGTCGCTACAGGTAGAGAGCCGTTCTGTTTGGTGACTATGTTACGTCCTATTCCGACGATACGACCGGTTTCAGCAACGCTCTTGCCTTCAGAACTCAGTAGAACTGCTCGTGCCCTGTTAACCAAACCTTCCAGCAGATTCTGCAAAAATGTTTAGGGACATTCTATTGTGTGGAGCTGTACGCAGCAGAAAAAAAGGAGAAAGGAATGAAGAGAACTTAAGTCTTGGTGGTAATCGTTATAGTGCTTGGTCTTTCTTGGGGAATTGGCTTTGCTGGTGAAAAGGCGCCGCAGAAAGTGGTGGATTTGGCCAATACCGAGCTCGTCGCCTTGGGTACGGACCCGGTAATCGTGGAAGCGGTTAAATCTGAAAACGCCAAAGGAAAAGATCTTGATCAGATTAAAGCAATGGATGAGAAGTGGCAGGCAACGGCCGGAGTGGCGGATTTCATGCAAGCCCTGATGGACAACGACTGCGGCAAGTACCTGAAAAGTAAACAAGAGTCGGCGCCTTACTATATAGAGATCTTCGTGATGGACAATCAGGGCGCACTCGTCGCCTTGACCGATAAGACTTCCGATTACTGGCAAGGAGACGAGGCCAAGTTCACGGAATCTTATAAGGACGGCGCCGGCGCCGTTCACATCAGCGATGTGGAATTCGACGACAGCTCCCAGGCTTACATGGTCCAGGTTTCTGTTCCGGTCAAAGACGGCGACAAGGCGATCGGTGCGATCACCATCGGCATCGATGTGGACCAAGTGCAATAGAGGTCTGATTCGCAATTTTTGAGCGTTGGTGCCTGCAGTTCTCTGGCTGGTCAAGTGATTCGACAGTTGCAGCGGTCAGGTGAGCAGAACGCTAAAGGCTCCAACTGGGAAGAGAGTGTGATATGGGATGGTTCAGGGATCTTACCATTGGCACTAAGTTGACTCTGGGATTTTCTGTCGTCCTGGTGTTGCTGGCCATTGTTGGGTTTGTCGGTAACCGTGTGAATGAGTCGATCTATACCGAGCTTGAAGAGGTTTTCACCGACCGGTTGCCCAGTCTTGATCACCTGCTGCAAATCGATCGGGACTTGCAGCAGTTGCTGGTGGCGGAGCGCTCAATGGTCTCCGTTGATGCCAGCTCGGATCTTTTCAAACGGCTCGTCCAAGATTACGACGAGAACCTGCAGCAGTCGCAAGAGCGCTGGAGCAAATACAAAGCGTTGCCGAATACCCCGGAAGAATTGGCCATTATCTCGGAATATGACAAGGCACGGGCAGAGTGGCAAGATATTTCGCAACAAGTGGTGGCCGGCCGCAAAGCCGACACGCGGGAAGGTCGAAGACTCGCTCTTGATTTGACTCTGGGAGTCGCCAAGGAAAAATTCGAAGCGATGCGCGCCTTTCTGGATCAGTTGCAGGAAATTGCAATGGCCCAGGCTGAGAACGACTATAAAGCGTCTTCAGCATTGAAACGCAAGGCAACCCTCTTCCTGGTGGGCTTCACCGGAATGAGCATCCTCATAGGGATACTCCTCTCTTGGGGCATCAGCAGAGGAATCGGTAAATCACTGAAAAGAGTCATCAGGAGCCTTGCCGAAAGCTCGCAGCAGGTCGCTGCCGCATCGTCCGAGGTCGCCTCGGCCAGTCAGTCGCTGGCCGAAGGGTCTTCGGAACAGGCTGCTTCGCTTGAGGAAACCTCTTCCTCATTGGAAGAGATGGCTTCCATGACCCGGCAAAATGCGGAGAACGCCAGAGAGGCCGACCAATTGATGAAGCAAGCAAATGATGTGGTGCTGCGCGCCAACAGCTCCATGACCGAGCTTGGAGCATCCATGGAGGAGATCCAGCGGGCCAGTGAGGAAACATCAAAGATTGTCAAAACCATCGATGAAATCGCCTTCCAGACCAATTTACTGGCACTCAATGCAGCCGTTGAAGCGGCCCGGGCCGGTGAGGCCGGAGCCGGGTTTGCGGTGGTGGCGGACGA
>Ga0068714_10001063_pt1 | contig 43457 bp, 44 predicted proteins | sample MTBNYHSulfiMetaG_FD_62988 | JGI IMG/M metagenome (GOLD analysis project Ga0068714, IMG submission 62988) | Enrichment culture microbial communities from rom New York Harbor, USA that are MTBE-degrading - MTBE-NYH (New York Harbor Sulfidogenic)... | ecosystem: Environmental > Aquatic > Marine >... | reverse complement strand
CGGCGCCGGTTGATACCTCGGTAAGAGTGGTTGGGGCTCTGAAGAGACCTCCCGATGGGTCGTGTTCCAGCGAACGCTTGGAGTGTCAATTCAATTATGGGACCGTTAATAAGAACCCACGCCGTGCACGTGGATCGCCGGCACCGGGTATCCGGACATTTCAAAGAGGAGGTGAGGTTTGTCCAGCCAAGCTACCTTTCAAACCGAAGACAGCCGAATGATACCCTTTTTTGCCAAACAGAAGGTATCCATAGAGAGAGGTTGCGGGGTTTACGTTTGGGATGAAGAAGGAAGGAGATACATCGACTTCACTTCTGGGTGGGGAGTGACGTGCCTCGGTCACGCACATCCGGCTATAACGAAGGCCCTTCACGAACAGGCCGGGAAGATCATCCAGAACCCGAACTCAGGATTGACCTATTCCCCTGTGCGCGCCCGCTTGGCGGCGACACTGGCCGAGGTGCTCCCAGGAGGGCTGAGCCGCGTTTTCTTCACCAACAGCGGAGCGGAAGCTAACGACGCTGCAATCAAGCTGGCGCGGAAGATCACGGGCAGGCTCGATGTCATATCGACGGAGCGGAGCTTTCATGGCAGGACAATCAGCACCGCGTCCGCCACGGGGCAGCCGTCGCACAGAGACAAGTTCAAACCCCTGATGCCAAACTACCGTTTTGTCCCCTATGACGACATCGAGTCGCTTCGACGCAGTCTGGATTCTTCGGTGGCCGCCGTGATCGTAGAGCCGATACAAGGCGAAGGAGGGGTGAGAATCCCCGCCGACGGATACCTTGAGAGCTTGTCGACGATGTGCAGGGGAAATGGATCTCTCCTGATCGTGGACGAAATCCAGACAGGGTTTTGCCGCACCGGTTCGTTCTTCGCCATCAGCCCTCTGCAGGTTGACGCGGATTTTGTCACCATGGCGAAAGGAATTGCCGGCGGGTTCCCTTTCGGCGGATTTGCCGTGACCGAGTCCGTGGCCTCTTCGATCGAGCAGGGCGACCACGGCGGCACTTACTGCGGCAATCCATTGGGCTGCGCAGTGGCTTACGCCGTGATACGGAAACTCTTGGAGGACAACGTCTGCGACCACGTCAATCGTGTGGGATTCTTGGCGATGGAACGCATGGGTTCGTGGCGCAAGGCATATCAGGGTTTGGTTGTCGATGTGCGCGGAAGGGGCCTGCTCCTTCTGGTTCAGTTCGCCCAGGAGAGCTCTGCCGCTGTGGTGACTGATCTGTGTTTTCAGAATGGGCTCTTCGTCCGGCGGACTCAAGGTACGGGAATCCGCGTCTTCCCCGCCCTCAACATAACGATGGAGGAAATGGAGGAAGGTTTGGCAATTCTCGAAAAGGCGATAGGCGAAGCGGCGCAAAAATCCTGAGCGAAGCTTGTAAACGGCGACTCGATGTTATTCCGGCGAAAAGATTCCGGGAAAAAGCGGCGAGAGCTTTTTTTGCTTCAGACACAAGGGGCAAGCGAAAGCACGAAAGGAATAAGACATCAGCGAGCAGGGAGGCAGGAAAATGAATGATCGAAATGCTGGAAGCGCACTTTTCCTCGGCGTTTTTCTTTTTGCAGGGCTGATCGGTCTCGGATACATCATTTCCAATGGAGTCATGAAAATGAAATCCTTGGAAAGAACGGTCAGTGTCAAAGGCCTTTCTGAGAGGGAGGTTCCGGCCGACGTAGCAATCTGGCCCATTAAGTTCAATGCGGTCAACAATGATCTCAACGAGCTCTTTTCCGACATCCAAAACAAGAATCACCTTGTCCTGGGCTTCTTGAAAGAAAGCGGGTTCGAGGATGGAGAAATCTCGGTCTCCGTCCCTGCGATCGTCGACAGACAAGCGCAGGGATACTCGGATGCTTCTAAGTTGCCGTTCAGATATTCCGGTAGCTCAACCATTACCGTCTACTCGCGGAATGTGGAGGCGGTGCGCAAGACCATGAACAAGGCGGTGGACCTGGGGAAAAAGGGAATTGCAATCGTCGGCCAGGACTACGAGACCAGAACAGAGTTCCTGTTCACGAAACTCAACGATATCAAACCGGCCATGATCGAAGAGGCAACGCGGAATGCCCGAGACGTGGCGCAAAAGTTTGCAAAGGATTCGGACAGCAAACTGGGCAAGATCAAGGCAGCGAGTCAAGGTCAATTCACCATCAGCGACAGGGACAGCAACACCCCCTACACCAAGAAGGTCAGGGTGGTGTCGACGGTGGAGTACTATCTTTCGGATTAGCAACGTGGCGATGCTTTCCACGCTAAAACCGGTTGGCCACGGTTGTACTCGCGGTCTTGTTGCTCCGAGAGACGCTAAAGCCCGCTACCATGGCCGGGGGAGTGCTGATTTTCCCGGTTGCTCTACTCCCCCTTGAGGGGGCGAACCAGACCTGCAAGAAACCGCCGATCGTGGCGGGGGAGACTGGGAAAACCGGCGCGGAGGAAAGGAAAGCTTGAAGGTCAGCGAAAGGGAATTTGACAGGCTCGTGAAGAGAGCGATCCGTCGCATTCCGGAGGAGATTCGCCGCCACCTCGACAATATACTCATTTCCGTGCAAAGACGCCCCTCAAGGGGAATCCTCGAGGAAATGGAGATGGATCCGGCCGAACCTCTTCTGGGCATTTACTGGGGGGTTCCCCTTACGGAAAGATCGATCATGGAACCGCCGGAGTTTTCCGACACCATTTTCCTGTTTCAGGAGCCGCTGGAGGAGATTTGCGCAACGATGGAGGAACTCGAGGAGGAGATCGAGATCACGGTTGTTCACGAAATAGCTCATGCGGTGGGGATCGACGAAGAGAGGCTTGCCGAACTGGGCTATGAATGAGGCAAAAGGAAAGCTGCGATTTCATTCATCATCCGGTCAAGTGCTCCCCGGTTGCAGTCCACAAACCGCCGGGCTCTCGCTCCAATGCGGGCCCTTTCCTCCGGGTGAGACAGAAGCCGGCGGAGGGTCTGGAAAAGATGTTCCGCATCCTGCACCCGCAATCCTCCGCCCGCTTCGAGAAGAACTTCGGCCATGGTCTTAAAGTCATCCGTGTGAGGTCCAAAAAGGACCGGGCAACCGAAACCTGCCGGTTCGAGTAGGTTGTGCCCTCCCTGAGGCACAAGGCTCCCCCCAACGAAGCTGATGCAGGCGATGCCATAAGCGCGGCTCAATTCTCCCATGGTGTCCAACACGAAGACGTCGAAGAAAGAAGGTTTACCGGTGGCGGAAGTCCTCCTCGCCACGGTGAGATCCTTGCTTTCTGCAAGCCGCTGGATCTCTTCGGCCCTTTCGATCCGCCGGGGGGCAATGATAAGGCGGAGACGGGGAAAGGAGGAGCGAATCTTCTTGAAGACTTCCAGAACGATCTTTTCCTCTCCCCGGTGGGTGCTCCCGGCGAGCCAGACAGGGTCCTCCTCGGAAATCCCCAAGGCTTCGAGCCAGTCGCTGCGCTCCTTCTGGGTCATCTGCGAGTGGTCCCGGTCGAACTTGATGTTTCCCAGGGTCTTTACTTTCTCGGAAGCTATGCCTGTTTTCAGCAGCCTCTCACGGTCAAGTTCCGTTTGCATGAGGCAGGCGGTAAAGCGCTCCAGCACCCTCCTGACGAAAAAGCGAAATCTTCTGTAAGACTTGAGGGTCCTTGGAGAGACCCGGCCGTTCACCAGAAGCGCGGGTATTCCCCTCACGGCGAGTTGATCCATGAGTCCGGGCCAAACGTCCGTTTCTACGAGAATGAAAAGCTTGGGCCGGACGTGCCGGATTATCCGCAACATGGACCACCAGAAATCTAGGGGAAGGGCAAGAAGAACCTTCACCTCTCCCTCGATGCTCCTCTTGGCCAACTTCATTCCCTGCCGCGTGCTGACGGTGAAGGCAATGTTTTCTCCGGGGAAGCGTTTTCTCACGGATTCTACGAGGGGAAGAGCTGAAAGCACCTCTCCCACAGAAAGAGCGTGGATCCATATCGTCTGATTCCTGTTTTGCCGATCGGGAAGATCGAAGACCAATCTTTGCATGAGCCGGTGGTTTTTCAACAGGGGGAAAAAAGGAAGAAGGAAAACAACGGTAATTGTCCAGGCCAGATGATAGGCGAATAACAGCACAGTTTCAGACCTTCACGGGGAGTTCGATGATGAATCTGGTGCCTTTGGGTTCTCGCTCCTGAACCCTGATGGAACCGTTGTGGTCGCTGATGATGTCACTGACGATGGCGAGGCCCAGCCCGGTGCCATGCTTCTTTGTGGAGAAGTAAGGCTCGAACAGCCGGCCTTTGTATTCCGGCGGGATGCCCATGCCGTCATCGGCAACCTCGATGGTAATCGTCTCGCGGTCTTGGTCGTAGAGAAGACCGACGTCCACGACGCCTTTTTCTTGGATGGCGTCGATGGCATTGTCGAGCAGATTGATCATTACTCGTTTCATCTGCTCTCTGTCCACCTGGAGAGGGGGAAGATCGACTTTGTCGTGAAAGACGATTTCCACGCCTTTCTGCGTTTCCCGGTAAAGGCTGACGGCCTCTTCGATGATCTGCTTGATGTTGTCAATGCCCAGGTGGGGGGCGGGCATCCTTGCGTAGCTCGAGAATTCATTGACCAGCCGCTTCAAGCCTTCGACTTGATTGATGATCATGTTCGTGCATTCCTCGAAGACTTGACCGTCTTCCCGGCCGATCTTTTGGCCGTACCTCTTCTGCAGCCGCTGGGCGGAGAGCTGGATCGGGGTGAGCGGGTTCTTGACTTCGTGAGCAATGCGGCGGGCGACTTCGCGCCATGCCGCCATTCTCTGGGCCCGCTCGAGCTCGGTCAAGTCCTCGAAGACTGCCACGAGGCCGAGGTAATTGTCCTTTTCATCGCGAAGGACGTTCAGCGAAACGATAAGGGTCAGGGTCCTGCCACCTATGGAGAGATTCATCTGGCGCTTCATAAATCCTCTCATGAGCAGGCGCTTATCCTCGAAGAAATCCTTGAGATTACGGAGATGGGGCCTATCCAGGGCTTCCCGGTAGTCCCGGCCGATTACCCCGGCAGCTCCCAGCCCGAGCATCTTTTCCGCAGATTTGTTGAGGGTGAATATCCTGCCCTGCGAATCCGCCGACATGACGCCTGCGGCCACATTGGCCAGAACGATCTCCATGTAAAGCCTGCGTTGTTCGATTTCGACATTTCTCCGGATGAGCTCGCGGGTTGCTTCTTCCAATTTGGCCTTGCTGTCCTTGAGATCCATGGCCATGGCGTTGAAGCTGTTGACGAGCACCCCTATTTCATCCTCCGACTCGAGATCGATGAAGACGTCGTAATCGCCTTGAGCGATACGGTGCGTCCCTTCGGCCAGTTCCTGGATGGGTATCGTTATCCCTTTCGAAAGAAAAAGCCCGAACCAGACGGAGGAGAAGATGATCAGCAGGGTGACGATGGAAAAAGTTATGAGATGGATGATTTTGATCGGCTTTTTCAGGAGCTTGAACTGCTTGAATTCCTCGAGACCCCTGGGAATCGCGTTCAAGCGATTCACGAAGGAGCCGGGGATCAGTTTTTGCAGGACGATGAGACCCACGACTGCTTTTGATTCGGTTCTCGAAAAGATGGGAACGATGCCGCTTACCAGTTGGCCGGTGGACGTAGACTGGATGTCATGGGTGTCGGATCCCTTCTCGAAGGATTTGCGCAAGAGATCCGCTCCGGGGTCTTTGAATGGACTCAAATCCAGTTTTTCGTCCTGGGAGGCGGTTCGAATCTCCATGTTCTGGGAGAATATCTTGACCGCAGCAAGATGATACTCCATCCGCTTGTCGTCGATAAGTTTCTGCATCTCCTCGTTTCGGGAGGCCAGGGTGTAGCCGTGATAGCTGATGAGGCGGCTCAAGCTGTTGCCATATCTGAGGAGCTCTTCGATGGTCCGGCTGTAGTACCCCTGCCCGACCTCCAAGGAATTCTTGAGGGATCGCTCAACGGGAAGATTGAACCAGTATTCGATCGAGGTAGATATGAACTGAACGGAGACAAAAAAAAGGATGATGGTAGGGAGGAGAGAAAGAGTCATGAAAGCCACGACCAGCTTCGTGCGCAACTTGGCTCCCATCATCCCCTTCCGTCTTTCAAAGAACAGCTTGACCAGATTCCTCATGGTCAGGTAGAGGAGCAGGAGGAGCAGGATCACGTTGATGTTGATGAGGACGAGAATGAGGATATTGTTGGCCACAGGAAGGTCCTGACCCAGATCAAGGACTCTTGTTCCCAGATAGGTCAGAGATGAAATGACTACGATGAGAAAGGCAATTATGTACCGTTCTCTGCGCCTTCTCTTCTTATCCGCTTTTTCAGCTTCGATGTAGGATTTCATAGGTGCCTAGTACCTGAAATCGACGGCATACCAGTCGGTTTCAAAGTCCCAAAGGGACAGGAAGAAGAGAAAGTGGTGCAGGTAAAAAGGGAGCTTGATCTTGTCGAGCTGCGCCATCATCTGAACCTGGTAACGGAATCCCTTTTTCATCTGGTTCATGGGCACGACCTTGAGCCCTACAACTTCCGCCATTAGTTTCTTGGCCTGTTCGAAGTTATTGACCGTGACGGTTTTTCCATTCTCTTCGGAAAGCCTTATTTCATAAGTGCCTTTCAGGTTGTCGAACTTGATGCTGTGGCGGAAGGCGATATCGGCCAGCTCTTTATCCCAAAGGAACTGCCTCTTTTCATACAGCTTGACGAAGAACGTGAAGGTCGTTTCGATCCCGCTGTCAATCGCCGCGTTCATATCAGGGGTGAAACACCCATTTACTGTGAAGTAAGTGAGAAGATGATCCCTGGTGTTCGTGACGACGATGTCCGACAGATAAGCCTGCTGAGCGGGAACAGCGATAGCGGTATTGAGCGCCAGTATGACCAGAAGGATTGTGATCGCTTTTTTCATGAACCAGACGGAGGCGTCCTTCCACAGGGTCTTGCAGGAGCCCTGAGCCCCGACGGGGATCAGCCCAGTTCAAAAAGGCAGGCCCGTCGCGCACGGGATAAACTCAGTGCAGGAAAATACTATCGGAGAGAGGAGGGAAATGCAACTTCATATCTCGCGCGGAGACGCGAGTCGCAGAGTGCAAGTGAGCCTGTAAAGAAATCACATCCTCAGGGACGAGTTGGGCATGGGGGGATTGCGAATATGGTGTGGCCTGGAGGAGGCATTGGATCAAACGCGAACGGGCTTCATGTGCCCGAAGACGGGAATGTTCACGCTCCTGTCGACATATTCCCGGGGGTGGCTCACCACGAGATTTTCCCAATGATTTGAACTCTGCACCAGTTTCTTCAGCATAATCTGGTTCAGGGAATGGCCGGATTTTTTGACTGCAAAATGTCCTATCACCGGCAACCGAGAATGGCAAGATCTCCTAGGAAATCCAGAATCTTGTGACGAACGAATTCGTCCCTGTACCGAAGGCCGTCTTCGTTCAGGATCCTGAAGTCGTCGATGACGACGGCATTGTCGAGTGAACCGCCCATGGCGAGCCCGTTTTCCCTCAGGGTTTCGATGTCCCTCAGGAAACCGAACGTCCTGGCACGACTGATTTCCTTAACGAAATCCTTTCCTGAGAAATGCAGCTCATAACTCTGATTTCGGAGGAGGGGATGGTTGAAGTCTATGGTATAAGATATTTTCAGCTCTTTGGAGGGACAAAGGCTGATCGAACGGCCGCCGTCACGGATTTCAAATGGTTCCCTCACGACGATGAACCTCTTCGGGCTCTTGAGTTCCTTTAGCCCGGCGCTTTTCAGGAGAAAGACGAAGGGTGCCGCGCTCCCGTCCATGATGGGGACCTCGGGACCGTCAAGTTCGACCCTGGCATTGTCGATGCCCAGGCCAAAAAAAGCGGCCATGAGATGCTCCACTGTTGAGACTCTGAAACCATTGCTGCCGATGGTCGTCGAAAGATTGGTGTCTACCACGCTGTCAAAATGGGCCTTGATGACAGGGTGAGTGGGGATATCCATTCTCGTGAACGTAATACCATAATTCGGGGGCGCCGGTTTGACGGTCAAGTTGACGGTGTGCCCCGAATGAAGGCCAATTCCAGTGCAAGAAGTCTCATTTCTGATCGTCCGCTGCCGGTAGTCTAGATTGTTCAAGTGAACCTCCGGAAATTAGTCATAAAAGATCGGCGCAAAAGAGAGCAAGGCCCGTGCCATCGGAAAAGATGAAAGAGAAATCCGGCAACATATTGTAATCAATGTACAAAAAAATAAGTGACCGGAAGGACCGAGACCGTGATCAAACGTACTGTGGTAAAAAGACCACATCAATGACAAAAAAAACACACATAGCGCAACTCAACTCCACATCTTTTGCCTTGCCCGCCCCGAGCTTAAATCTTACAATCTTAACCATATGAAACCAGCCTCGGCAAATATTATTCTTCTTTCTACCCTCATTTTTCTATTTTTTTCAGCCTGCCATCAGACTCTCAGAAAGGAGGCCGAAAGACCGGCAGATGCCCTCAGGCCGGTTCGGTTTTTCCTTCCCTCCTTCCAAGATGACCTGGATTCTTCTTCGCTCGAACTGGCTTTGAAGAGGAACCTCGATTACTTCCGAAATGTTCCCCCCGACCGGTCTTATGAGTACGGCCCTGACAGTTACACAAGCAGGGACGTGGTTAGAAGCCATGAAGCCTTCCTTTCGCTTCTTTCACTGAACCTGGACGAGGAAGAATTCAGACGGAGACTGACGAAAGAGTTCAGGGTGTACCGGGCAGCCGGCCGGGCGGGCAAAAACAAAGTGCTCTTCACGGGTTATTTCGAGCCGGTCTACGCTGCAAGGCTTCATCGGGATATGACGTTCCGCCATCCGATCTACCGAAAGCCGGATGACCTTATCAAGATCGACCTTTCGCTTTTCAGCGAAGAATTCAAGGGCAAGAGCATTGTCGCCAGAGTGGATGGGAAAAAGGTGATACCCTATTATTCAAGACGTCAAGTCGTCATGGAAGATGCACTTGAAGGAAGAAATCTGGAAATCGCATGGTTGAAAGATCCAGTTGATGTGGCCTTTCTCCAGATCCAAGGTTCAGGGCTTCTCGAATTAAAAGACGGAAAAGCCATATCCGTTGGATATGCGGAGAAAAACGGGCATCCCTATCGCTCAATCGGAAGATACCTTTTGGATAGAGGCCTGCTCAGCAAGGAAGAGGTCTCCATGCAGAGGATCCGGAGATATCTGTCGGAACATCCTGAAGTAGTAGATGAAGTCCTTAATTCCAATCCTTCCTACGTATTCTTCAGGATATTGGGAGATGGCCTGACGCTCGGGAACCTGAACGTCCCACTAACTCCGGGAAGGTCGGTGGCCCTGGATTCCCGGCTTTTCCCTCCCGGTGCGCTCGTCTTCATCAAAACCAAGAAACCCAGAGTCAATGATCGTGGTGAAATCATCGGGTGGGAGGAATTTTCCCGCTTAGCGGTGAACCAGGATACGGGTGGAGCTATTCGGGGTGCGGGCAGGGCAGATCTTTTCTGGGGCAGGGGTCCATACGCCGAACTGGCAGCCGGGCACATGAATCACGAAGGAGAACTGTACGTGTTGATAAAGAAACAATGAAATCTGCATTCGCAGATTTCATTGTCATACTGAGAACTTGGAGAAATCAGCCACTTTCAGGAAAAGGCGGCTCAACTCCTGGAGCAAGGCAACCCGATTGTTCTTCAGCGATTCGCTTTCCTTGGTGAGTATCTCGACGCCTTCAAAAAAAGCATCTACCGGCCCCTTCAACCCAGCCATCAGGTTCAGGGCCTCGACGTAGCTTTTTTCCTGCATTAACCGCTCGATATCGTTCTCGACGCTCCGGTAAGCCTGCAGCAAACCCGATTCACACTGCTCCCGGAAGAGTGAAGGATCCACCGCCGGAACGGCCGGCTGGTTCTTCAGGATGTTGGTCACCCGTTTAAAAGTCAGCACCAAGGGTTCGAAGTCCTTGAACTCTCGGATGAAATCCCTCATTTGATCGCATCTTGCCCTCAGGTTGCCAATGTGATCGAACTCGACGGATATAACCGCCTCGATGAGGTCCGAAGGATATTCGGACCTCAACATCATCTGTTTGTATCTTTCGCGGAAGAAATCCCTGACTTTGCTGAACGTGATCTCCCTGTCGAAGGGAATTCCATCGGCCAGAATAGAAATCGACTCCATTATAAGAGCCTGAAGCGATATGTCCCAGTCTCTTTGTTCAAGAATCCGGAGAACGGCAAGCGCGTGTCTTCGGAGCGCAAAAGGATCCGCGGCACCGGTGGGCTCCGATCCTATGGCAAAAAAGCCCACAATGGTGTCCATCCTGTCCGCAATTCCCACTATCGCCCCTACCTCCGTGGAAGGGAGATCGTCTCCTGCCCGGGCCGGGAGATAGTGTTCCCCGATGGCCAGACACACTTCCTCGGGGTGCCCGTCGAGGCGAGCGTATTCCATACCCATGACGCCCTGAAGCTCAGGAAATTCCGTGACCATGTTCGTCACCAGGTCGCACTTGGACAGCTTTGCCGCAAGCTTGACCTGATCGAGCTTGTCGGGCAGCGCTTTTCCTGCCAGAAATTCCGCCACCCTGGAGAACCGCTGTACCTTGGCGTAGGAAGTTCCCAGCCGGGCCTGGTAGATGACGCCTTTCAACTCTTCGACCCTTGTCTCGAGAGGTTTTTTTCTGTCCTCGCGGAAGAAAAAGCTCGCATCGGAGAGCCTTGCCCTCAGCACCCTTTCATGCCCTTTTCGGACCACCGCTTCTTCGCGGGGGACAGTGTTGTTGACGGCTACGAATTTCGGCATGAGCCGGCCTGCCGAGTCAAGGACGGCGAAGTATTTCTGGTGCTTTTTCATTGCCGTGATGAGCACCGGAGCGGGAATGTCGAGAAAGGCAGGATCAAAACCGCCGCACAGAGTGGAAGGATACTCTACCATGTTGGTGACGGTGTCGAGGAGTTCCGGATCGATCATGGGCAAACCGGAAAAGGGTTTCGCCGCGGTGAGCGCCCCTTGCTCGATATTGCCGGCCCTTTCGCTGCGGTCGATGAGGACGTATCGTGCTTTGAGTTTTTCTTCGAAGTCGCTGAAATTTTCGACAACCGCTTCTTCTGGAGCCATGAAGCGATGACCCCTCGTCGTGTTTCCGCTTTTGATCCCGGCGATTTCCATTGGGATCACCTCGCCCTTGAACAGCGCCAGAATCCAGTGAATGGGCCTGACGAAGGAGAAAGACTCGCTTCCCCACCGCATCGATTTCGGCCATGGGATATCGCCGACGAGCTTGGGCAGAAGCTTGGAGAGCACCTCGATCGTTGGTCTGCCCGGCGTTTTTCGTTTGATGAAGAGATATTCTCCCTTCGGGGTATCCAGAATCCCAAGTTGGTCCACGGAAACCCCCTGCTTCTGGGCAAAACCGAGAGCTGCCTTGGTCGGCTTCCCCTGATCGTCATAGGCCGCTCTCTTCGGTGGCCCTACCAGTTCCTGAACCGTGTCTTCCTGTTTTTCGCCCACCGCCGATCCCACGAGGACCAGGCGTCTTGGCGTTCCGAAGACTCTGAGATTTTCAGCTCCTCCGAGGCGGTGTTCCTTCAGTGATGTTTCTGCAAGGTTCTTGAAGGCAGCCAGGGCATTGTCGAGATAGTCCGAAGGAATTTCCTCTGTCCCGATTTCAAAAAGCAATTCGGCGGGCATGATCTTTACCGTCCATCATAAGTTCTTAATTTCTTTACATTTCTATCGCGAAACGTGAGAAATGCTTTGTCTTGAGGCGAAGACTTCACGTCGATAAATTCGAAATCCGAATATCGAAATCCGAAACAAACCAAAACTAAAAATTCAAAATAAACGCTGGTGACGGTCGTGGTTCTTCGTTCTCGTCATTCGTGTTTTGATCATTTGAGTTTCGTATTTCGTGCTTCTGATTTGTTTCCCTTATTCCGGCTACTGTCGATTAGTTAAAGCCCCCACCTTACAGGCGTTGAACCTTCACTTTTTCGTCAAGAGGGGAAATCCCATCCCCTCGCGCTGGGCGAGGTAGTTCCTGGCTACCATGCGGGCCAGGTTCCGGATCCGCTCAATGTACTTCGTCCTCTCGGCCACACTGATCGCTCCGCGGGCGTCGAGGATGTTGAACACGTGAGAGCACTTCAAGCAGTAGTCATACGCGGGGAGAACTATGCCTTTCTCGCTGATCCTGATGGATTCTCTTTCGCAGAGTTCGAACATTTTCAGGAGCGTCTCAACGTCAGCGAGTTCGAAGCTGTAAACAGAGAGCTCCCATTCACCTTTCTTGTGAATGTCCCCGTAAGCAATCTTCTTGTTCCAGCTCAGATCGTATACGCTTTCCTTTTGCTGCAGATACATGGCGATCCGTTCGAGACCGTAAGTGATCTCCACAGATATCGGCTCCAGCCTGATGCTCCCGGCCTGCTGGAAATAGGTAAACTGGGTGATTTCCATCCCGTCGAGCCAAACTTCCCAGCCGAGACCTGAGGCTCCCAGGGTCGGGGACTCCCAGTCATCCTCTACAAACCGGATGTCGTGATCCAGAGGGTCGATCCCCAGCGCCCTCAGGCTGTCGAGGTACATTTCCTGAATTTCAAGAGGGGAAGGCTTGATGACGACCTGGTACTGGTAGTAGTGCCCCAGGCGATTGGGGTTTTCTCCGTAACGGCCGTCGGTAGGTCTTCTCGAAGGCTCGACATAGGCAACGGACCAGGGCTCGGGACCAAGAGACCTCAGGAGGGTCGCGGGATTAAAAGTTCCTGCCCCCACTTCCAGGTCATAGGGTTGCTGAATCACGCAGTCCCTGTCTGCCCAGAATCTCTCAAGGGTCATGATGAGTTCCTGAAAGTCCATGGAATTCCTCGATGGTCGGCTGGTCTTCTTCCCCCCTCCCCTTTCTCCCCCACCAGGAGGGGTATTTTCGGGCCTGACCGACATATTCCTCCCCCTTGATGGGGGAGGTTAGGCGGGGGTGGGCGACGCCACAGCACAAGATTGATGATAATAGAAGTCAGAAGGATTACCACCTGCCACAGGGACTGTCAAGAAAAGAGAAAGAGACGGGCGGCGTAGGGCGCATAGGGTAAGGAAAAGAGAAATTCGCTGGATTTCCGGTTAGGAAAACGATAGGGAATGAATACAGAATGTATCCAAGAATGAGCACACACCATGGCGGGCATGATAGAGGTGGACCTCTTCGGCGAAGAGGTGAACAATCTGGACCATCCCGAGGTCGTGAAGTTCAAGAAGCTGCTGCAGAAAGTCGCCAGGGAACACCGTTGTCAGCTTCTCTTCTTCGAAGTGGAAGCAGGAACCGTCTCGTTCGCCTTTGACAGCGATGAGCTGACGGCGAAGATCCTGCGATTACTGCAAGCGAAGGCCGATTAGTTGAGATTAAACCCTTCACTTCCAGTGGAGGACACAAATACGTTCGACCGGTCTGTGGCAAAGAGATCGCTTGAAAATCCGAATATCGAAATTCAAAATTCAAAACAAGCAAAATCAAATTCAAATTTTCAAATGACAGAAACTAAGCGCTGAACGTCATAATCTCCGGTTTTGGACATTTGAATTTTGGTCATTTGTTTCGGATTTCGTGCTTCGGATTTCGGATTTATCCTTCGCGTTGCATGTCAACCCCCTTCCAGAGGATCGCCTGATGCTTCCCACTTTGCCGGCGGGGCCTCACTCCACGTATTTCGAGGTGCGCAGTCTTTGTTCCAGTCGGTATTCCCTGTGAAGCTTCAGGACCGCCTTGACTTCCCGCATGGTATCTTCAGCTAAGTTCAAGTCAATGACAACCTGGAACGGCTTGTTCTGCAAGTCTTCGATAGCCTTCACGCCGGAATGGTTGAGGGCCGGAGAGACTGCGGACGGGCGTCCGCACTTGAGGCAAGCGATGCCCCCCTTCTCACGCATGAAGACGGCTACCCCTTCTCCTCTGTAAGGCCTGCCGCATTTGGAGCACCTGGTGGTGTCGATCCTGTAGCCGCCCAGCGACATAGCTTTTGACTCGAATGCCGGTGGGACAAGGTCGGTCTTCCGACCTTGAGAAAGGGCCTCAAAAGACTGATTGAGGATTTCGAAGATTGCCGGTTCCGCGACTCCCGGCGGAAACAGGAGCTCAAGGAGTTCGACCATGTAACTTGCTTTCGCAAGTGATGAAAAATCCGTTCGGATGCCGGGGAAGCCGTTGAGAAGTTTCCCGGAATGGAGAAAGTGAATATTTCCCTGCCGCCGGGGGGCATATTCCAGGCTGACCAGCGAGAAGAGGTCAAGGGCGTTGACGAAACGCTTGCGGCTTTTCATTGCGCCCTTGGCTATGCCCTTGAGCTGACCTTTGTGAGGAGTGAAGAAGGTCACCAGGAGATCGGATTCCCCCATTTTCTTCACCCTCATGATGATGGCAGGCGAAACATGAGACTTCATAACAAAAAAGCCCTTTGCCGCAGCAAACCGTGGCAAAGGGCAAGACGCAGGAATTTTATTTGAAAGTCACTTCGAACGGTACCGTCTTGGTCACTCCGTCCGCTTTAAACGTAAAATTGCACTGCTTAAGGGTTACTGGAACCTCCATCACGGGCACCTTTTCCCACCAACGCTGGATCGCGTCCCATATGCCCCAGCCCCTTTCTTTTAAGCGGTATCCCGCGGTGACTCCAACACTCATGAAAGCAGATTGTGTGGTGATCATGGTGTTGAGGCGAACGTGGCTCGTTTTTCCTGCAGGGATCCAATAGGAGTCGTTATTGTTGCCGGAATAGAGCTCGAAGTCATTGTCAAAAGCGACAGTAAAAGTCACTCCTTCAAGGAGTACCGGATAGGGATTCGGATTGGTCACGCTTAGCAGAAAGCTCAACGGAAGTGGCGCGCCATGTGCACCTTTTGTGCCTTTCGCCGGTTCTGCTTTGGCGTCATAATGCCAGAAGCCGTCGTACTGAGGGACTTCATAGTATTCCCCTTTGATCACCGGGTTCTTGAAGTCCGCGGCAGAAGGTTTAGCTTCCATGCCGGCGCAAGAGGCAAGCATCACTCCCGTCAAAAAAGTCAAAACTACCATTAATGCCAGTCTTTTCTTCATCATTCAACCTCCCTGTGATGTGTGGAAACTGTTGTCGATGCTACAGCACAGGCCGCATCGCGCATCACGCAAGCCATCTTTTCCTGCGCTTGTAGTGCTTCACATCCCGGAAACTTTTTTTCCCACCCTTGTCGGTCAGGCCGAGGTAAAAATCCTTGATGTCTTCGTTCTGGCTAAGCTTTTCGGATGTGTCATCCATGACGATGCGCCCAGTTTCCATGACGTAGGCATAGGGCGCGACATTCAGGGCCAATTTGGCGTTCTGCTCCACCAGGAGAATGGAAATGCGCTGCTCCTGGTTAAGCTGGGTGATGATCCTGAAAATCTCATGAATGAGTTTTGGAGCAAGGCCCATGGAGGGCTCATCCAGCAAGACGAGCTTAGGCTCGGTCATGAGCGCCCTTCCAACCACGGTCATCTGCTGCTCCCCGCCGCTGACGAATCCGGCAGTTTCGTTGCGTTTCTCCCTCAGTCGCGGGAAATAGTGGTAGACGAGGTCCAGCCCTTCTTTGACGGTGCCTGTCTTTCTCAGGTGGGCTCCCACCTTGAGGTTTTCCTCCACCGTAAGGTGCTCGAAGACCCGTCGCCCCTCGATGACCTGGACGATACCGAGTCTCGCTATGTTCGCGGCATGGTCATGATGGATGTGCCGTCCCTCGTACTCGATTGCCCCATCGGTCACCTCTCCGTCTTCGGTCTTGAGAAGCCCGGAGATGGCTTTAAGGGTTGTGCTCTTGCCCGCCCCGTTGGCACCGAGGAGGGCCACGATGCCCCCTCTCGGTACCGCGATGGAAACTCCCTTGAGTACAAGAATGACCTCATGGTACCTCACTTCGATGTTGCTGATCTTGAGGATCGATTCTGCTGCTTCCAAAGACCTAACCTCCCGGGGTAATGGAATCACACTATTTCATGAAAAACAGAAGCGGGTATCTCCATGATAGAGATCACCAGCCCAGCCAATCCTTCTCCCACTTGTCCGGCCATCGCTTTTTCAGGTCAACCCTCTCTACTTCCTGGTATTTGCCGCCCTTCCACTCCTGCACTGTGCATCCGGTTGCAGGCCTGTGGTCAGTGGGTGTGAAAGTGATCGGCGCAGCGCCGAGCCCAATGTCATAGTTGTTCAGAGACTCGAACCCCTTTTTCATGATCCCAGGTCCTGTCAGGTCGCCCGCCTTGTCCGCCCGCTTCATCGACTCCCAGAGGATCAGAGCGTCCCCCCAAGCCTGAATCGTCCTATTCAGCCTCTTTTCCTGGGGGATAGCGGGGCTGTACTTTTTCGCAGCTGCAACGACAATGTCCATGTTCTTGTATGGCTGTCCGTAGAAAGCGCACGGCGTGGCCCCCATGGCGCCTTCGGCGGCCTCACCCGCCAGCCTGGGAAGGTTTTCGTCGATGCCCCAATTGTTGATGATATGGTCCGCCTTCAGGCCCAGCGCGTATGCATCCCGAATGGTGGCGGAAACCGACATGGTGGTGTTGCCGTGCCAGATCACGTCGGGCTCGAATTTCTTGAAAGCCATGATCTGGCTCTTTGTATCGAGGGCGAAGAGAGACACATCCTGGTCATCTCCGATTTCAAAGCCCAGCATTGTCGCATGATCCTTTATAGCCTTAATCGGAGCGCTCGCATAAGGAGAGGCGAACATATAGCTGCAGGCAAGTCTTGGTTTTCTCTTTCCATAGTCTTTATGCGCAGGCCACTTCTTGTCGAACCATGCGGTGAGACAAGACCTCGCATTGGTGGAGTAATCCGATGAGAAGAAGAGGTTGTAAGGCGTCTTTTTGGGGTCCGTCAGGTGAGCCGAATAGGAAGCGGATACATAAGGCATCTGGTCCTTGTTGACGGTGGGTGAGAGGGCTTCCGTATCGCCGGTTCCCCATCCCATGATGGCCACAACCCCAAGCCGCTTCAGGAGCTTGTACTTGGTGATCGCTTCAGGAATGCGGTAGCCATAATCGAACCAGGTATACTTTATGGTTTTGCCGTTTACGCCTCCTTGTTCATTGATCCATTTAAAGGCTTCCTCCATCCCTATAGCATAGTCTTTCCCCACGTCGGATGTGGCACCCGTAGTGTCCATGATGCCGCCGACCTTGATTTCGTCTGCAGCCACAGCCACACCACAAAACCCGGTCGGAAAACCCAGAGCCAGGAACCATACAAGCAAACTGCCGAATCTTTTCTTCATCATATTTCCCCCTTTAAGAAGTTCAGGCTACGGTTGACAACACGTGAACTCGACGCTGTAACGGCAACTCACCTCCTTTCTAGTAAGAAAATGGCCACAGATTAAAGTAGTTTTTGGTCTGCCACCAGCGGTAGGCGATTCCGTTCGGTTCGTAGATGAGAAACGCGCAAATGGCAAGGCCGAAAGCCGCATCTTTGATAGAGGCAAAAGCCATAAGCACCCTCGGATAATATTCAGCGAGTGGAATCACGGCCCACTGAAGACCTTCCATGACCAGCACCATGAAAAGAGCGCCGAACACTGCGCCGTGGATGGAACCGACCCCGCCGATCAGAATGACACCTACGAGCCACAGGGACCAGAACCACGGAAAATGCTCGGGGCTCAGTGCCGCCGTGTTGCTGACCCAAAAAGCTCCTGCAATCCCGGCAAAAGCCCCCGCGACAAAGAAGGCAAGAAGCTTGTAGCGGATGATGTTGATTCCCAGGGCCTCAGCGGCAATGTCGTTGTCCCGAATGGCCACCCAGGCCCTGCCCGGCTTGGAACGAAGCAGGTTGGCCAACACGATTATCATGAGGGTGAGGAGAACGGCCATAAGGTAATAGATTTTCACATCCGTATCGATGGTCCATGGACCGATCTTGATGATGCCGGGAGGCAGAGAAAAGGCCTGGCCTCTTCCTCCGATCTGGCTCACGTACTGGGTAAGGATGAAGTCCACGGTGATGAACTGGGCCGCCATGGTAGTGAGGATGAGATAGAACCCCTTGACTTTGGCTGAAGGAAGGCCGAAGAGGACGCTCCATAGGCCTGCAGCTATTGCGGCGACGGCGATACTTATGGGATAGGCCAGCCCCCAGTCCATTAAAACTTTCGGCCAGGGGAACTGGAGAACGAGAAGGGTGCTCGTGTAAGCCCCCACGGCGATAAAAGCAGCGTGGCCGAGGGTGATCAACCCGGTGTACCCGATCAGGAGTTGAACGCCCAGGGCGCCCATGGCCGTGTACCCTACCATTGTTCCTACGCTGAGATAATAACCCGGAAGCAAGACCGGAAAAGCGATAAAGACGACGGCCAGAAGCAGGATCATCTTGGCTTTGATGAACGTGGTTTGCCACCACCCCTGATCCTCCGAGTAGTCCTGATGATAATCACCGCATGGCAACCAAACTGAAGACATATAAAATTACCTCGCTAGGCTCGCTAATTTTATCAAGAGCGGCGAAGCCGCGTTTTATAAAGCCGCGCAGCGATTTTATACCCGCTCGATTCTTTCCCATCCCCACAGGCCGTAAGGCTTGAAGAGGAGGAATACCGCCATGAAAGCGAAGGGCACTATCTCTTTCACCCCGCCGGGAAAATAATGGTCGAGATACGTCCCGGAGAGATTCTGGAGCACCCCTATGATGATGCCGCCCACGATCGCGCCGGGGACCGAATTTAATCCGCCGAGAACCACGGCGGGGAGGACCAGGAGACCCAGGTAACCGATCGAAATGTTGATTCCATTGATATTCCCCAGGAGCGCACCTCCGACCCCAGCGCTCATGAAGGCGATGGCCCAGGCCGCGGCGTACACGAACCGGGCGCTGACCCCGAGGGAGAGAGCGGCGGTTTCGTCATCGGCCGTTGCCTGCATGGAAAGACCCCATCGGGTGTACTTGAAAAACCAGACAAAGACAAAGAGCAGGACAATGGCAAGAATAAAGGACCAGAGATAGACGGGAGAAACTTTCAGAAAGCCCAATTCAATGGGTCGGATTTCGAAAATAGGGGGATCGAAAACACGGGTGTCTGTGTCATATACGAAGGTTACCATACCTTTGAAAAAAAAGGACAGGCCCACGGTCACCATGATGACGGCAAGAAGGGGCTCCCCGATCAGTTTGTCGAGGAAGATCCTTTCCGTCAAAAACCCCAAAGCCACCCCGACGAACAGAGTGCCGATGACGGCCACGATGAAGGGGAAACCCATCTGATAGAATGTCAGCGCTACATAGGCGCCTATTAGGGTGAGCTCGCCCATGGCGAGGTTGAGAACCCCGGAGCACTTGTAGATGAGAACCCAGCCAAGGGCCACGAGAGCGTATATGCCCCCGACCAAGATGCCTGTAATGAGGGTCATCAAAAACAGTTCCATTCACAATCCTCCACAGCTCTAACCTTGACGGCTTCGTAAAAAGTCCGAAAACCGCCGATTTGTCATTGCGAGCGAAGCGCGGCAATCTCGTGAATAGCCGCGTGTCGAGGAGATTGCCATGGCGCTTCGCGCCTCGCAATGTCGGTTTGTGACTTCCTGCGAGACCATCATGCTTTGATCACATCCTGAATGTGCAAATCCGTTTTAATTCGCTGCTCCCGTCCATCTTCGTAGGTGATGGCCGTGTCCATGTGAACGGTGTCCGCACTGGAGTAAAGAGCAGCGACAATATCCTTGTAGCGGTTCTCCACAAAGGCTCTCTTGAGCTTGCTGGTTCGCGTGAGCTCTTCATCGTCCGCATCAAAGACCTTGTAAAGGTTGACGAAGCGGCGAATCTTTGCGGGCGAAGGAAGATCCTTATTCGCTTCTTCGATCTGTTTCTGCACAAGACCGTACACTTCGGGTTTCTGGCTAAGCTCCTGATAACTCGTGTAATTGATTTTCTTATCGTCCGCCCACTTGCCGACCACGTCATAGGCGATGCACATGACTGCCGTTATATACTCCCTCTTGTCGCCGATAACCCATGCTTCCTGGATGAAGGGGCTGAACTTGAGCCTCGTTTCGAGGTACTGGGGAGAAAATGGTCTTCCGTCGCTGAGAGTCATCACGTCCTTGGAACGATCAAAAACCACCAGATGGCCGTCTTCATCGATGAACCCTCTGTCGCCCGAATAGAGCCAACCGTCGACGAGGGTTTTTCTAGTGGCTTCTTCATTCTTGTAATACCCGAGAAACACGGAAGGGCTCTTGGAAAGAATCTCGCCCTCTTCGGTGATTTTAACTTCAGTCTCGGGAATCGGTGTCCCCACCGTGTCGAACTTCACGTCCCCGTCCCTGTGCACGATGGAAATGCCTGCGATTTCCGTCTGGCCGTAAATCTGCTTGAGGTTGACGCCCAGGGCGTGAAAAAATCTGAAGTGGTCCGGGCCCATGGCGGCTCCACCGGTGTAAGCGTGACGGAGACGAGACATGCCCAGGTGGTCCTTGAGTTTCTTCTGCATGAATGCGGAGGCGAGCCAGTTAAGTGATCTCCAAGTCCAGGGCACGGGCTGCTTTTCAAACTTCAGGTTTGCCACCTTGTATCCTATCTTGGTCGATAATTCGTAGATCTTGCGCTTGATCCAGGTGGAATCGATGTACTTCACCTGAACCTGCCTAGTCATCCCCTCGTAAAGCCTGGGCGGCGCAAACATGACGTGAGGGCCGATCTGGCGAATGTCGTCCCGTGCCGTGCTTGGTTCTTCGGGAAAATTTAGGGTGTACCCCATCTGGAGACCGCAGGATATGGACATCATCTGCTCCCCGATCCAGGCGAAGGGGAGGTAGGAGACGAAGTCATCAGTGTCGTAGCAGGGGTCCACAGACATGAGGTTGTGTCCCATGGTGAGCATGTTCCAGTGGCTCAAAAGAGCGCCTTTGGGAAGAGCCGTCGTCCCGGAGGTGTAAAAAAGAAGGCAAACATCGTCACCGTGCCCCTCCGTAATCAGCTTCTCAAAGAGGCCGGGCTCCCTGCGTTCCATTTCTTTTCCCAGTTCCTGAACTTGTTTGATGCTGACAAGAATATCCTGGGTGTAGTTCCGCATGCCTTTGGGATCATCCCAGATGATCCTTTCCATCTTGGGGCACGCTTCCCTGATGGAGAGGGCTTTGTCCACTTCTTCCTGGGTTTCGCCTACGAAGAATTTCGCATCCGAGTGGTCGATGATGTACCTGACCTCCTCCATCATGCAGTCCTGAAACAGCCACACACCGATGCCGCCGGCACAAAGTGCGGCCATTTCCGACCACAGTCCCTCCGGCCTGTTGTCACCGATCATGGCCACTTTGTCTCCCTTCTTGAGACCTAGGCTCACCATGCCCAGACAGAGGTTCTTGACATTCTCGTAGTAGTCCTGCCAAGTGTAGGGGCGCCAGATTCCGAATTCCTTCTCCCTCATGGCCACTTTCTTGTCGCCGTATTTCCTGCACTGGCGGAGAAAAAGCTTTGGTATGGTTAGATCCTTGGTAATCTCGATGTGGGATCCGTTCATCGTTTCCCCTACCTCCTCGTGGCATAAAGCTCTTCTTCACCCAGGTAGGCCTTGATCACCTCCGGGTTGTTCTGCACTTCCGCGGGCGTGCCGTCCATGATCTTGTTGCCGAAGTTGAGGACGAAAACGCGATTGGAAATATCCATGACGACACCCATATCGTGCTCGACGAGGATGCAGGTCACTCTCCATCGCTTTTCCTGATTGATGTCAAGGATGAATCGGGCCATATCCTCCACTTCTTCCAGGTTGAGTCCCGCCAGGGGTTCGTCGAGAAGAAGGAGTTCAGGGTTCAGGGCGAGCGCCCTTCCCAATTCCACCCGCTTCTGCAGCCCGTAGGGAAGCATCTCCACGGTTTTGTTCCGGATACTTTCGATTTCAAGAAGGTCGATGATCTCCTCCTCGATGAATTTTCTGGCCGCGAGTTCCTCCTGTTTCGTCTTGCCCACGTAAATGGAACCGCTGATGATCCCCGACTTAAGGTGGATGTGGCGGCCCAGACGAATGTTGTCGAGCACCGTCATTCCGCCGAAGAGCTCTATCTTCTGAAAGGTTCTGGATATGCCCAGAGAAGCCCGCTCGTGTGGTTTGAGGTGGGTCACGTCCCGCCCTTTGTAATAGATATTTCCTCTCTGAGGCCTGTAAAGTCCGTTGATGCAGTTCATCATGACTGTTTTGCCTGCGCCGTTGGGGCCGATGATGGAATGGATCTCGCCTTTCTTCACCTCGAGGTCGACGCCGGCAAGCGCTGCGACCCGGCCAAAATACATGTGAACATTCTCGAGCTTGAGGATAGTATCCCCCTCGCGTAGTTCACTGGCTTCAACCATAGTCTTAAGCCTCCGTCGTTAGTAACATCTAGTCCGTTGCTGTCGTCTGGGGAATAATTAGGAAGGGCAAACATTGACTCATTCGCAAAAAGTCCAAAATTACTCTTTTCTGTCATTCGCCGGTTAAGCCGGGGAATCCAGGATCAACAAGGATTTCTGGACCCCGGCTTTCGCCCGGGTGACGGCTTCGGTGACTTTTTACGAGTTGGTCAAAGGTTCTTACGCAAAAAACGCCAATAGCTTTTACTTTTTTCAGCGTCCCGTTGTCAACCTAATTTTTTGCCGATTCTCAAGGAATTAGACAGTATGATCAAGGAGCCGAAATGTAATTACGACGTAGCTAGAATCCAGCGGCGTGCACTTGGGGGATGAGATGCTTGCGACACTGAGACAGGAAATATTCGTCCGTCATGCCCGCGATGAAATCCCTCACCACTTCGGCGGGCAAGGTGTTGCTCGTGTAGTCTGAAGACATGCCCTCCAGGAATTCCGTGTAGATGTCCGACTTCTCATTGCCCGTTTCAAGGTCCTGAAGATACTTCTCAAACAGGAGTCGAAGCATGATCTTGATCTTGGGGGTCTGTCTCTTCACCTTTTCGTTCATGTATATGTGGCGATGGTTAAAGTCCTTTAGTTTCTTTAGAGCCTCCGCCACCTCTTCGCTGAAACAGATATGGTCTTTGTTGAGGCTTTCGGCGACGAGATCTTCAACCAGCATGTAGACTATGGTCCCGTTGGTGTCGCCGAGAACACTGCGGCACTCCTCTGGGATTTCGCTTCTTTTGACCAGGCCGAGGCGAATGGCGTCCTCTATGTCGCGTCCCACGTAACTTATGGTGTCCGCCATCCGAACCACACAACCTTCCATCGTGGCGGGCCAGATATCCTTTTGGGGGTCTGCTTCCTTTTTTTTGATCTCGAGCTCGATTGTGCTGAATGTCTTGCCCGGTTGAGGCCTCAGGGCGCGACTATGGACCTCGCCGTCGTGACACAGAATTCCGTCCAGGACCTGCAGGGAGAGGTTCCATCCTCTTCCTTTTCTCTCGATCTGTTCCAGGAACCGCACCCCCTGGATGTTGTGGAAAAAATGTCCCAGACCATGCTCCAGGGAAAGCTCAGAGAGAAACCTCTCTCCGTCGTGGCCGAAGGGGCTGTGCCCGATATCATGGCTCAATGCAATGGCTTCGATGAGATCCTCGTTCAAAGACAGGAGACGACCGCACGTTCGCGCGATCTTTGAAACGAGCTGGACGTGAAGCACCCGGTGGGTGATGTGGTCATTCTTTATCAGGTAGAATACCTGTGTTTTGTCTATGTAGCGGGAGTAAGCGTGGGAATGGAGGATGCGGTCGGCGTCAAGGGAAAAATTCTGCCTGTGCCCCTGGGTTATGCTTGCCTCTTCCTTCTTCCGAACCGCATCGCGACTCCTGCAAGCCCACGGTGAAAGGCGCTGATCTTCAGCCTCATCCAGTCCTGACCTGATCCGCCGAAGCCCGTCCCTTCCGTTCAATCCGCCGAGCCCTCCTTGCGATGATAGGCCTTTTTCATTTCTTCCCATAGCTTCTTGCCCTGTCGGTGAAGAACACGATGAGCCTGATCTCTAACCTGTTCGGACTGATCTTCGATCACGCTGTCATCCGGGACGGCCTTTCCCTCCTTCCGGTATTTCCACCGCAGAATCGATTCGGCGAGTCTCCGCTCGGCGTGACGGGCCATTTCTTTGAACTTGCTGTCCATGATCTCCTGCAGCCGGCTCATCGCCCTATTTTGAAATGCAGGACCTTAACCGGCTTTTTTCGGTTCGCTTTTCAGGTATTGTATGACTAATATAGGAAAATGAAAGGCGCAAGGTCAATGCCCAATCGGGCCCTTTTTCCTTGAAAAAGAGAAAAAGAGGGTTTATATATCTCAGTTTGCAGTTTTTCGTCTAGGAATTGCAGCGCATTTTTCCGGCAAACCAGGAAAATACGCACGTTCGGGGTAGCCCGGTGATGGAGTCGACAAGTTAGCCCCCGAGCGGAGGAAGGAACCGTGGAAGAGGCCTTTGCGGTCTCGAAAGAATGAGGAGGAATGAATGGCAGCGTCAATCAGCATGAAGGAACTTTTGGAAGCAGGGGTTCATTTCGGGCATCAGACCAGGCGATGGAACCCCAAGATGAAGCCTTACATCTTCGGCTCTCGAAACGGCATCCACATCATAGATCTGCAGAAGACGGTGTCTCTTTTCGCCACCGCCTACGATTTTCTGGTTCGCACGGTGGCGGACGGCTATTCCGTGCTTTTCGTGGGCACAAAAAAGCAGGCCCACGACGCCATTGTGGAGGAGAGCGAGAGGTGCGGCATGTTCTATGTGGTGAACCGCTGGCTGGGCGGCACCCTGACCAACTTCCAGACGATTCGGAAGAGCGTCAGTCGATTGAAAGAGCTGGAAAACATGAAAAGCGACGGCACAATAAATCGCTACACAAAGAAGGAAGCGATGGGACTCGAAAAGGAGTTGGTGAAACTTGAAAAAAACCTGGGCGGCATAAAAAACATGGATGAACTCCCAGGTGCCATTTTCATCGTGGATCCGAAAAAGGAACACATCGCTGTTAAAGAAACAAGAAAGCTGGGTATTCCGTTGGTAGCAATTGCCGACACGAACTGCGACCCGGACGACATCGACTACATAATCCCGGGCAACGACGATGCGATTCGCGCCATCCGGCTGATTTGCTCCAAGATGGCCGATGCCTGCATCGAAGGTCACAACCTGGCGGAGGAAAGACTCAGGGCCGAGGCGGACCGGGAGAAGGAAGCGGAAGCTGAAAAGCCGGAAGCCGCCAAGGAGGGGGAAGAGGAGAAGAAAGGACCCGAGGTTATCGTTCTTTCCAAGAAAGAAACTACGGAAAACATGGATTTGGCGACGGAGGATTAATCCCTTGGACATCAATGCAGCGCTCGTTAAGGAATTGAGAGAGAAGACCGGCGTTGGGATCATGGACTGCAAGAAAGCCCTCGCAGAGGCGGAAGGCGACATTCAGCGCGCCATCGATTACCTGAGAAAGAAAGGCATTGCCACGGCAAAGAAACGAGGCGGCCGAGTCGCATCCGAAGGACAGATAGGTTCCTACATCCATGCAGGGGGCAAGATCGGCGTTCTATTGGAAGTGAACTGCGAAACGGACTTTTCAGCGAGAACGCAGGACTTTTCCGACTTTGTCAAGAACATGGCCATGCAGATTGCCGCCTCCAACCCTCTGTCGGTGGACCGGGAGGGACTCCCCGCCCATGTCGTGGAAAGAGAGAAGGAGATCTATGCGACTCAAGCGAGGGAATCAGGCAAGCCAGAAAAGGTAATCGAGAAGATGATTGAGGGGAAGATGAAGAAGTTTTACTCCGAATTCTGTCTTCTTGAGCAGCCTTATGTGAAGAATCCGGACATGACCGTACAGGATCTGCTGAATGAACTTCTCGCCAAGACCGGCGAAAACATCGTGATCAGAAGATTTGTCCGCTTCCAGCTTGGAGAAACGGATGAGGGCTAGTCGTCACGGCTACCGCCGCATCCTCCTCAAACTGAGCGGCGAGGCGCTGCAGGGGGGGACGCCTTACGGTATCGATCCCGGCATGCTTAATGTGGTGGCCGAAGAAATCCACGCGGTTCACGCTCTAGGGATTGAAATCGCCGTGGTCATCGGAGGAGGCAACATTTTCAGGGGGCTTCGCGCATCGGAATACGGCATGGATCGTGTGGCCGCGGATCACATGGGAATGCTGGCCACCGTTATGAACTCGATTGCGATGAGAGAAGCCCTCGGCCGTGCCGGTTCGGAAACGCGGATAATGTCCGCTGTTGAAATGAACAAAGTGGCGGAGCCCTATATCCGGGCAAGGGCAGTGCGGCACCTGGAGAAGGGCAGGATCATTCTCCTGGCCGGGGGGACCGGAAACCCTTATTTCAGCACCGATACGGCCGCGGCGCTCAGGGCCATGGAGACAGGCGCGGAGGTTTTCCTTAAAGCCACGAAAGTTGACGGCGTTTACAGCGCGGACCCGGTGAAGGTACCTTCCGCTATCTTCTACCCCAGTCTCACTTACAGGCAGGTTCTGGAGGAGAACCTGCAGGTTCTGGATTTGGCCGCCGTTGCGCTGGCCATGGCACAAGAGTTGCCCATCATCGTGTTCAATCTCTTGAAAAGGGGAAATATCAAGAAGGTCAGCATGGGAAAGAAAACGGGAACTCTTATTTCAGGGGGATCGACATGAAAGAAGAAATCCTTTCCGAATGTCGGCAGAAGATGAACAGGACGATTGAATCGCTGAAGAAGGACTTCGCAAGGATCAGGACAGGCAGGGCTTCGACAGCCCTTCTGGAGGGGATACGCGTGAACTGTTATGACACTCAAATGCCCCTTGACCAGGTGGCCTCTCTTTCGGTTCCGGAGAGCAGACTCATAACCGTCAAGCCGTGGGATACTTCCATTATGAGCGAAATCGAGAAGGCCATCCTGAAGTCGGAACTCGGCCTCACTCCGGTCAACGACGGAAAGATCATCCGAATACCCATTCCTCCCCTTTCGGAAGGGAGAAGAAAGGAACTGGCGAAGCTGGCGAAAAAGATGGCGGAAGAAGGAAAAATCGCGGTGCGCAACCACCGCCGTGAGGCGAATGAATTGCTGAAGGAACTCAAGAACGATAAAGATATCTCCGAAGACGATCAGTTCCGGGCACAGGATGATGTGCAAAAAATTACGGACGAGTTCATTAAGAAAGTTGACGAGCTGACGGCGGAAAAAGAAAAAGAAATCATGGAGTTCTGATCGTTGGGCATTGACCAATGATAAACGACATTGATCCTGCAAGACTTCCAAAGCATGTTGCCATAATCATGGACGGCAACGGACGATGGGCCAGGAAGAGAGCCCTTAACAGGATTCGAGGTCACGAGGAGGGTGCCGAGTCGGTCCGGGTCGTTGTGCGAGCCAGCCGGGAGATAGGCATCGGGTGGCTCACCCTCTACGCATTTTCGGAGGAGAACTGGCAGAGGCCGAAATACGAGATAGAAGCGCTCATGAGGCTTCTCAAGCGATTCCTGGTTTCCGAGCGGGGAGAAATGCTTGAAAACGGCATCCGGTTCCAGGCTATCGGCAGGATCCGCAAGCTCCCGGACGACTTGCAACACATGCTAAGGGAAACGACGGAAAAAACCTCTCATAACCACGACATGGTGCTGACCCTCGCCTTGAGTTACGGGGGCAGGCAGGAACTTTCCGATGCGATGGCCGTGATCGCGCGGGGAATCGAAGCCGGTCAATGGAGTTCCGGACAAATCTCCGAGGAATTCATCTCTAGCCATCTTTACACCGCGGGGATGCCGGATCCTGACTTCCTTATCAGGACCGGCGGGGAATACCGGGTGAGCAATTTTCTCCTCTGGCAGATTGCGTACACCGAAATTTTCACCACAGCCACCCAGTGGCCGGATTTCAGAGAGAAAGAATACCGGCAAGCGCTGGAAGAGTACCAGAAACGGGAGAGGAGATTCGGAACTGTCGGAGAGGGTTAAAATGAAACGGAAGGGATGGAAGCAGGCTGTTTGAGTGATGCATCTTAAAAGATGGTTGACCGGTATAATCGGCGTTCCCCTCCTTGTGTACCTGATCCTTTCCGGCCCGAGATGGATCTTTTATGGGGTGCTTTTTATGGCCTCGGGTCTGGGGGTGCGGGAATTCCTCCGCATGACTGCGCCCGGCTTGCCTCCCCCCGTGAAGATCATCAGCGCAGTTTTAATTTTTCTCCTTTTCTACTTCCTGTGGAGAGGGCCTCTTTTCCTGGCTTTCCCTGTTTTTTGCACGTGGGCGATGATGCCCCTTGCCTATTTCCTGTTCTCTTCACCGGCATTAAGAAATCGCGCTGCTGAGGACATCGGCAAGCTTTCTCTTGCTGTTCTTTACGTGATCCTGCCCCTTGCCTTGCTTATCCTGATAGACCGCCACCCGCGAGGAAATCTTTGGATTTTATTTCTTTTCACAGTTATATTTTCAGGAGATACGGGCGCGTTCTATTTCGGCAGGCTACTCGGCAGAAAAAAACTTTACGTCTCAGTGAGCCCCGGCAAAACGTGGGCGGGAGCCGTTGGGGGATTTTCTGCCAGCGTCATATCGGGCCTCCTTTTCTTCCATATTTTTCATATGGAAGGATCGGCACCTTTGGCGGGTCTTCTCGGGGGGGGCCTCGGAGTGGCCGGGCAGATCGGGGACCTGGTCGAATCGATGCTCAAAAGGAGCGCGGGCGTCAAGGATTCGGGCCGCGTTTTTCCGGGTCACGGGGGGATCCTCGACAGGATGGACGGGGTGCTTTTTGCCATTCCCGTGCTCTACGTATATCTGGTGTGGTCCGTGCCTTGATCATAGAGACTGCTTTTTGAAGGCAGGAGAAGGGGAAGCGGAAAATGAGATCGAACTCTTACGACCGAACAAGGGCTCTCGTAACCGGCGGGGCCGGCTTTCTGGGTTCTCATCTCTGTGAGAGGCTGATCGAGGAAGGGCATTTTGTCCTTTGCCTGGACAACTATTTCACAGGGTCGAAGCGGAACATCGCGCACCTGATGGACAACAAGAACTTCGAGACCATCCGGCACGACTTGGTGAACCCCATTTTTCTGGAGGTGGACCAGATTTACAACCTTGCCTGTCCGGCGTCTCCTGTCCATTACCAATACAATCCGGTCAAGACCACGAAAACCGCGGTCATGGGCGCCATACATATGCTGGGACTGGCCAAGCGCGTCAAAGCCAGAATCCTCCAGGCTTCTACGAGCGAAATTTACGGGGATCCGGAGGTCCACCCCCAGGATGAGACCTATTGGGGCAATGTGAACACCGTCGGGATCCGCGCCTGCTACGACGAGGGAAAAAGGTGTGCGGAAACTCTTTTTTTCGATTACTACCGGCAGAACAGGGTGAACATCCGTGTGGTGAGAATCTTCAACACCTATGGTCCCCGCATGCACCCCAACGACGGGCGGGTGATCAGCAATTTCATCATGCAGGCCCTGAGGAACGAACCCATCACTATTTTCGGCGACGGCGGTCAGACAAGGTCCTTCTGTTACGTGGACGACATGGTAGACGGCCTGGTGAGAATGATGAACGGCCCGGATGACTTCGTGGGCCCGGTGAACCTTGGAAATCCCGGAGAATACAGCATCCTGGAATTGGCGGAGGCAGTCATCAGGCTGACCGGTTGCAGATCCCGTCTGGAATTTCACCCCTCCCCCATGGATGACCCGAAGAGACGGCAGCCGAACATCGATCTGGCAAAAGAAAAACTGGGCTGGGAGCCTGAAGTGGGCCTGATTGAAGGGCTGAAAAAGACCATCCACTATTTCAAGGAGCTTGTCTCCGGGCCATGAAGAGATTGACCGTTCTGGGTTCTACCGGTTCGATCGGCGTCAATGCCCTCAAGGTCGTTGAAGCGCACCCTGAGGCTTATCGCATCGTGGGCCTGGGGGCGGGGAGCAACATAGACCTGCTTGAGGACCAAATTGACCGGTTTCAACCTTCGGTCGTCGCCGTAAGAGATACGCGATTGGCTGGAACATTGAAAGCCCGCCTCGGAGGCAGGGCAAAGACCAAAGTTTTGTCCGGGATGGAAGGGTTAGTCTATGCGGCTACCCTCGATCAAGCGGACACGGTGCTCACCGCTGTGACAGGATCGGCGGGATTGGCGCCGACTTATGCCGCCATTCAGGCCGGTAAGGAGATCGCCCTGGCGAACAAGGAGACCATGGTCATGGCGGGTCCTCTCGTGATGGAGGAAGCCAGGAAACGGCAAGTCTCGATACTTCCTGTCGACAGTGAGCACAGCGCCATACTGCAGTCACTTCAGGGCCACCCCAGGGAAGACGTAAAAAGGGTGATTCTGACGGCGTCGGGAGGCCCTTTCCTCGACCTGCCGATCGAGGCCCTGGCTTCCGTAACCCCTGAACAGGCGCTGAAGCATCCGAACTGGAACATGGGACGGAAAATCACGATCGACTCTGCGACGCTAATGAACAAAGGACTCGAAGTGATCGAGGCGAAATGGCTTTTCGGTCTCTCCGTCGACCAGATTTGGGTTCTCGTTCATCCCCAGAGCATTGTTCATTCCATGGTGGAATACAAGGATGGATCCGTACTGGCCCAATTGGGCGTTCCGGATATGATGACCCCGATATCCTACGCTCTCTCCTACCCCCATCATGTGGAGACCCATCTCCCGTCGCTCAAGCTCGAAGAAGTGGGCACGCTCACGTTCGCGCGGCCCGATCTCGGCAAATTCAAGTGTCTGGACCTCGCTTTTGAGGCGGCGCGGATCGGCGGCAGCATGCCGGCGGTACTTAATGCAGCCAATGAAGAGGCCGTCGATCTCTTTCTCAACCGAGGAATCGGGTTTTTGGATATTCCCGCTGTTATTGGGAAAACCATGGAATCCCACCGTCCTTTTCCTGTTGACAGCATCGAAAAGGTGATGGAGGCTGACGGGTGGGCAAGAGAGACGGCCCGGAAGTTCTGCCGGGATTTTAAGAACCGAGGCAAGCGATGAATTTTTTTCTCTATTACCTTCTTCCTTTTGTCGTCGTTTTGGGCATCCTCATCTTCTTCCATGAACTGGGCCATTTTCTCGTCGCCAAGTATTTCGGCGTAAAGGTGCTCAAGTTTTCGTTGGGCTTCGGTTACAAAGTGGTGGGGAAGCAGATCGGAGAAACCGAATACCTGATATCGTCGATTCCCCTCGGCGGGTACGTGAAACTGCTGGGGGAAAATGACGATGACGAGGAGACGATTCTCGCTTCAGATGCGGCCAGGGCCTTCAGTAATCAAAGCGTCATGAAACGCATGGCCATCGTGCTTGCGGGACCTGTTTTCAACTTGCTCCTCGCTCTCCTTCTCTTTTGCGTGGTCTACCTCGTTTCCGGCAGCCAGGTCATGACCGCGGAGGTCGGCCAAGTCAGGGAAGACTCTCCCGCCCACAAGGCGGGGATAATGAAGGGAGACGTAATTGTAGCCGTTCAGGGACAACACACTCAAAGCTGGTCAGATATCAAGAAAATCATCAAGGACGCGGCGGGCAAACCTTTGGAGATCGCCGTGGACAGGGGAGACAAACTGGTGAGCGTTACAGTGGTCCCCGAGGAGGCGGTGGAAAAGAATATTTTCGGCGAGGAGGTAAGATCCGCTCTCATCGGCATCGTGGCTTCCGGGCAGGTGATGCAGGTGGACCTTACGCCCTGGGCCGCGGTGAGAGAAGGATTTCTCAAAACCTGGGAAGTCAGCAAACTGACAGTCCTGACGATCGTGAAACTGTTTCAAGGGGTTGTATCCATCAAGACCATCGGAGGCCCCATCATGATCGGCCAACTTACGGGACAGGTAGCGCAAGAGAGCGTGAGCTATCTGGTGCCCCTCCTCGCCGTCATAAGCATCAACCTGGGCATTCTCAACCTGCTTCCCGTTCCCATCCTCGACGGAGGGCTGATCCTTTTCCTTCTCATAGAATTGATCCTGCGCAGACCCGTCAGTGTCAAGAAGCGTGATGTAGCTCAGAAAGTGGGGCTTATCCTGCTCGCGGTCTTAATCGTGGTGGTGACAGTCAATGATCTGGCAAGGATTGAAGCGGTGGCGAAACTCTTTGGAAAGATATTCGGGTGACCGTTGATTCTGGCCCTCAACACATCCACCACACCCTTCAGCGTGGCTGTTGTGAAAGAGGATGGAGCACTTGTCGCCGAAACCCTCTTGACAGCGCCTTCCAAAGGGTTCGGGCTTTTCATGCCCGCCCTCCATCAGGTCCTCTCTTCCGCCGGTGTGAGCTTAAAGCGCCTGAGTTCGCTGGTCGTCGCCAGGGGGCCGGGCAGTTTCACGGGGCTGCGGGTGGGACTTGCTGCGGCAAAAGGGATTTGCCGGGGCTTGGCAATTCCCGCGGCGGCTGTGTCGAGTCTCGAAGCCCTGGCACTGCAGTGTTCTTCCGGTTCTCTCCCCACTTGCGCTTTGATTGATTCGCGCAGGGGGGAAGTCTTTGCCGCCCTCTTCCGCGTCTTTCCGGGACAAACTCCGAGGATAGTCAAGGAGGAAACCTGCCTGAGCCTCAAGGCCCTGAGCGATTTCGTGGATAGCGGTGCCCTTTTCATAGGCAATGATTATGCGCGCCAAGCGCCCGCCGTCCGCGATGCGCTGGGTGACAGGGCAATCCTTGCACCTCCTTCCCTATGGCACCTGCGGGCCTCGGCCGTGGCTGCGATCGGTCTTCTCAAGGCGGAAAGGGAGGGTTTTGCCGACTTGAGAAACCTTGCTCCCTCCTACATGAGACCTCCGGATATCAGGAAGTAAGCGGCAGGCAGAATGAATTGACAAGCCGGCCCCACGGGGATAATAATGTATTGAGAGGTCAGTTATTAGAGCCCTTGATCAGCGCTTTCCGAGGAGCCGTGGCGACGACTGAGAAAGAGAGAAAAAGGATTTATAACACCCTGCCGGTCGCTCGAGAAGGATTGCCCTTCATTGCATCCGGGATTGCCCTTTCCTGCATTTTCTTCGGTCTGCATCTGCCCTTTCCGGGGGCGGTGTTTTGCTTTCTGACTCTGTTCACCGTGTTTTTCTTTCGGGACCCGTCGCGAAGCCCGCAGATTGATGGAAAGGCGGTGTTCGCCCCTGCGGACGGTAAAGTCCTGCAGGTGACGCCGGCGAATCCCGTCAAGGGTGCGAAAGAGACAAATCTCAAGGTGAGCATCTTCATGTCTCTGTTCGACGTTCACGTGAACAGGGTTCCGGCGACCGGAAAGGTGACGACGGTGACGTATCGTCCCGGAAGATTCCTGGCTGCCAATCTGGACAAAGCTTCAGAGCATAATGAGCGAAATGCAATTTCCCTTGAGATCGGCGACGGACGAGAGATCGTTTTTGTCCAGGTGGCAGGGTTTATTGCCCGGCGGATTGCCTGTTGGGTAAAACAAGGGGACGAGGTCCGGGCCGGACAAAGGTTCGGCCTCATTCGTTTCGGATCCAGGCTGGACCTTTACCTGCCCGGGGACAGCCGTGTCGCCATAGCACCTGGTCAGAAGGTCAAGGCGGGAGAAACGGTCATAGGGTATCTGTCATGACGAGCAAGAAGAAAAGGCACAAGCGAAGGCGAGGAGTTTACATCCTGCCCAATCTGTTCACGTCGGCAAGTCTTTTCAGCGGGTTTTATGCAATCGTGTCGGCCATGGAGGGACGGTACGAGGCCTCTGCGGTGGCGATCATGATTTCCGCCCTCCTTGACGGATTGGACGGACGGGTTGCAAGGCTCACCCAAACAACTACCCATTTCGGCGTCGAGTATGATTCCCTGTCCGACGTGATCGCCTTCGGGGTGGCTCCCTCCATTCTTGCATTCCAGTGGGCGCTGAAGCCCTTCGGCCGGCTGGGGTGGCTCGCCGCCTTCATGTTCGCCATTTGCGGTGCCTTGCGCCTGGCCAGGTTCAACGTCCAGAAAAGCACTGAGGATGTGAGTCACTTCAAGGGGCTGCCGATTCCCGCAGCGGCCTTCTTCATTGCTTCCATGATTCTTTTTGTCGAGTCCTGGGAAGGCAGTCTGCAGATAAGATCCGCCATGATCATCACCATGATCTACATTCTTTCCTTTCTCATGGTGAGCACTCTCCATTATTTCAGCTTCAAGAAATTCGATATCCGCAACAGAAAACCCTTCAATGTTCTCCTTACCGTCATTCTTGTTGCGATGATCATCGCCTACAAGCCCAAGGAGATGCTCTTTCTCCTTACCTTCGCCTATGTCGTGTCAGGGCCGGCAATCACCTTTTACAGGTTATACAGGAGAATCCCTTTCAGGAAATCGTCCGAATCTGCGGTGAAAGAAGAACCTGTGGAGGAGGAAAGAGTTGAGAGAGTGGACAAGGCGTGAGGCGGGAAGGGACTCGCTGTGGTTTTGAAGGATTGACGGCACGGGAAAAAGGCACGCGAAAGCCGCGATGAGAATCACGGGAGGAAGCATCAGGGGCAGACGACTGGCGCCATTCAGTGGAACGGACATCAGGCCGACTTCAGATCTGGTCAGAGAAGCAGTATTTGACCTCCTCGGGCAGGACCTGTCCGGAATCAGGGTCCTTGACCTCTTCGCAGGAACAGGGAGCCTGGGGATCGAAGCTCTCAGCCGCGGAGCCGAGGAAGCGGTGTTCATCGATCATTCTCTTAAAGCGACAGAGTTGATTCGCAAGAATTTGAAACTCTGCCGTTTGGAGGGATCGGGTTTTGTCTTGAGGAGGAACCTGAGCAGGGGACTGCCGGAAAAGCATCCCGCTTTTGCCGACCCTTTTTCCCTCGTTTTTCTGGACCCTCCTTACGGGAAGGGGCTCATACTGCCGCTTGTCGATGAGCTCGTTGAAAGGGGACTTTTGAAGCCCTTATCCCGGGTGGTTGCTCAAAGCGAAAAGAATCATCATCTGCCGGAAACCGTGGGTAACCTCAAAACGGCCAAGGTGAGAACCTACGGCGCGACTCGAATAACCGTCTTGAACAGCGAGGAGGATTCATGAAGGAGAAATTGGTCATCTATCCCGGCACATTCGATCCCATCACCAACGGCCACCTCAGCATTATCAACAGGGCGCTCAAAATCTTCGATAAGATGGTAATCGCTATCTTGAACAATCCTCAGAAAGCCCCGCTTTTTTCGCTGAAGGAAAGGACGGTGATGATTCAGAATGTCCTGAAGAATCAGCCGAGAATTGAGGTGGATTCCTTTAACGGCCTCCTGGTGGACTATGTGATCAGCAAGAAGACCAATGTGGTGATTCGAGGGCTTCGAGCGCTTTCCGACTTCGAATACGAGTTCCAAATGGCCCTAATGAACCGAAAGCTCAACAGGGAAGTTCAATCCATTTTTCTCATGACGGATTACAAGTGGTTTTACACCAGCTCAACCATCATAAAGGAGGCCGCCAGTCTGGGGGGAGATGTGAGCGGCCTGGTTCCGCCCGTAGTGTGCCGGAAACTCAAAGAAAAATTCGGGTATGCATAGAAGAGAGGAGTGACGGAGTCCTGGAGTATTGGAGAAATGGTGGTATCTGAGAGAGGAAGTCTGAACCATCACTCCAACATTCCACCACTCCATTACTCCTAAATTCTTATTATAAATGCATCGGGGAATCCCATTTCTTCGAGCTTTTTCACCTTGTTTTGCGCCTCTCCGATGGTCCCTGACTTGGATACCTGGACGCGGTGAAAGATCTTCCCCGTGCCGTCTTCGTAAACAGACACATTGACAAAGTCGAAAATTCTCCTGAACTGATCGGCCAGTTTCAGGGCGTTCGAAAGGCTCTCGAAAGCTCCAATCTGGACGGTGAATTCGCCCTTTCCCAAGTCCTGCCATTCGAGGACGGGAACCTGGCCGGCTCCTGTCTCCACAAGGCCCACTTCCCTGGCCAAGGCTTCGACTTTGACTTCAGCCAATCCCGGCCCGATCATATCCAGTTCTTGGGCCGCGCCGTAGGAGAGATCAATCACCCGTCCCTTCACGAAAGGCCCGCGGTCGTTGATCGGAACAACAATCGACCTGTTGTTGGAAAGATTGATTACCCTCACCCATGTGTCGAGCGGAAGGGTTTTGTGCGCTGCGCTCTTGCCGTACATGTCGTATGCAGTGCCGCTTGCGGTAGGACGGCCATGAAACTCCCTCCCGTACCATGAGGCTCTGCCAAATTCAACAAAGCCTTGGGCATCGGGAAGAGGGTAATAGCGGATTCCGTTCACCTCGTAAGGCCGCGCACCCGGCACCCACTTTTTCTGGGGAAGGGTCCTGACCGGGGAGGGCTCGGAGGCACAGCCGTTCAGGAACAGGGTAAGAGCGAAAATCATAAGAATGACACGTATCGCGGGAACCATGGCCCATTTTAACATTTCTCCGGCTTTGTTCAACCTCTTTCGTGGGGGGGAAAGAGGACCTTTTGTTTTTGCAAGGGAACCCCTATCCCTTTTTCGCTTGACATGATTATCCTGTTTTCCTAAAGTGCGCGGAGTAACTATATTGTAACTATAATGTGATTACTTAGCAGCATGCCGAAGGAGTTGGTTCTTCGGCCAACAGATGATGAACGGAAGGGTGGTGTATGAGACTTTCAGGCAGGAGCGCGTTGGTGACAGGAAGCAGCCGCGGGGTTGGGAAGGCTATTGCCGTTGCTTATGCACGTGAAGGAGCAAAGGTGATGGTCAACTACACTTCCAATGAAAAGGCGGCGATGGAAGTGGTTGCCGAAATTGAAAAAATGGGCGGACAGGCCATGGCTTTCAAGGCCGATGTGGCCAAGAAAGCGGAGGCGGAGGCCATGGTTCAGGCGACAGTCGACGCCTTCGGCGGAATAGACATCCTGGTCAACAACGCCGGTTTCACCCGTCCCGCCCTGTTGCTCAAGATGACGGAAGAGCAGTGGGACGCAGTCGTGAACATTCATATGAAAGGGCCCTTCCTCTGCACCCAGGCGGCGGCCCAACACATGGCGAAAAAGAACAGCGGAAAGATCATCAACGTCACCTCCGTCGCCGGGATCGTGGGAACGGTTGGGCAGATCAACTACAGCGCGGCCAAGGGTGGTGTCATCAGCATGACCAAGTCCATGGCCAGAGAGCTTTCGCGTTACAACATCTGTGCGAACGTTATCTCCCTGGGCATCGTGACTACCGATATGACTGAGAAAATCACCACCGACGAGAAGCTCAAGGATATCTACATGAACCGGATCCTGCTCAAGCGCTTCGGCGAACCCGACGACATCTCGCCGGCCTTCGTTTTTCTCGCCTCGGACGAAAGCAACTACATTACCGGCCAGCTTTTCTGCGTGGATGGGGGCTATGGAATGATTTAGAAGATGGAGTCATGGAGTAGTGGTGTACTGGAGTATCGGAGTGATGGAAATGCACAACAACGGTGGTGATGGAGCAAAGCGAGCAGGAGTGAGGAAAACCGCTACCCCGTCACCCCAAAGAACATGAAGGAGGTAACATATGGGAGCAGCACCTGAGAAGATTTGGACATGGCAAATGGCTCAGCCCACGACTTTCAACAAGGAAACCAAGGAAACAACACCCGGCAAGCTCGAAAAAAAGCAGATTCCAGTGCCGCAACTCCAGCCCGGCGAGGTCCTCGTAGAAGTGGCGGGCTGCGGGGTGTGCCACACAGATCTTGGATACTTCTATGACGGAGTGCCCACGGTTTCGAAACCTCCGCTGACGCTGGGGCACGAGATTTCCGGAACTGTGGTCGCCGGCGACCAGGCCTGGATGGGAAAGGAAGTGATTATCCCCGCGGTGATGCCTTGCCGGAAGTGCATCCTCTGCAAAACCGGAAGAGGAAACCGGTGCCTGGATCAGAAGATGCCGGGAAACAGCCTGGGATTGTACGGCGGCTTTTCGAGCCATATCCCGGTGCCGAGCATCGACCTTTGTGAAGTGAAGAACAGGGGCAACATCCCTCTGTCCCATCTGGCGGTGGTGGCCGATGCCGCGACGACTCCCTATCAGGCGGCCAAGAGAGCGGATTTGCAGCCAGGCGACAACGTGATCGTGATCGGGATCACGGGGGGTGTGGGCCAGTACATGGGCCAGATGGCCAGGGCTCTCGGCGCCAATACGGTCATTGGAATTGCGCGAAACGAGGAAAAACTGAAGAGAGCCCTCAAGTTCGGGGCGGATATTGTGATCAATTCAACGGGAAAAGATGCCGTCGCGGTCTCCAAGGAGTTTCGAGGGATTTGCAAGGAGAAGGGACTCCCCGGCACGGGGTGGAAGATATTCGAAGTCACAGGATCCAAACCGGGTCAGGAGATCGCCCTCGCGCTTCTGAGCTTCACGGGAAGGCTCATCGTCGTAGGGTTCACACTGGCCAAGACGGAGTACGCCATCGGTCGGCTCATGGCTTTTGATGCGGAAATCATCGGCACCTGGGGATGTCTCCCTGAATACTATCCCATTGTCCTGAACATGGTGCTAAGCGGAAAAATCAACATGGGGGAGTTCGTGGAAACGCGGCCCATGAGCACGATCGCTGAAACCTTCGCGGAGGCGCACAAGACGCCGCCGATGAAAAGAATCGTCCTTACGCCGGATTTCTAGCATGAGAAAGGATGCGGGGAAGTCCTCAGTTTTTCACACAAACACAAACAAACACGCACTGAAGGAGGAAAACAACTATGGCTTTAAAAGGTTTGGAATGGATGCCGAGAGAAGACGGAACCAAGGACCATGCGCTTCACACCGACGTGCACTGGGGAACCGAGGCGCCCTGCGTAGTCTATGAGAAAAGGCCCCTCACAGATCCCAAGGGGAAGGTGGTGGACGGCCTCTTTGCGTCCTGGATTCGCCTGAACAACCCCAGACAGTACAACTCTTACACCACGGAGATGGTAAAGGGCGTGATCGCCGGCTTTGAAAACGCCTCCCTCGACCGAAGCGTGGTGGCGGCCGTTTTCACGGGGACAGGCCCATACGCATTCTGCACGGGCGGCAACACCAAGGAGTACAGTGAATACTACAGCTTGAGACCGGACGAATACGGCCAGTACATGGAGCTCTTCAACCACATGGTCGACTCCATCCTTTTCTGCAAGAAGCCTGTGATTTGCCGTGTGAACGGCATGAGGGTGGCAGGGGGCCAGGAGATCGGGATGGCCTGTGACCTCGCAGTGGCCTCGGACCTGGCTATTTTCGGTCAGGCGGGACCAAGGCACGGATCGGCCCCGGTGGGAGGTGCCTCCGACTTTCTGCCCTGGTACCTGAGCATCGAGGATGCCATGTGGAATTGCGTTTCCTGCGAGATGTGGTCGGCCTACAAGATGAAGGCCAAGAACCTTATCAGCAAGGTGGTTCCCGTTTTGAAAATCGATGGGAAATGGGTGCGCAACCCAACGATCATCACGGAGCAGTACGTTCAGGACGGGGAGATAGTGTACGGCGAATTCAAGAGCGGCGACGCCTTGAAAGAGGGCCGGGCCATGCTCAAAGAGCACCAGGAAAAAGCGGACTTCGAACTCCTGGACAAGGAAGTGGACAAGATCGTGTGGACCTTTGCGAACCTGTTCCCGGGCTGCCTGATCGAATCCATCGATAGCATACGGCAAAAGAAGAAATTCTTCTGGGACACGATGAAGAATGCCCACCGGCACTGGCTGGCGGCAAATATGGGCGGAGAGGCTTTCCTGGGATTCGGGGCCTTCAACACCAAGAAGATCACGAACCAGGATGTCATCGATTTCATCAAGTTGCGGCAGAATATCGTCAAGTGCAGGACCTGGGACAACGAGATGTTTGCCGAGGTCCTGGGAAAACCCCAGAAGTAATGATCTCCGGTTTTCTCGAGATGGCAGGCAGGGCCGTCACGGCAGGCCCGCCTGCCATATTTGTCTGAAAGCATTGATAAGGGATGTTACAAGAGACCGCTTCGGGCAGATTTCATGCTCCCAGCGGAAAGAAAGGAGGAGAAGAAGGGATGGCATATCAGCACATTATAACCGATTTCAGAGACGGACTTGGCACCATCACCTTTAACCGGCCCCCTGTCAACGTACTGAACATCGCCATGATGGAAGAGATCAACGATGTTCTGGCAGCCTGGCAGAGCAACAAGGACCTGAAGGTTGCGCTTTTCAACGCCAAGGGGAAGTGTTTTTCGGCGGGCGTGGACGTTGGGGAGCACATGGGGGATTTGGCGCCGAAAATGATAGAAGTTTTTCATCGCATTTTTCGTCTCATGGACAAGCTGGGGGCGGTAACCGTCTCATCCGTTTACAGTTCGTGCCTTGGCGGAGGATGCGAAGTTGCCGTCTTCTGCGACCTCGTCATTGCGGGAGAGGGCGCCAAACTCGGTCAGCCTGAAATCCAGGTAGGGGTGTTCCCTCCCATCGCGGCCCAGATCATGCCCCGCATCATAGGCCGAAAGGCGGCGATGGAACTTATCCTTTCCGGCCGCATCATCACGGCATCGGAGGCCCTGCAAATGGGGCTTGTCAATAAGGTGGTGAAGAACGAGGATCTGGAGAAGGAGACGGAAGCTTTTGTGAATCCCTACCTCAAAATGAGCGCCGAAGTTTTGAGGCAGACGAAAAGTGCGGTCACAGCCGGACTCAGAGACGATTTGGAACCTTCCCTCAAAGCCATCGAGGAAATCTACCTGGGTAAGCTCATGAAAACCCACGATGCCCAGGAAGGTCTCAAGGCTTTCCTCGAGAAGAGGAAGCCTCTTTGGAAGAACGAGTAGATTACTGTCCCTTGCCTCTTCTTGAGGCAAGGGACTTTTCCATCCCAATAACCGGTTGCCGTTTCTGGACCGACAGTCGTGCTTTTTTATCTCTTGACATTAGCCCTGATGTAACGGGCGATCTCCTCGGTGCCGGTTCCCGGCCCGAACACCTGGGCGATGCCGCATGCCTTGAGGGCAGGGATGTCCTCGTCAGGGATGATACCGCCGCCGATCACGAGGATATCTCCGACGCCTTTCTCCTTCAGCAGCTCCATCACCTTGGGAAACAGGTAGTCGTGAGCGCCGGAGAGGATGCTCATGGCGATGACATCCACGTCTTCCTGAAGGGCGGCTTCGACGATCTGGCGAGGGGTCTGCCTGAGCCCGGTATAGATTACTTCCATCCCCGCATCCATGAGTGCGCTCGCAACGACCTTGATTCCCCGGTCATGGCCGTCCAGCCCCGGCTTGGCGGCCAGCACCCTTATCTTTCTTTCCGTGTTCATGGTTCACGCTCCAATCAAAGAAAGCAGGCGGTAAGAAGTAAGTAGTACTGCCTACTGGTTTCTCATCCGAAGGTGTTGATCTGCCGGTATTCTCCGAAAACCTCCCTCAGCGTGTCGCAGATCTCCCCCAGGGTGGCGTAGGCCCTGACTGCGTCCATGATAAGAGGCATCAGGTTTTCCTTGGCCTCGGCGGCCTTCCTCAAGCGGACAAGGCTCTGCCCGACTTTATCCCCGTCCCGCTCCGCCTTGAGTCTCGTCAGCTTGTCCATCTGCGAGACTCTTACCGCCGGATCCACCCGGAGAAGGTTGGTCGGTTTTTCCTCCTCCACCTGGTAGCGATTCAGGCCGACAACGATTCTTTCGCTCTTTTCGATTTCCTTCTGGTAGTTGTACGCGCTAAGTTGAATCTCCTTCTGTATAAAACCGTTTTCAATCGCTGCAGCCGCCCCTCCCATCCCGTCGATTTTTTGGATGTAGGCCTCGGCCCTGTCGCAGATATGGTTCGTGAGCTCTTCTACGAAGAAGGACCCGCCCAGAGGATCCACGGTGTCGGTGACGCCGGTTTCGTGGGCGATCAGTTGTTGGGTGCGCAGGGCCACCTGGACGGCCTGCTCGGAGGGAAGGCAAAGCGCTTCATCCATCGAATTAGTGTGGAGAGACTGTGTGCCGCCGAGGACTGCGGACAGAGCCTGAAAAGCCACCCTGACGATATTGTTCATCGGCTGCCGGGCCGTCAGGGTGCACCCCGCAGTCTGGGTGTGAAAGCGCACCATCATGGATCTCGGGTCTTTTGCGCCGAATCGCTCCTTCATGATTTTGGCCCAAAGCCGTCTTGCGGCACGGAACTTGGCCACTTCTTCGAAGAAATCCAAGTGGGCATTAAAGAAAAAGGACAGCCTCGGACCGAAGACGTCGACGCCGAGACCTGCCTGCAAGGCCGAGTCCACGTACGCGATTCCGTTAGCCAGGGTAAAAGCCACTTCCTGTACAGCGGTGGAGCCTGCTTCGCGAATGTGATAGCCGCTGATGCTAATGGTGTTCCACTGGGGCACGTGCTCTGAGCAGAAGGCGAATATGTCGGTGACGATTCTCATGGAGGGCTTTGGAGGGAAAATAAATGTTCCCCGGGATGAGTATTCCTTGAGGATGTCGTTCTGGATCGTACCCCGCAACCGAGCGGGCGGCACCCCCTGCTTTTCGGCTACGGCGATGTACATGGCGAGGAGAACTGCGGCGGGCGCGTTGATGGTCATGGAGGTGCTCACCTGGTCCAGGGGGATGCCTCCGAAAAGGATCTCCATGTCCCGGAGAGAATCGATCGCCACACCCACCTTGCCGACTTCGCCCATTGCCATCTCGTGATCGGAGTCGTAGCCGATCTGAGTGGGCAGGTCAAAGGCGACAGACAATCCCGTCTGGCCTTGATCCAGAAGGAACTTGTACCGTCTGTTGGATTCCTCCGCCGAGGCGAATCCGGCGTACTGACGCATGGTCCAGTGCCGGCCCCTGTACATGGTCGGTTGTACTCCGCGAGTGAAGGGATAAGACCCGGGGAAGCCCAAATCGGAAAGGTAATCGATCTCAAGGCAATCCGCCGGGGTGTAGATCCGTTTAATGGGGATGCCGGATGTATTCACAAAGGTCTTTTTCCTTTCCGGGTTTTTCTCCAGTTTCTGTTCAACGGATCGATTCCACTCTTCAGCTTTTTTCTCCAAGGTCCGAAGATCCTCTTCGCAACTCATACTCATCCTCCCTCGTTCAGCACGAAAACCCCTTCACTGAGCCCCATGGTTCCGGCAGACACTCCGCGCCGCCTCAGGCAATGCCGCAAAATAGAAAATTCGCGCGCTCCCTGTCGATTAGACCTTGCTCTCAACATGTCTGGCCTTTTTGGAGCCACGACTTGTAAGTGTGATAGTATACGTCGGAAAGGTACACAATGCCGTGCAGTTTGGCTCCATCCTCTACAGGAAGGCGGCGAACCTTGTTCTTTACCATTCTGTTCACAAGAACCATGAGATGTTCGTCCGGAGAGGCGGTTATTACGGGGTAACTCATGATCTCTTGAACCTTGAGTTCGCTGAACTCTTCCAGGTGGAACTCCATTTCCTCCTTCCACAGAGAGCCGTCCCCCATCTGGTGCTTCATGAAAGCCGGCCTCACGTGGTAGAGGATGTCCCACATGGAGACCATTCCTACGAGTCGTCCCGCGTTGTCGACGACCATGACTCCGAAAGGCTTGTAGCCCCTCTCGCTAACCCTGCCCTCGCCACCATGCTGCCGCTGAAGGTGGACGCACCGAGAATGAGACCCAAAAACCCGGACACTTCTCCCACCGACGATATGGGAATGGAGGCGGCCCGCACCAGCTCAACAA
>Ga0068714_10001061_pt1 | contig 43478 bp, 43 predicted proteins | sample MTBNYHSulfiMetaG_FD_62988 | JGI IMG/M metagenome (GOLD analysis project Ga0068714, IMG submission 62988) | Enrichment culture microbial communities from rom New York Harbor, USA that are MTBE-degrading - MTBE-NYH (New York Harbor Sulfidogenic)... | ecosystem: Environmental > Aquatic > Marine >... | reverse complement strand
TTCAGAAGGAACAATCTATCTTAGAAGCTGTCGCTTATAGGGATACATGGGGAAAGAAGACTGATTCCTATCTTCATATGATATACGAACGTCTTACCCTTATGCGCGATCTTCTCAAAGACAGCGGAGTGATATGGGTTCATTGTGATTGGCGCATGAATTTTCGCCTTAGAATGCTCTTAGACGAAATTTTCGGCCAAGGTACACTTATCAATGAAGTGATATGGCGACGCAAGCAAGCAGCGGCATGGTCGAGTAAGATGTTTGGGGTTACAAATGACACTCTATTATGGTACAGCAAGTCGGGTGATTATCCTTTTACACCTGAATATACCAAAGACGATGAAAATACACAGAAATACATTAAAGAACGTTTCGTTTATGATGACGGAGATGGCCGGAATTACATGAAATCCCCATTAGTCAATCCACTCAACAGGCCTAACCTTCGATATGAATTTCGTGGTGTTAAGCCACCAGCTACAGGATGGCTGTACTCACTACAACGTATGGAACAGATGTATATTAAGAATGAGCTTGTCATGCCTTCAACTCCAAACGGTAGGATCTACCGGAAAATTTTCCTGGATAAATATCAAGGTCAGCCTATCCAGAATATATGGACAGATATTCCAATTGTGAATCCTATGGCAATAGAACGAACCGGATATGATACCCAAAAGCCCGAAGCATTACTAAAGCGTATCATTAACTCTTGCACCTCTGAAGGTGGCTTGGTCGCAGACTTCTTTTGCGGAAGTGGCACCACAATGGCAACAGCAGAGAAATTAGGCAACCGCTGGATAGGCGTCGACTTAGGCCGCTATGCCATTCACGTTTCACGTAAGCGTCTTATCCAGGTACAGCGGGAACTGCATGCTGCTGGCAAGCCTTACCGTTCCTTTGATGTCTATAACCTCGGTCGCTATGAGCGGCAGTGGTGGCAGTTGGAGCGGCTGAAGGGCGCTGATGGCGAGCACCGGCGCGTGGTGCTGAAGTTCTACAAAGCCGCGCCGCTGGACAATCCCCCAAATCCATTTCTGCATGGGAAAAAGGGCGGTGCTTATGTTCATGTTGACCAGATAGACTCCATCTTCTCGGAAAGTGAGTTGCGAGCAGTAGCCGAGGCGGCACGCTTTGCTGGAGGTCACGAGCTACACTGCCTGGCCTGGGAGTTTGAGATGGAGCTTGCTCTGAAGAAGCAGGCTATTGAAGCACAAAGTGGCCTATCGATACGATTGAAATACATCCCGCGCGAGATTATGGAGCCGAACCGTACTGAGTGCCAGTTCTTTGAAGCCGGTTATCTTGAAGCAAAGCCAGTTCGAAAAGGAAACAAGGTAGACGTGGAGCTGGTGCACTTTACCCCTGCCCTGGCGGAAGCGCCGGAGGCGGAAATAGCGGCTCTGCGTGAGCGCGCGGTTAAATCGCCCTTTGATTTCATAGATTTCTGGGCGGTGGACTTTGAGTGGCAAGACGGCAAACCTTTTGAACATCATTGGCAGGATTTCCGTACTCGCAAAGGCCGATCCCTCAAGAAACGCAGTGATCTTGGCTGGGAGTACCAGGGAAAGGGTAAGCACCAGATATGCGCCAAAGTTATTGATGTGTTTGGCGTGGATACTACTACCGTCATACAAACGGAGACGTAAGCCATGGCGTTTGAGGTCACGGAAAAGAATGCTGCCGCCCTCATGCCGCTCTTCAAACCTTGGGAAGAGCCAGTTCAGCACCGTTTGCCAAATGCGGAACGTGGACAGCCGGCTATTATCCAGCCCGGACGCCGTCCGAGTAAATGTCCTTTGGTGCGCTCTATACGCGCTGAGGTGGATGGCTGGCGGCGTGGAGGATATGCCGGTGTTAGTGACACCTCGCGCACCCTGCTGAACTACTGGTTCAATGCGGAGCATCTTGTAATCAATGATGACGGCGAAACTATTCAATTCCGTTACCACTGGGCACAGCGTGAAGCTATCGAGACCATTATCTACCTCTATGAAATGCGCGGTATCCATAGTGTGGCGGATTTAATGTTTGAATTCGGCGACAATTCTATAGCTGACCTTGCCCTCGGCATCAATCCAGAGGAAGACCGTTGGCCCAGGAACTGCTGCAAGATTGCTACCGGCGGCGGCAAGACTAAAGTAATGAGTCTGGCAATTGTCTGGAGCTATTATCACAGCCTGTACGAGCCCAGGTCCGGACTGGCTCGCCACTTTATTATCATTGCCCCGAACCTTACCGTATATGAACGGTTAAAAGATGACTTTGAAAATTGCGCTATTTTCTATAAAGACCCGCTATTGCCGGAAGAATGGGAAAGCGATTTTCAGATGCAGGTTGTGCTTCAGGAAGAGCCTGGAGGCGCGGCAACTCAGGGAACCATATACCTAACCAACATACACCGTCTGTACGAGCCACGTGAGAATAACAACAATGAAAACGATAGTACAGCATCCATCTTTGGCCCTTCGGTAAAACGAACACAGGCGCTGGATACAGGAGCGGAGCTACGCGAGCGCATAACTGACCACCCCCGTATCATGGTGATGAATGATGAGGCGCACCACCTCCACGATCCTGACCTAGCATGGAACCGGGCAATTGATGCTCTGCATAGTCAAAGTATGAGTCGGGGTAATAAAGGCATCATACTTCAGGCAGATTTTACTGCCACACCAAAACACAACAATGGGGAGCTATTCCGACATATCATTTGTGACTTCCCTCTTGGAGAAGCAGTAGATGCCGGGATCGTCAAAGTACCTGTCTTGGGTGAATCCGATGAAATTCTTGAACGTGGCGATAGAAAGGTCCCGGCGCATGAGCGCTACGCGATGCACCTAAAACTGGGCTATCAGCGCTTTGAAAAAACCTATGAGGAACTGAGACAGGTACGAAAGCCCATCCTGTTCGTAATGACCGAGGATGCCAACGCTGCTAACGAGGTAGCCGATTACCTGGACAGTGATGCTTTCCCCTTGATCAAGGGACGGGTACTTAACATACATATCCGACTCAAAGGACGTATAAAAACTGTCATGCGTGGTGGGAAAGAAGTTAGAGAGTTTGTAGAAAGTGAAGTCGGTATGAAACCGGATGACCTGCGGGCACTGCGTGAGATGTCGCGTGAGCTTGATAAGAAGGACAGCAAATTCCGCTGTGTTGTGTCCGTTATGATGTTACGCGAAGGCTGGGACGTCCGCAATGTAACCACGATAATACCACTGCGTCCCTACTCTACTAAATCTGGCATACTGCCCGAGCAGACTTTGGGCCGGGGCTTAAGGCGGATGTTCCCTCTCGGGGATATACCGGAAATGGTAACAGTCGTACATCATCCTGCATTCCGCAAACTTTACGAAGAGGAACTGGCTCAGGAAGGTCTGGACATTGCCGTATTGCCAGTAAGAGAGACCCTGAAACAGACTGTGACTATTTTTGTAGACCAGGCAAATAAGCTAGTAAAAGACTTGGAGCTTGAAATCCCCCTCATATCTGATGCCATCGAGACATTAGCTGAACTAGAGGGTTTAACCTTTGATGAGATAAAAAACTATTTTGAAGAACGCTTCTGGCCCTTACCAATCGGTAAGAAAAAAGAGGGCCCTGTGGATTATAAAGAACGCCATTTGTTTACAGATGAAATAATATCGCAAATGCAATTGGACTTGGGATTACTGACTAATGCCTGGTCTGCGGCCGGTTATTTTGCCCAGATGCTTGGCCGCGCTTGCCGGGTTAGTAATCCACACAAGGTCCTAACGCCACTGATTGAAGAATTCATCTCGAGAGTTTTGTTTGAGCGAGAGGTAGACTTATATTCCGCTGAAGTGGACCACCGCATGCGTGACGCCGACGTAATGGAGCATATTCGGGCAACTTTTACGCCCCTTATCCTCGGTAGAGTTGTCCAGAAGAGGGAGCGTAAACGCATTAGTAAGGGCATTCGTCTTTCTACCTGGAAACCCTTTCAGGCAACCAGCACCTCAAACCGCCCGGCAATTCCTAGCAAAAAGACGATGTTCAATCTTGTTCCCTGTGCTAATGAATTTGAAAGAGCTTTCTCTGACTTCTGCGATTATGCTGGCGATTTAGCCGCCTTTGCCAAGAACGCAGGGCCACAGAAATTGATGATAGATTATCTACGGCCAGATGGACATCGAGCTTTGTATGTACCAGACTATTTGATCCGTAATACAAAAGGAGATTATGTTCTCTGTGAGTTGAAAGGCAAAGAGGATGCCCTGGTGCCGATTAAAGCAAGAGCAGCTGTAGAATGGTGCAGGGCAGCTACTAAAGAAAAAAGAAGGTGGCAGTACCTATATGTGCCCTACCACCTCTTTCAGCAAAGCTCTGCCGGAACAATTGAGGAGTTAGCACGTAGCTGTGAACCTTCGCTAAAAACGCTGATTCAGGAGGCAGAAACAGGTCAGCAAGAGCTTCCTTTAATGGAAGCAGCAGCAAGGAAAGAAGCAGACGACCTTTTTGTGCGGACATTACAGAAAGCAGGGATAGAGCAGCTGCCTCCTTTGGTAACAGATGCCATGCGACAATCAGTTCTACTTCTGGATCACGCGATACGTACAGGTATGCCGGAATATGGACATGCCTTTCAGCCGTTGCTCTACCCGCTGGATGAATACTCATTACGTATCTTAGATTGTCAGATCAGCCCCCGTATTCCAGGTGAAGCTTCAAAGCGAGAACCTTACTTCAGTCCATATTTAGAAGGATTGCCTCACGGTCTAAGAGTAGCCCTAGAAAAGAATGGGCGTTATCTCAAAGACAACCTGGTATTCGGGCGTCCTATAATGAAACTTGGCACTTTGCTTTTTTGCTTACGGTATGCCAAAGAAAATGACCGAGAGATATCTGGTGTATGGAAAGACGTGTGCGAACTATTTTCTAATCCTCAAATGGCAGGTCTTTATCACGATCTTGAAAGGGTCAATACTTTTCGTAATACCAGAGTTGCACATGTAGAAACTAAGCTAAACGACGCGGATGAAGCTTGGGAAGCGATGAGAATCTGGCTTCGGACATTGCACCAAATGTCAAGAATAGTTGAGTAAAAGCAGAGAATCCGAGCAGAGGATTGTGCTAGCGATATTGCACGATCCTGACGTTTGTTACCAAGCACCCACATTTTTTCCAGCTCAAACTAGTTTGCTACCCCCGTGCCAAGATTGTGTTAGTAGTCCCTATAATTATCGAACGATGTAGGTCTTTAATTTTATAATAATATTACGGAAACTTAATCTCTGTTATGTTCTGAAGCAAACCGGGTTTTTCGGGAGTGCCAAGTACGAGTTTTCGTATTTCTTTAGCACGATTTATAATTGCTCCATGTGTAGATGGATTACGCAACCCTCGCAGATCTGCCAAAGAGTATGGTAAATCATAGAGTAAAAAGTCTGCGGTTTCCTTTGGCCAAGATGATAGAAGCTTTTTTAAGACTGCATTTGATGAAATTGCTTCAAGTATCTTTTGAGTATAACCGAGGTCTGAGCCACCTTTTATTGACCTTCTTTCTAACATGCTCTCCAGGCTAACCCCCTCTCTTTTTAGCGAATTTCTTAACTTTGGTAATAGATTTACCTTAATCTCGGCTTCTACTGCATTTGCATATCCCACTATCACCTCACTCCACGACCTACTGGTTAGAGCCTCATTAAGAAACTCGGCATTTATGAGAGCTCCGGGATTAGCAAGCTTGTTTATCCAATCTCCATATTCACTTCTAAGATCCTGTCTGACTTCTTCCAAAGTGCGTGTATTTGGCATATTGCCAATTATTTCCTCTTTTGCTTGTAAAATAGCCATGCGTGTGGGTTTTAGAATTTTATCTATTAAAGGCCCGAGTTGAATCGCTAGATCTTCAACTGGAAGGGAGATCTTCATTGTTTCAGCTTTAACATTTTCTCCGGTAGAAAACTCGCATTCTTTATTCAGCAATATTTCTCCATATACCCCTACTACTAACGGTTTAGGCATATCATCGGGAATAATTTTATCCTGGTGTGACGCAGAGATATAACCCGCCATATAACCTACGTAGTATTTATTCTGGCTTGTACTAACACTGTTAAATAATTCCAATAAAGTCTTTTCTGATTGATCATATTCCTTAAGTTTTACATTGCAATAATTTTTTATTTGCAGACCAGTTAATCGCATGCCTTGCGGTAAAGAATCATCCATTAGAGCAATGTCAATCAGTTCTTTAGCTTGTACACAATCTCCCCAACCTATTTTCATTAAGGAAGCCCAGAATTGCGATACTCCGTTCATCTCAGGGATATTACTGGCTGTTTTCTTAAACATTTTTCTCCAACTATACAGGGATGCGGTAAGATCCCAAGAATTATTGATTTCAGCCCCCCAAGCTTTAAACTGCGAAGGGGAAAAACCTAACTCAAGCCAGCCCACCATTATTAAACTCATAACAATACAACCCAATAATGTCAAAGCTTGTTCGTCAGTTTTGTTCTTGAGTCTTTCCAAAGCTCTTTCGTTAGATAGCATCCATTCATTTAAAATATCCTTTTCTTCATCCACTAAATCTAATTTTTCTGCCACTGTTAATGTCATGTCTTTTACATGTTCTATCGCGGATTTCCAATCTATATCATTTGTATTTTTATCCATCTTTATCTCCACTAGCTAGCTTTCTCAACCATAATAACACTGTTGTCAATGAGATCAACCCAATAATCAATTATTTAGATCTCGTAGCATGGTAAACAAAACGGCTCGGTTTGATCATCTGTAGACGGATGGTGGCAACCTATCTCATCCTCAACCTCTGGCAACAATCTACATGTTCTTATAGTCCTCATTGTATACAAAAAGTGAGCATAGATGAGAGGATGAGAACAAGGGAGCAACAAGAGCAGGGAAAGCAAGGGAGCATGGAGAGGATGGAGACTTTTCGTATTACAATAAGCTCTTTTGTTAATCTTTAATTTTTTCTGCAATGTCTGGTAGAGCAATTTTTAACAACTGGATAAGCCGACCAAGTTCACTATTTGCAGGTGTGGTAGTCATCGACCGCAAGGTTTCAGTGAAAATATCTCTTAATGACACAATTCGTAAATAAGGCGTTAGATTATTCTTGAATACAGGGTTATGTATCCAAATTCCTTTACAATCTGGGTCACCCAGTTTTGTACATACTATCCAATGTTCAAAAGACTTTTGCCCTGTAAGTTGATGTATTTTTTCTTGGAAAGCTCTTCCCCATTTTGGGGATGCGAGTTCCCTGTAAGTCTTCCACCTTTCTCTGCCTGATATTAATCTATTATTCTCTATCGCCTCTAGTTCGAATTCAACCCAGAATCCTTCTTGCCAACTTTTACAACTTACTGCTATTACCTTATGCGGAGTTTTTTTAAGAGGATTGAACCCTAAGACATCAATGTCACTATTAACTCCGTCTTGCCTTCCGTTCCATTCGGGATCGGTTGGATTAGGTTTGTACTTAACGTTAGTAAGGGTAAAGTATCCAAGGAGATTTAGGTAATCCGAAGTTATTTGTTCTAAAACATCCTCTTTCATGTATCTACCGAATATTGTTTATTGAGTTATTATACAGCGCAGATTTAGGTGCCCTAGAAACTAAGATATTAGCTATCCTGGATTATTCGTCTCATTTCAATACTATCAAGACTTTTTTATTTTGATGAATCCCAACCACACTATTACGCTTGGTAGTATGAATCGCAAGAATACGTCAGTTAATGGATTAGATAAAAGAGGGGCTATATCAGGGTTAACTGATTCTACGGCAATGTTCCATAGTGGTAGAAGCGCACTAGCTATCAATACAGCTACAATCCATGCTACAGGCAACAAAATAACAGACGGGGTCTTCAATACTAATTCACCGCCTTAAGATGCTTTGCAAATTCATAGGATATGAAATCACCATTTTTGGTATCAATGTAGGCCTCTTCTTTGTGAGATATGTCTTTCATCTGATTAGCACTATAATTAGAGAATAATTTTTCTACCTCTAGTATTACTTCATGCTCTGTTGCAGAGAAGAAATTCCAATCTGGAGTTCTTTCTGAAACAATTTTCTCCCCAACAACTACTTCACCTGATCCACCTATGGGTGGATAAATGCTTTCCTCTTTACGTAAAATACCTTTTTCAAGTAAGGTAGCGTAATGAAGGTCATAGTTCTGAGGCACAGGTCCATATGGTAAATGTACATAACTCAGTCCAGTCACTGAGCTACCTTGCCTTCTATAATGTAGGAAGTCTATATAAAACAGCAGTTTATTTAGCTTTGTTGGGAATTCACCTTCCTTGCAGAGATATTTAATCAGGTTTGCAAGTTTGCCGAAGTCAAATTTCTTATTACCGTTATACTCGCTGGGTTGGTCGTCACCTGCTGCTAGTAGCACAAAACAGTCTTCACTTTTTTCGTCATCTGACTCTTTGCTCTTGATTAATTTCAATAAATTTGCCTTCTCCCCAGAGGTAAAGGTATCTTTATCTTCTTGCAACATTTTTACTAGATTTGAAGGCTGCATTGCTAGTTTCATCAAATTATCATGGGATTTATCTTGTAATGCACCATTTTCGTATCTATTGAGAGTAGCAATGCCAATATTTAGTAGTTTTGCCAGCTTATATTGTGAAATATTATATTTCTTTCTCCAGCTTTTAATATCTTCGGGTTGAAGCATACCATTTTGTTTCCTATATACTCTATACGCAATGTCGAAAGGGTCTTTGTGTAAATCGGCATCAAATACAATATCATTACATTTCGAACACACTCTATAGTCTACTCCGACCTCAATCGCTTGGCCCCTAATATTAAACTTCTCTTTCTTTGTTACTACTTCAAACGGTGCGACATATTCGCAGTTTGAGCATAATGCAGTATTATTCTTTGCCATTTCTCTCTCTCCTTGGTCGTTTATAAGGATATGCAAGTCCCCGTTCCGAAAAATGAAATGATATTATTCTAACCATGCGAAGGTCACCTCTTACTACTTTTTTCAATTTTATATATATCTCTTTGCCATTAATGAATATCCCGAATATCCATACGTTGCCTTTAATATCTGTATCCAAGACAGGCCCTTCGCAATAATCCTCCTTATTTAGTTGTAGAATCTCATTTTTAACAGCCCGGTAGTTGAAGCCCAACTGAAGCATACATTCTCTATTCTTATCCCTAGGTTCGATATTCCAAGTTCTATAATCTTTGCTTTTTTCATTAATTATTTCCTTGATTTCATAAAGATACTTTTCTATCTCATTTGCATTCGCATCCGCCTTATTATTATCATATGATAACATATGGTTAATGATATTATCAAATGATAATTTTGTCAAGGGGGTTTTCTAATACTCTCAATTATAGGGACTTAATAGGATATATAGGGTGCCTCAATATGAAACTCCATACCTTCAATTTATATTGCCGATAGCAAACTGAGGTCTACACTAGGTTTCGTTCAATAGGTATCATTTTCAGAATGTAGACTGTTCATACTACAATATAGCCATTTATATTGTATTCTTGCTGTGAAGACTTTGTGAGCGTAAAATACAATAATTAAAGACAATGGAAAGCAAAGACACGATGAAAAAACTCCCTCATGATTGGGCTTCCCCTGAAGATTTCGCAACCCTATTCCAATATTTCTGGTATCGCGATTTTCCGATCGATTTAAAATCCACTGGCGCCAAAAGGATTGATTGGACGATCCATATTGGTATAATCGTTCGTAATATAGGTGATCTTATTGGATTAGTAACTAGATTCGAAAGAGGTGGTAGGAAGGACGCAGTTTATCGCAGTGTTGCTGGCGACGAAATAGCTCTGGAATGGGAATGGCAAGGGATCATAGGCGAAAATGAGATTAATAAGCTGAAAGATCATAAGCCTTGGGGTAGAGAAGGATACAATCATTCACTTCTGAAATACGGCGTACTTGTTAGCTATCTAGAGAATCAAAATGCTGATAATACATTATCCTGGGTATCGGAAAAATGGGCGGGCGCACAATGGCCACTGGTTCTCGCGGTTATTGAATCAAGGAAATCTACGAAGCTTACTTCTAAGAGATTTTTTCATCAATTAATGTTCTATCATTTTGCACAGGATGGTAGATATTGCCTGTTGAGAAAAGCTTCTGCCTTGCCTTGGGAGATTGATTGTAGTAGGTGGCAGTATAATCTGACTTAAAAACCTATGTGATAGCATTACTGATCCCTTTGATCATTCCATAGTTTTATGATGGTTTGGTAGAGCTCCTGAATAGCCTTTAGATCTCTGCCGGTGGGGTATTCTTGGAAATGGTGGTATCTTCTCTGCTCGAAGAATAGGCAGCATCTTAGCTCTTCAAATGTTCCTCGCCATTTTCCTGTCCTAAAATACTCATCCAAACGACTGTTAGCTAAGCCTGCACAATCGATGTTCCAACGATCTTCTGTATATTGATAACCATTAATAGTCAGTGCATAGCGGAAGATATCATCGATGCTATTTTCATACTCGTTTGGCGCATTCCACATAATTTAACCATCCGATTGAATAACCACTATTTGATCTCAGTAACCTGGAATGCACATGACGCTGATTTCCCGCTACCATTTGTAAGCATAATAGTATAGTACCCCGTCTTACTAGCCCGATAACCATATTCTGCTTCCCAACTACCTGATGAGCCTTTTAGATCACCTTCCTCAATACCCATTATATGGTAGGTTTTTATAGGCTCTTGCTCTTTTATATATTCAACTTGTAACCATATTCCACCATCGAACTGGTAACCCTCCAGATTTGCGCCTACAGGGCAATCAGATTCTAAGGAAATCGTAATATAGGAATCACCTTCCAGAAAGAATTTATCTGAATAATACAAACCATATTTTTCCAGTGGATCCCGTCTTACCTCGGCAAATGACCCATCCCAGATATCCGGATAATCGATGGCAAGATCATCGCTCAGTGGCTCAAGCCATACATCATCCGAGATCATAAGATGCGATTCAACTTCGGGCTTTTCGGTACTATCAGATGGCATTGTAGGGGTAGCGGGAGTGCAGGCTAAAAGGAAGAGGAAGGGGATCATAGAGATTGAGATAACCATCGATACACGCATAATGATAAGCCTCCTTATGATACTTATAGTCTGTAGACTTATAGTATACAGCCGAATATGATTCAGTCAAGGCCTTTAGCATGGCTGAATCACAATGAGCGATCTCGAAAGGCGATTCGGTAAACGATTAAAAGAGCTACGTCTAGCGCGTGGCTTATCTCAAGAGGAACTTGCTTTCAAGATAGGGGTGCATCGCACCTATCTTGGCGGTATTGAGCGCGGTGAACGTAATCCTTCACTAAAGAATCTAGCATCAATTGCCGAGGGCTTAGGGGTAAGCTTATCTGAGCTATTCTCCTTCTAAACGTCTTAAGCACAAATCAGATTGATTATTCCCGTTAACCCTTTTCATCTTTTTACTACAACAAAACAGGATGAGTGCAAAATCTCACCGGGGTTAGAATCACCACCTAGGCGTGGTTTAACTAGGGTGAGAATCAATTCTCATCCCTATGACAGGCACGGATGGTCCATGACCTAACCGGAGTTACTACCTAACAATACCAAAGCACATCTATAGGTAAAATACCAGGATTCAGTAAATAGCCGGCATAAAATCCCTTTTTCATACAAACCATTATTAAGGATTTCCGGATCGACGACCTTTCTTTAAGGAAACCTATAAAACTTTGTTCGGGAACAGGATGTATTGAAGATGGAATCGTATAAGTCTTATAAGAAACTAAGGGGGCAAGATCAGGCGAGATCCTATGATGAAAAGCTCGTTACAGACTCAAGTCATCTCTATAGTTGATTAGCCGTGCTAGCAGGGGAAACAGTAAGCAAAAAGCAAGGAATCTCATTCTATATGCGTATCGTTTATCGGGTAACACAAAGCGGATAATATACTCGATACGCAACTAACAGTATTGTTACAGGCTAGTACTGTCTAAGGATTGTAAGGCTTACTAGTAAACTATCGTTGGTTAGGAATCAAGCAGCCGTTGAAGCTTGCTAGACGCTTGCTGTTAAGTTCGCAGTGTTAAGCAATATTGGTGACCGATCAATAAAGAAACCTAAATCCAGAAATAAAGCAGTGTTACCTTAACCAAAAGGCATCAATGGTATTTTTCAGGTCTTCTAGCTCTTCCATGGTTGGTTTGTGGTAGCCGCCTACCAGGGGTGCCAGCATTCCTAGCTGCTCCGCTGATATCTTTCCAGCACTCCTCAAGGCCAGAAGACGTTGAAATAGCCGCTCTTCCAATTCCTTTTGGTATTTACCATGATAAAATCTCTGGTGGCCCGCATAGCCCTGGAGGGTTACCCATTTACCGCAATCTAGGCATTTTACTGATTTCTTGTTAGTAGCTGGGATATCTGATCTGCTCATCTCTTTCAAACCTCTTTTTATTCGTATTGAATATTCTCGCAAGATACTATATAGTAAGGGCAAAGGACAGTTTGAAAGTTCTACCTATTGATACCTCAGCTCCACCAGAGGAATAAATCGTAAAAAATTCGTAGACTTTGCCAATGTTTCTTTAAGAGTCTTCTCATAGGCTTTTCTTGGCTAGCCTTTTATGTCAATGATAACCGGGCGCTGGTTAGATATTCACTTTATCACTCATTCGGAAAACGTTTTATCAAGAACTGGCGATTACTATAGTGCACAGTAAATTATATTGTTTAAGACCTGTCTTAAACTAATCATTTTTGTTAAGCGTTCTCATCAGGTGAAGATTTTCCCGAAAGGTTACTATCCATGGTCGCTATTCCGTTGACAAGGGCACTTCTGACAAGCTCAGCGAGTTGTAGTGCACTTCTGGCTATTTCTTCAACCTTGTCTATACGTTCATTGGCCACCCTGGTGGCTTCAGTAAACGCCTTGTCTCCTGCTTGTCGGGCTTCAATTGCCGCTTCTCGGGCGTTTTTAGCTGCTTCATCAGCCGATTTTATGCTCTCTTCGATCTCGTCAAGTATCTGCGGCAACGGTTTTGTCAGTATGTTTTTACCTTGATAACTTTCAGCCATATATAACCCCCATTTAGTGCGTGCTTAATAAAAATATTTAATATATTTGATAGCTTGAATAAATACATAAAATATTGTTAGTATATCAGAATTATGATAATTGTACTATAGTCATAGTACTGTAGTACAATATTAGGCAATTTTATGACGGTATTTGCCCGGATGTCTGTCCGAAAGGGAGGAAATAACATGACTGAAAAAGATGAACTTCCTGAGAGTGAAGCTACGACCGAGGGGTTTCAAATATTTACCAGGCCGCTTCCTGAAATCCTAGGCGAAATGGAAAACAACATAGCAGCGGCAATTGAAGCCGCACGTAATGCTGCCGATGCTGCCAAAGAGGCCAGAAAGGCTGAGGAGGCAGCTACCATGGCGGCGCAATCGGCGGCTACCAGAGCCGATGAAGCGAGCAGGGCTGCTAAAGATGCCGCAGAGACCGCCAGAAAGGCGTCTTTAGAGGCAGCGGCTCAAGCTTCGCTAAAAGCCGAGGAGGCAGCCAGGGAAGCCAGAAAGGCCGGGGAGGCTGCTATAACGGCATCAAACGAAGCCGTAAAGCGGGTTCAGGAAGAAAAAAAGGTTTCGGAGCAGATGGCCTCCGAGGTTTTTAAGAAGGCGGAAAATGCGGTAAGAGAAGCTAAAAGAATCGAAGAGGTGGCAGTGGCAACATCGTCAGACGTTTTAAAAAAAGCGGAGGTTGCCATAAAAGTGTCCGAAAGCGCATTGGCTGACGCTTCCATGAAAGCTGAGCAGGCCGCTCAGCATGCAAAAGAATCTGAGGAATCAGCTACAAGGTTATCAATTGATGCAATGAACAGGGCAGAAGAAGCGATCAGCATTGCCAGGAAAAATTCCGAGGAGATCAATGTGCTGATAAACGAAATATCTCCAAAGACTATGGTAAACAGAGTGCTTTCATCGGGACAGTTCCGGCTTATGATCCTGGTCGTTTCTCTGGCAAGCATAATGGCAGCGGTAGGTATTAGCCTTGGTTTGAGCCTTCTTCAGCCTTAAGGTGAGGTACTTTAAAATATGGCCGAGTTGTTATTTAATCCATCGGGATCAACAGAATGGAGATTTAATTTCATATGGCGAAGATAGATTTAAATGAAGAACAGCGAAATATCTTGGCAGAGGACGGACAAAAGACGTTTAAAATATTGGTGATGCCCAATGAGCAGTATGAGCTTTTTAATCCCGATGTACTGGGGCTGGGAGATATCGGTTCTCGTTCTGAGAAGGTGGAGGCACTGGCAGCCATATTTGACCTTTCCGGATTTACCAGCTTCTGCGGACAGGTCGACCCCGACCTGGCAGTGCCGGAATACCTCAGCCGATTCCTTGACTGGTTATTCGGAGAGATAAAAAACGGACTGGTCAGGGAAAAAAACGAAAAAGAGACCGTTTTGTGGGCAAGCTTACCCTTTCTGGCCAAGTTTCTGGGGGACGGGGTGCTTTTTCTCTGGGATACCAGGAATATGGGAGGCTCCGAGCTCTGCAATGTTGTCACGTCGCTGTGGGAGATCTGTTGTAATTATATTTGCAGTTTCTATTGCGATATAAAAAGGGCAGTAATACAACCGCCGAATGTCCTTAGGTGTGGCATAGCACGCGGTACCATATTTTCCGTGGGAAATGGCGAGGATTATGTAGGCCCCTGTATTAATATCGCATCGCGATTACAGAAACTGGCCACTTTGACATTTTGCGTTTCTCGAAGAGGACTTGATCTCGAAAAGCACATGCCCGAGGAAACAGCCTCAAATTATGTTCTGAAGTCAACGGCTCTACGCGGGATTGGTGAAAATGAGCTGGTGTGGATACGAAGAGAAGAGTATATTAAACTCCCGGAAGAAGAGAGAGTCCTCTTCAGGAGTCTTTAATCGGTTTCCCAGAATATGGCCCGATTGATTACGCTGTATAGTCGTATATTTATCCGAATGTGCCGGTTTTCGTAAACTGTTATGATTTTATTGTTAATTAAAATATTATTAGGTCAAAGAAAAGTTAAATGATCATTAGATTTCTGGGCGTTCACAATGAAGAATCAGATAGTACCAGGTTATCCTCGGTTCTTATAGATGAGGTAATCGCAGTCGATGCGGGCAGCCTAACCTGTGAGCTATCCTTCGCAGAACAGGAAAAGATAAAAGCAATATTAATATCTCACAGCCATTATGACCATATAAGGGCAATTCCTGCCTTTGCTTTTAGCAACGATCATCGTGTCACGAAGGTATTTGGCACGAAGTCTAACCTGGATATCATCAACTCTCATCTGCTTGACGGCGTGATATATCCAGAACTTAGCATCGAAGACAACTTTCTGAAGAGGTCGGTACTGGAGATGTGTCCTGTAGAGGAATTTAGTAGCTTTAATGTAGAAGGTTACCGGGTCACTCCGCTGCCCATGCCCCACTTGATTGAAACGGTGGGGTACTTGATAGTCGACGGTAGTTCCAGTGATGAGAATGCCGTGTTATATGCTACTGATACCGGCCCAGGGATATCGAAATTGTGGCCTCACGTTACCCCCCGGGTGATTATTATAGATACGACCTTTCCCAATAGGCTGGAAAAAATGGCTTCGGATGCAAAACACCTGTGTCCGAGTATGCTGGCCAGAGAACTTATTCAATTTCAGGATGTTCATGATTACCTTCCCAGGGTTATTCTAATACACCGAAGCCCAAGGTTTGAGGATGAAATCAGGACAGAAGTACAAAAGGTTGGCAATAAACTGGGAATAGACATTGAGATGCCCGGCGAGGGTACGGCAATAAAAGTGGAATAGCATTTAATATGCTTTAAGCGGATTACTCGCCGGCCCATATAGGTAGAAACAGTAAAAATGGTATTTACAAAATAGTCATTAGTAAACTGCTGAGTTATCAAATGTTCTCTCCCTATTATGCCGCGGGGAAAATACATCTTCAATAAGGTGAAATGCCGGTGCACAGGAATTCTACAGCCAGAACATTCAAAGCCCTCGCCGAGTCGGACCTGCAAGAGGTTTATGAGCTAAGTAAGGAAGAAGTTCTCCGCGAGCACGCTTTCAGGATCGAACTAGAGAAAGCGAATAGCATTGAGAACCTCGAAGCGTTTCTTTCCACTAAGAGGCTGGGAGACAAATGGTGGACTGAGCTAGAGCTTCTGGAGATATCCAATCGGTTTCGCCTGTTCGGTTGTCCGGAAGCCGAGATAAGACTGTATGAAGAGTGCTGCGATGAATTCTTTCAAAATATACCAAGGGCAAGGGAGTTCTATGTTCTTGCCCTTAACAAAGTGGACAGGACAAGCGATGCTCTCGAGGAGTGTAGAAGAATCATCGCTGGAGGCGGTGGAAATAGTCTTTTATGGGGAGCAATGGGTGATGCCTATTCCATACAGATGATAAGCGCGGAAAATCTTATTCAGGCATTGGATAAAGCCCACGGCGATATCGAAGAAACTGATACTGAGTGCAGGGCTAAGTTCAAGAAACATTTCCCTGGAATTGATATAAAGGCAGTAAGCCGTGATGAACTCATCAGCTTGAGGAAAGCGGCATTAGAAAATGCCGTACAGAGCTATCGGCAGGGGTTTTATAACTACGGAGGTTCATTCCCCGGGCTGGGTTGGATGATGCGAACGATCGAAAAGAGAATAGATCTAATTGCTGAGAAAGCATACCTTTTACAGTGCCAGAATTCAGAGATAAATACTGAAAAGTTGCTGCCCATTATTATGAGGACAGAAGAACAAATTAAAAAACTGGAAGAGGAAATCAGAGCTCAGCAGATTCTCGTTGAAATTGCGCTGGAAATTGAAGGAGGAAGCGAATCACTAGACTATTGGAACCATGCCGGAAAACTCCAGCTTGCATTAAGCTATTTCGGAGATGTAACTGACATAACTATAGAAGAGATTAAACCGATATTTGCCAGACTGTTCGCTAGCCTGGATGCGGAATTTAAAATTGTTAATACTATGGATCGTCTCCGGAGAATAAGGGATCAGTACCTGAGGGAACTGGAAATAGAACGAAACCAAGCAGTAGAGACGGAGGAACTTGAACGCAGCCTCGAAATAATGAATATCGTTATCAATGAACTTAAAGGGGGGAAGGAACGTTTCATAGCAGGAGGAAGGACAAAGGGTAAAGCCCTGAACAAGGAATATCAGGCTATTATGAAGGGTGGATCGGATAATCCGGAACTGATATTCCTGAAGAAGACCATAAATTTTCGCACACTCAACGATAGCCTGGTTCCCCAGTACATTCCCGGGGGGATCGGCAGGACGGCATCGAGGGTACCCGATCTTACCATCAACAGGCATGTACAAGAGGATATTCATGATATCGTGGAAGATAAGATAGTCAAGGGGATAAAACAGGGGGAACAGAGACAGCCAAGGGTCGTGATCAGGCTGATTCAAAAATATGTGGGAGAAAGCCTGGGGGTCGATGACCTGCAAGATCTTCAATCTCCTGCCCACCACGAATTTAATATACGCTCTGACGGGCTTATTGCTCTGTCGGGAATAGACCGGGATATGCGCAAGGGAACGCGGTCAATTACCGACCTAACAGCCTGTCTGATTATGCGTACCGGAGATTGCAGGGAAACCATGTACCTTAACGGTGCTCTATATGCACATTACCAGAAGATTCAGGTTATTGAGAAGATGCGAGCCGCACTGAGCTGTCTTGATCAGGAAGACCGGGAAGGATTTCGGAGGGTTACTTCGGGGGAAATCCCGGAATTAACGCGCTATCAGCTTCGCGGAGGACATGTCTCTATATACGTGGAATCCATCAGTATGAAGGATAAGTACCTTACTGACCGCCTCTCGCGGGAAGACCCGACCCCTCGTCAGAGAAGATATGGCCTTGAGGAATACCGCTCAGGTTGCCCACTTACCCGGTATGAACTCGAGAATGCCAAAATTTTAGTTACCTACCAGGATAAAAATACGGCTATGGTCGAGCCTAAAGATCCTTTAAGCGGAAAATGGCGTCCGTTAGAGCATATCCCTCTGGGGAAAACTGGGGGCATACCCGTGATACCAAATGCAGGGGATGATGGACGGAATATCGCTTCAATACAATTACTAAATCTGGTGGAAGAACATTCTATGTCGTTTCTATACGACGAGGTAACGGGGGAGGTAGAGCTTTGTGATGGTTTCTATAATGAAACTCTGTTTGACAGTCCGTACTGTTTCGGTTCGGGAAAATGCGATACAGGTGACCTCGTAAATAACTATGGGCTTATGTTCGCTGGAACGAGAGAGACGATCTGTCCAGAAGGTAAAAAATATGCGCACCCGGTATTCATTGAATTTCTGCCACACTCAGAAACTGATTATGAATTCTCCCTGGGGGAGGGAGATATACCAGGCTCGTTCCGGTTAATGGGACGGAGATTTAAAGGAAGGCTGAGCGAAGAGCGCAGGAGGCTTGAAGAAGGAGATACCTGTGTACCTGTCTGTCTAAATAGGGTATGTTCATGGGAGAGGCAGCAACGAGAGGCCGCCGAACAAACAGAATTTATCGAAAAGAAATTGACCAAGGTGATGATAGATTTGGCTAGAGATCATCCAGAACTTGTCGAACTGCAGGAGGCTCATAGTTATGAAAATCTCATTACGCAAGGTCATGAAATTGATAGTATATATCTCATATTGAGCGGATGCCTTAACGTGTACAAAGATGGCCGGCCCCTTAAAAAGGCTGGAACTCCGGTAAAGGTTAAAGCGGGTGATATAGTGGGGGAGATATCCGCTCTCAAAGGCATACCGCCCACAGCTACCGTTTCTGGAGATGCAGTTGTACTTCGTATCTCAAAACAGGAATTTCACAGGCAACTCGAAGTTAACGGTCAGTTTCACGAAGGTATCGAGGAACTCGCTAATGCACGAATTCTTGAACAATTGAGTGATTTATAAAACGACCTATAACCATATGTGACCCCGTGGTTTCAATGGCTACATTTGGGGATCGAATAATAATGCTTCTTTTAGAAGCCCTGATCTTTTAGTATCTGCTCAATCTCTATTGTTAACTGAGTATCTTTTTGTTCATTAAGCCCGGAATAAATACTTTTCTTATAGTTCTCCCAGTCTTTGCTTTTAGACATCCAGCCGAACACATACCAGAAAAGGTAATTGATCTCGTCGGAGGACTTATGTATTAGTATATCTCTCAATTTGTCCTTATCTTCCATGTTTTCTCCAGTCTATGAAGATGCCATTTGAATTCAATTCATTAACGCTAAATAGATATCTTAACATATTCGCTATACTAAATATATTAAATTGGAACCAGTTTGGGCCGGTAAGCTTTACTTCTATTACAATTCCTTTTTTTATTATTTACCTATTGTTTCTATAGAAATAAAGTCCCATGCAGAAGGGACTATACAGAAACGATTTCTTCTTATTATAAACCCCCTAGCAGGATAGTGGATTGATTCATTCCAAAAGTAGCTTAAGTTGATCTCCTTTCAGGACGTCTTCCAGTAATCCCTGTAGCTTTTCCATGGCAAGCGGTGAAGGACGTGTCTTTCCTGATTCCCACCTTTGTACTGTGTTCAGTGATACGCCGATTTTACGAGCAAGCTTCTCCTGGGACCACCCTTTAATATGGCGACTATGTTTTATCTTATCAGCTAATCGCATATGCATAACATATGCTATAACATATGTAGCAACATTTGTCAACGGGGTTTCAGTTTAGGTAGTGTATCATTTTGAAAAGTGAAGCATTGAATTATGATAGAATAATGGGCATACCGAGGGGGAGTATGCCTGTATATCAACCTAATATATGGGGTGATTATAAAGCGAGAGTAAAACCCGTTGGGCTTAGGCGTTTTATATCATCAATTCCGTATCTTTATGGCACGCAACTTAAATATTATCTAACAATAAACAATTATTCCCTAGAAAAAGTAGAGTTGCATTACAACTGGGTTCTACGGAGATTAATTGACCAACATTCAATAATAGTGGTGCAAGATCGAGGAAACATTAGCGTTCCTGCAAAAGGTAAGAACAAGCAGTTTTTAGACGTAGGATATCTAACCTATACTGGGGATTATATATTTGATATGCGTTTTGCTGGACAAAAACAAGACCAGATAATGGCACGTTTTACCCTTCTTGATAGGGATGTTTATATGGTTAGATGGTATTTGGTTTTAGTGGGTGCTGTCTGTGGTGCTGGTGTTACATTTGCTGTTACCGGGTGTTAAATGAGTTTTACTATATCCTCTATTACCCAAATGTGGTTAGTTATTCCTGCTGCCATAGCTGGTGTTCTAGGATAGGGATTAGCTAGTGTTTTGTGAGTCTTAACAAAGTTATAGTGCATAAAGTATAAAGCTATGGCGTACATGTGGTTTTCTAGTTTCTTAGAGAATCCATTAGTTAGCCTGGTAAATCTTCTCATATTCATTCGCATTGTGAGATTTTGACGTTCTACATAGCTTGTTGAAATCTTTGAAGTATCGGGGTTACCTTGCACTACCCGTTTATCAGCACCAATACACCTAGCCGGACTGTAACGCCTTTCTAATTCTGGCTCTGGCCCATATCGCTTTACTAGTTGTGCAAAATCTACGCCAGAACCAAAGCTATGTTCGACTGCTTCTAAATACATCCCGTGTCCGTCTGTAGTTAGTTGTACCCGATTTGCTAGTCTATTCTTTAATCCCGAAATGAAGTCATATGCACAATCTATATCCCTTACTCCTAAATACCAACAAGGAACTAGTTTTGTGTCAGCGTCTATTGCGGTAAATGTCCAGATATCACCGTAACCAAACTTACCTTTTTTGTCTTCGGGTACATTCTTTGATTTGGAATAAACAAAACTCCATATTTCGTCACATTGTAGTCTTTTACATGGCAGATCGTGCATTACTTTATCTTGATAGTCTAAACAAGCAGAACCAACGTCCTTTAACAATTTGACGACTGTATTAATAGCACTATTAGTTATCCGGGCGGTACTACGTATTGAATTACCTTCACATAGTACTCTTATTATTTGAGTCTGGCGGTCTAAACTTAGCTTGTTCATTTGTCTATCCTTTATTGAAACTGACTAAATTATAGCATACCCTCAAGCATTTGTCAATAGTTTGTTATCACAATTATTCGTAATAGGGAAAAATATTATTGACAAAAGTTATTTTTTATTATTATACTTATTACATGAAAGGAGGCTGTGAGAATGGTTACTAAAACGACTCTATCTGTATCAATTGACCCTAAGTTGAAAGCACTGGCACGTGAGATTGCAGACGAGCAGCAAACAAGTCCCAGTGGTTTAGTTTCTCGTTATTTTGAGAGTTTAGCTCTTAAGCGTAAGGAAGACCTAATGAGAGCATGCTATGAAACAATGAATAGTGAGAATAGTGAATATAATCAGAAGTCGCTAGGTATTGTTAATAAAATTGTCTCTACTTGGGATGACTAAACTTATGCCAATTGATGATATTAAACGGGGTGAAATATATTATGTGGATTGGGGCGAAGAATCTGGCATACACCCCGCATTAATAATACAAAATGACATTGGCAATCGGTATAGTGATTCAACAATCGTTGCTTATATTACTCATACAGTTAAGAAAGATTTACCTATTCTAGTAGAGTTTAAAGATCACGAAACTAGTTTACCCCACGGTGGTTCAATTAACTTGGCGAGGATAATGACGATTCCTAAGACTTTACTGAGGGATAAACTGGGGCGTTTATCTTCAGTAAGAATGGCGGATATAAACAAGGCTATTAAAGAGAGTTTTGGGTTAGATTAGTTATACCCCCCACCTAGCCTTAGCAGCTTTTTTGGCAATTTCGCTTCTTTGCTCAGGAGTTAATCTACTAGCCCTGATTTTACCACCTTTTAAACCGCCTAATCTGCCTAGAGCTACAGCGTTTGGGTGTTTCCCGTCGGTGTCTAGGGGTTTTTCCTGTTTATCTCCAGTAGCCTCTTGTATTATCTTGAAGGCTCTTACCGCAAAGTCGTGATCTTTCTTCTTACTCATACTTTAAGGCTAACATAAGCGGTCAAGCATTTCAAGAGGGATTAGTTTGAAAATGATACACTACCTCAGTTTATTTTGATTGAACGCGGCTCCGGAGCGTAGTGTTTCTAAAATGTTATACTATAAAGTTATGGAATACTTACCAATCAAAGATATGAATAACCGAGATAAAAGCAGTCTAATTGCAGAATTTACGGGACAGCAGGTATTTGCTGTGGTCGGGGCTAGTGACAACACAAGTAAGTACGGATATAAGATATTCAAGAAATTGCAGAGTCGTGGCTATAAAGTCTACCCAATAAACCCCAGGTTGAAGGAAATAGAAGGTACTAAGTGCTATCCCAGCATTGTTGATATACCAGAGAGGGTTGGAGTAGTTGATTTCGTAGTTCCTCCGCCTGTAACTGAAGAAATTCTCAAGGAATGTGAGAGATTGCATATTACCCGCGTATGGCTGCAGCCTGGCTCAGAGAGCAATGAGGCTATTGATTTCTGTTACCAGCACAATATAAAAGTACTATGTAACCTCTGTGTCATCATAGATGGAGCCTAATCATATGTAAACACCGGCCGGGATAAGGCCTACATTCGCCAGTTCTCTCACCGCCATTTGAAGTAAGCTTCTTGAGGTTAGGTTTCAGCTACTTTTTTTATCCGAACCTATACTTATACTTGCTACAGTAATCTTCAACAGTTTGTTATAATTATCAAAATATGTTTTTACTAAAGCTATTTTGACCATATTTAAATATATGAAAGAGCACCGGTATTTATCGATGCTCCTTCATATATCTAGAAGCCGAGTAATTTATACTCAAATAGCAATCATAAAATTAGGCCCTCTCTAGATTCTATATGGAAAAGCAAGTTTAGCTTGGATAAACTTCATCCCCGTGGATAGAGCCCGGCTGCTTCGCAAATCTCAGGGACGGCTTCCTCCCATTCAATAGCCATAATGTGTACTCCGGCAACTCCATCGATTTCTCGTAAGTTATTTATAATATCCACGCAGATGTTGATGCCTTCTTTGGCACGTTGTTCCTTTGGTGCAGCGCGTAGGCGTTCAACGATATCGTCGGGAACATCCATTCCGGGTACCTGTTCCTTCATGTATTTTGCCGCACCCAAGGATTTAATGGGGGCAACTCCGGCAAGTATCTTAACCTTCTCGTGCAGGCCCATTTCCCTAACTGTTTTCATCCACTCTCTGAATCGGTCCAGGTTGTATACTATCTGGGTTTGTACAAAATCTGCCCCAGCTTTTACCTTTTTAGCGAGGCGCTCTGCCCTCAATTCAAATGGATAAGCGAACGGATTGGCTGCAGCACCGATAAACATGCGGGGCTCGGCTCCTTTGATTTCATCACCGGACTCAAATTTTTTCTCGTCTCGCATGTCTTTCACTATTTTAACAAGCTGTATCGAATCCACGTCATAGACGGGTTTTGCTTCTCGATGGTTACCAAATTTAATATGATCGCCGCTTAGACATAGGATATTATTGATACCCATAGCGGCCGCCCCCAATATATCCATCTGAAGGGCGATGCGATTGCGATCCCGACAGGTCATCTGAATAATGTGATCCATACCTTCCTCTTTTGCTATGAGCCCCGCCGCCCAACTGGACATTCGTGTCACCGCTGTTTGTCCGTCGGTTACATTAAAAGAATCGATATAACCTTTTAGTATTTTGGCCTTTCTGTTAATTACTTCTCTATCAGCGTTAAGCGGCGGTCCGAGTTCAGCGGTGACGGCAAACTTTCCTGATTCAAGTACCTTTTCCAGGTTGCTATTGCTTTTCATTGATAACTCCTTCCTGTATTAGATACCAAGAGACTCTATCACCTTTTTTGTTCCTGCTAACTCTTTAGGCAGGTCTATAGGTTCGACCTCTAATGTTCTTGGTCTTACCTGCTTACTCCAATCGTGAGGCTCAAGTATTCGGGCAAAATCGCCGCTCTCATTAAGCCGGTCTCTGCGGCGGTAAATCTGGACCCAGGCGCATTCTTTATCGGGGTCCACCTCACACATACCATCCAGTCTGGTCCCCCCACAGGGGCCATTCATCAGTCCCTTGGGACACTGTACGAGTGGACAGATAGCGGCAGTTTTTCCCAACTCACACTCCCCGCATGCCTGGCATTCTTCTCTGAATTTGACAGGTCCACCGCTGGAGAATCCCAGTGCATCATTGGATGGGTACATCGGCCTGGCAATATCCATTTCCTCTTCAAGATATTCCCTCACCGCCTGCATACCGTCTCCGCAGGCCATCATCAACATGGCGTCGCATTCCTCGATTTCCTTCCGGTGCTCCTTTAAAAACATAGAGGACATGGGCGTATAGCATGCAAACACGGCAAATGGCAGTCCTATTTTCCCTGTTATCTGCTTACCATTTTGGGAAAGTTTTTCGGCCATCTCATCTACTTGTCTAATTCCACCCGTATGAAAAATGGTAGCGCATCCGCCACAACCCATTATCGTTATATTCTTTTTACCGTTTAGATATTCTAAAACCTCGTCAAAAGACTTCCGTACCTGTGCATTCATAGCAATACTCCGTTTACTTTATTTCGAATCTGCGCTAGAAAACAGATGTGGTTAAGGCGGAATATTTCTTGCCTCCAATAACAATCTCTTGAGCCTTTCCAGAGAGACGCTGTGATTCTTGATCGGTATGCCCATCCAGTCGGAAAAATCAAGAAGCTTTTCAGGTTCCTTTTGTGCTATTTTCTCGTAGTAGCCAACGGCATCTAGCATGATTGCTCCGCCGCTGTGTTTGGGGAAATTCTCGTTAGCCAGACCCTTGTCCCAGTCCTGGTATACGTAATGGCGGTATTCCATCCACCCCGGGGTCAGCCAGTATACATCCTCGCCCCCGGATATCTTTTCCCTGTCATCGTCACTGGCAATCATATCAATGCGGTGGGAAGCCTTAATCCTGCATATTTTTACGTTGCCATCTGTCTGTTCCTCTATGATGTCATCTATCTTTCTATATAGGTTATCTATATTTACGTAGCAGAACTTTCCACCATAAACGACTATTATTCTATCGGCATATTTTTTAGCGTTGTTAATCTGCTGTATTAGCTGGCCCTCGAGCTCTCTGGGGATTTCGTGTCTTCCGGGCTTGGTATAGAGGACTTTGCGGCATTTAGAAAACCGCTTGCTATCAGGTGATTTAGCTCCATGTTCAAGGTCCCACAGGCTACGATCGCATATTTTTGAAATGAAGAACCCTCTCTTGTCATTTTCCTCCATCAATCTGTTTTAAATACGGATCTTTATCTACAGCGTTCTGAAATATGCCGCCATATTTCGCTTATTTTGGCTGAGACATTACCTTTTGAATACTCCACTACCGGGATTCCCTGCACTATTGATTCTGTAACGATGTTGTCAAAGGGGACGTGTGCTACAATTTCTATTCCTTCATCGAGGCAATATTTTTCGATTCGATGGGTGTTATCTTCATTGAGGTCATATTTATTGATACAGAGGACTGCAGGTATACCGAAATGCCGGCATACCTGTATCACCCTTTCCAGATCCTGTATTCCGGATAGAGTGGGCTCAGTTACTAAAAGAGCGAGATCAACGCCGGAAAGGGACGATATGACCGGGCATCCGATGCCCGGAGGGCCGTCGCTTATAATGTAGTCGAGATTTTCCTTTTCAGCGATTTCACGGGCCTTTCCTCTTATAAGGGCAACCAGTTTTCCCGAATTTTCCTCGCCTATTCCTAACCGTGCATGAACCAGTGGACCATATGCGGTATCAGATATAAACCAGCGACCCGAAATGCATTCCTTCATCTGGATGGCCTCTACCGGGCATATATGGTAACAGAAGCCGCAGCCCTCACAGGAAACAGGGTCAACGGTGTAATCCCTTATAGCATCAAAACGGCAAAGGTCCTGACAGAGTCCGCATTGGTTGCACTCCTTTTCATTAATAGTTGCTGTCTTGCCGCTGATAAAATCTCTTTCCTCCTTTACCGATGGCCTGAGCAGTAGGTGCAGGTCTGCGGCATCTACATCGCAATCAACCATTATCTTACTGTCGGCAATAGCGGCCAGGGAACCAACTATGCTGGTCTTACCAGTCCCTCCCTTACCGCTTAGTATCACTATTTCCTTCAATCACAATCTCCCTAATAGCTTGAAAAAGTAAAAGAAATCTCTCTCGATATTCGGGCATTCCCTCCACAAGTGTTATACCCCTGGAATACATGCCAGCAATTCCTTTATCCAGGGGGATTGTCATCAGTATGGGGATGTTTTCTTCCTGGCAATATTCCTGGGTTTTGTTATCGCCGGTTCCCACACGGTTTAGTAATACCCCGAATGGCAAATCTATTTTCCTGACTGTTTCGACTGCCAGTCTCAGATCATTAAGGCCAAAAGGGGTAGGTTCGGTTACCAACAGGCAAAAGTCACTGTCCTTGATAGCCTCTACCACAGGGCAGGATGTACCCGGGGAAGCGTCGATAATGGTAATTTCTTGACCTCCGGAAAGTTTTTTAACTTCTCTGATAATTGGGGGTGCCATTGGTTGGCCGATAGAAAGCTTGCCCTGGACAAAAACCACACCATCAGAATTTCCCCGTTCAATTACACCTATCTCTTTCCCTTTTTCATTAATAGCGTCTTCCCGGCAGAGATAGCTGCAGGCACCACAGCCGTGACAGAGTTCTGGGAAGACAAGTACGTTTCCCTGGATTACTGCAATGGCATTATAAGCACAAACTTCAGCGCATTTACCGCAGTAGGTGCACCTTTCTTCATCTATCTCGGGAACAGGAATTGTGACCGGATTAAGGCGGTTTATATCTGGCTTTATGAATATACTGTCGTTGGGTTCCTCGACGTCACAATCGAGGAGTTCGACGCTGTACTTTTCTTTCAGGGCGAGGGTAAGACTGGTTGCTATCATCGTCTTACCCGTGCCACCTTTTCCACTGGCAATTGATATAATCAATCTATCCTCTTGGTATACCCGATATCAGGTACCGCATTATTTGTTGGTAGTTCGATTCTTGCTGGTTTCGAGCTGTCTAATTCTTGCTTCTATCTGCTCTAGTTTTGTTTTAAGTGCCTGGGATTGAGAATTGAGAAAATCTAACTCCTGCTCCCGGTTCATTGCGGCTGTAGATGGTGCCGTTGCTGAATAACCGTATCCGGTCCCCTGCGGAAGGCCGTAAGGGCGGTAAGCTGTTCCGATTCCCCAAGGGCTGCAGAAACCTCTACCACCTCCTGTCATCGGGCCCATTCCCCTCGGGCCTGTACCGTCAAAACCTGGCATGATGACCTCCTTTCCATATATGCTTTTTATTCCTCTTTTTGCAGCTCGCGAATCCGTGCCTCGATATCTTCCAGTTGTTTACTTATCGCGTCGGACTGGTTTTTAAGCAGGTCGATTTCCTGGTCAGGGGAATAGACTGAACCTGCTGTGAAACCTCGCTGAGACGGATAGGCGAACTGCTGGTATGGCAAGGTGCGGGCCGCGTCCGGAGCACCGCCAATGAAATAGCCACACCTGGGCAGACCTCCCCTTCCGATGCCAACATATGGCCAGGGCGGTGAGCTCCCCCGGAAGCCAAACCCCATACCTCCGCCCGGTCCACGTCCCGTGCCTCTTCCTCCAAAAAACCCGTAAGCCATTTTAAACCTCCCTAAATTTAGTTATTTTTTTCTTGTCAGATCATGTCATGACAAGCTGTTTTATTCCCTTGATCTGGCGGTAAGTTGCACCCTGGCTTATACAGCGAATCGTAAGTTCATGATCGATCACTCTGGTACCGCATATGGCGTTCGCGCCATAGTCAAATAGCACCGTCGAAAGGGGAGTCGTACCACCCAGGATTATTATGTAAGCACCAGGATTGCACATCTTGAGCAGACTTTCCATGCTATGGTTGGTTATAGCCGTTCCGGTGATGGCTAATACCTCAGCTTGGGGTATGAGGCTCTCCGAAACATCTTCACTATAATCACCTTCACAGGGATTCCTCTCAATGATCCGCAGGTCACTTATTATGTTCTTTAGGTTTGAAACAAATGGGAAGTGGCCTACTATGACCACTGACTTACCTACTCCCTTTTCGGCGATGAGTTTGACAGCGTTGATTTCCTGGCAGCGCTTCTCATCGACTGCAATTAGCGAATTAATGGTTGCCATGCCAATGGCTGCCTCAGGTATGCGGTCGGAGTAGGCCATTTGTGCAAGTGCAATCGGCGATTTGTTGAGCAAGTATCCAGGCATTGCCACCAATGGCGGCTCCTGGCGCAGTGAGTCTTTCGGTAGTGTTGCCGCCAGGCCGCATTGACGGGTTAGGACCGCTGTATAAAAAAGACCCTGAATTATCTCCCTGACTTTCACATCCGTTTCAAGTGTAGAAATAAGATCATCGATGATTCCCATCATTAGCCTCTAAATGAAGTCAACGGTTACATCCTTGCCATGGTGCCTTCTACCCGGAGTCGATCCTGTCTCTGCAGCTTGAAATGGAATGCTGAGTGTATTGCATGTCGGACAAAGTTGGGGTGTGGCCTCAGTCTCAGTTTCCGAAAGCTCCCACTCATGCCCATGCATGCACCTGAAACGTCGGAGTGCCATCTCAAAATTGCCTCCCTCGATCCTTATCGCTTTCCCGTAAAGTAGAGCGTCAGCTATCTTGTAACGGGCTGAAAGCAGGACTCTTTGGAAGGTAGGCCTAGAGATGTTCATTTTTCTGGCTGCTTCTTCCTGCTCCATACCTTCTAAATCCTTCAACCGGATGGCTTCCGCTTCCTCTATGGAGACACAAACCTCTTTCATTAGCCGTAGGGGAATTCCCGCTGGCTTAAAATGCCTTGCATCGGGCAGAAAACCTACCCGTCTAATTTTCTGTGGTCTAGGCATCGCGAACCCTCAAATAATAAGCATATGCTCATAACTCATGATAGCATATCATTGATACTTATTCAAGTGTCTGTTAAAGATAAGAAAGAAAGTTGTTCGGGCTTTTCTTTTAAGTAACAGGCGTATTAATTGAATTCCGGTAAAGGGGGTAAAATCATAGCGGGGATCAAATGTGAAAAATAGTTTATGAAGCGGGATTTGATTGGGACGATTGTGCAAGGGGTCCGGTTGCCGGAATCATTAGAACCGGAATGGCAGAATGCCTGAGAATTCTCTGAGCGACACTACCGAAGATCCACCTTTGGACCCCTGACCTGCCGTGAGTGCTCATAATAATGAGGTCCATCTTTTTTTCTTTGGCATAATCAAGTATCATTCCCGCAACCTCGCTGCTAAATATCAATTCTATCTCCACTCGCATGCCAGCCATAATAAGATCCTCCGCAATTTTCCGGAGATAACCCTTGGCATCAGCTTCGATCCTCTCCTTTGCCACGCGGTACTCTTCAATATTGAAGTAATCCACGAGATGCGCAGGTAATAGCGGCTCAACCACTCTGAGCAGCGTCACCAGGCATTCTTTGTTGTTGGATGCTACCGCATTTAGATCATCAAGTGCCCGCTCAGCTAGCCTTGACCCGTCTAAAGGGAGCAGTATTTTTTTATAGCTTTTAGCCATTGGCTTTAATCCTTTTATTTTGTTGTTTCCGTTCTATGGATTGGCTGCAATAACATGTATCAATTAGAGATGCAGGCTGAGCAATATACCATAACCCAAACAACCCATGGCTATTATCATAGCTATCAACGTAGCTGTCTTCATATGCTTATATGCCATATTTCACAAAGCCCTGATTAGGCAGTCAGCTCAGTGAGGGTGTTCCTTCGTGGTCTTGCTTCAGGCATATTTGATTCAGAATTGATACCAGTCTATCCGGGGAAAACTCTTTGGTGACGAATTCGTCTACCCCCGCACCTATAGCATTCTGCCTTGTTTCCTCGTTGCTATCCAGGGCTATTATTTTTACACCCGGATTATATACGCGGATGCTGGTAAGGGTCTTTTTCCCCTTTTTACCTACTATGCCCCAATCGATCAAAACAACGTCAGGAATATTTACTCTTAATGCCTCTTGTATCTCAGTAATACTGCCAGCCTCGGCAATTACTTCCAGTCCGACCAATTCTTTAAGTAGAAGCACTAGTGCTGAACGAAGGTCGGCGCGCCTGTCAACTACTAAAATTTTCATCGCCCCATAACTATAAACCAGACCAGGGTACTTTTACTGATTAATAATCATAAAGCAGGTTTCCATAAAATGCATCTGGCACAGGTATAGTTAGTAACTGGGAGTTTGCATAGCTCTTTAACTGGTCAGTTGACTAGGTGATTCCTGATCGCGAGGGATACTGCCTCGGTTCGGCTGGCGGTTCCAAGCTTTGACAATATATTGCTGACATGGAATTTTACCGTTGATCTGCTTATTACAAGCCGGTTGGCTATGGCGTCGTTTGAGAGGCCTGAAACCATCAGTTTGAGCACTTCTTGTTCGCGACTACTGAGCCCATATTCTTTTTGTGGCGGTTTTCGGATATCCTGTATCAATAACTCTGCTATTTCCGGTGATAAATTTGATTTCCCGGAAACTGCTTCATGGATGGTTTTAACCAGTTCCTGAGCTGATACATTTTTCAAAAGATAGCTTATGGCACCTGCCTTAATGGCTTCCTTTACCATTTCTTTTTCACCAAAGCTGGTGAGGGCAATAACATACATGCATGGCCAGCGTTCTCGGATGGTACGTATAGCCTCGATGCCGCCCATTCCCGGCATCAGCAGGTCCATGAGTACTACGTCGGGCTGGGCCTTTTCACATAGTGTAATCGCTTCTTCGCCGCTGCTAGCTTCACCGATAAGGCACAGGTCTTCATCAAAGGCTTTTATCACCGCTGCCAAGCCTCTTGTTACTACAGGATGGTCGTCAACGATAATTACGCGAATTAACTCACTTTTCATGCCGATACCTCACGAGATGCGTTATTTAACCGCACGATGATATCTGTACCGCATCCATGCTGGCTTTTAATTTCAAGGTCAGCGCCAATTCCTTCGGCGCGTTCATGTATGATACGCATGCCCAGAGAGCTATCTGATATCTCATTCATATTGAAACCCTGCCCATTGTCTGAGATACGTAGTTCCACCTGTTCAGCTGAACATGAGAGTGTTATCTTTGCGTGGTTTGCCCTTGAATGCTTGACTACGTTATTTAGGGCTTCCTGGGTGATACGGTAAAGAGCCAGCTTGATGTCAACCGGTAATATGCATTGCTCGGCAGCCACTTCAATTTCTATAAGTGTCCGGCTGTTTACGGCCAGTGCCAGTTGAGAGATCAATTCGCTGATACTTGCTTTAGCCAGGGCGGAAGGGCGAAGTTCCATTAATAGGGTACGCATTTCGGCAAGGGCCCCCCTGGTCAATTGACCGATTTCTCTAAGGCGCCGACGGCCCTCCTCCTGGTCTCTTTCCCATAATAGCGGTACTACCTCGGCAATAAGACTCACAGAAAAGATTGTCTGGCTCACGGCGTCATGAAGTTCTCTGGCCAGGCGCGTACGTTCGTGGGTAATGGCCCTGTCTTCAGTGTCTTGAATTGCCTGCTCTTCAATGCGTTTCTTTGTGGTACGGTCGATGCCTATACAAATAATACCTTCTGAAGCGTTTTTGCTTTCTGGGCGTGCTATCGACCATTCGATCCAAAGTGGCTGGCCATTTGCCTTGAATGCTTCGCCTTCCCAAGAATCGTAAAAAGGCGTAGTCCTCATATTATTCACACCATTTTCTGGCTCGTTCAGTAATTGAGGAAAGTGGGGGTCAGAGCCGTTCAAAAGGGTAATGTTTTTACCGGTTATATCTGAAGCGCGATAGCCAAAAATATTCTGTGCATATCTATTCCAGGAGCTAATATTACCCTTGTTATCTACAATTGCTATAATGCAGGGTATATTATCTAAAAGTTGCCTGTACTTATTTTTAATCAGAACAAGTTCATCTTTGGCCTTTTTACGGTGGCAGATTTCCCTCTCAATATGTTTATTGAGTTCCCTAATCTGTGCTTCATACTTTTTTATTGCGTCTAACCCTTGTTCTTTGGGTCCTGTTATCATCCTTGTCGTATTTATACTATACCTTTCCTTGCTTCTACTCATATCCGAATATCCATGTCATGGAACTACGTTTAGTTATGCCCTGTTTGCTCTGTGCTAATTATACTCGGAAACATAACCTAGTCAAGTGGCCAGTATTCAAACCGATAAAAAAGTCAGTGGCAAACTATTCAGCCGGGTGGTGCAATAGAACCCGTTAACATATAAGCTTATCTTAAAAATAATCGGGAAAAAAGGAGTTATCGTAAAAGTGGCTACAAAAGATGAATTGGTTACGGAAAAAAAATCTAACGGGCATCATAAAATACAGACGACGCCGCTGACGCAGATCCTCGATGAAATCGAGAACAGTATCAGGTTGGCCAATGAAGCTGCAAAAAATGCTCGCGAAGCCGCCGATGAAGCCCGGCAGGCCGGCGAGAAGGCGGCTGGCGAAGCTGCCAGGGTTGCAGCAGCGTCAATTACCAAGGTCGATGAAATTGCTAGGAAGGCTCTGAAACTGGTTGAGCTATTGAAAGTGGTTGGTGTGGATACAGCTGCCTATTACGAGAAGAGGCTTACAGAAGAATCTAAAGCGATACATGATGGCCAGCAAAAGTAATACCTGAATATAAAATATACATTCAATTAAAAGGGGGTGACAGTCAGTATGGTAACAGATAACAGGAAGCAGGATGTGCACGGGGTGGAGATTCATCCAGAACAGCATCGAATTCAAAAAATGCCGTTAACGGCGATACTGGATGAGATGGACGGAAACATCAGGGCTGCTATTGAGGCAGCCAGGCGTGCTGAAGAAGCCGCCCGGACTTCCAGGGAGGCTGCCGGAGCAGCCACCAAAGCATCAGAGCTTGCGGAGGCAAGGGCTGAAGAAGCACGCAGGGCAGGGGAGAAGGCGGCAAAGGAAGCGACTATGGCTGCTGCCGAAGCGGCCGCCCAGGCTGAACATACGGCCAATCTAGCCAGGGAAGCTGCCCAGGCGGCGGCACAGCAGGCTGCCCAGGCCGATAAGAGTGCCAGGGAGGCCGCTGAATCCTTCAAGCTGGCTGCTGATCAGGCAGCCAGGAAAGCTGAGGACGCTGGTGTCGCTGCAAAAAAAGCAGCTGAAGCAGCGGCGTTGTCGGCTCAGGAGGCTGCAGCTCAGGCAACGAGGCGGGCAGATGAGGCTGTAGCAGGAGCAAGGCAGGCTGCAGAGGCAGCTAAAGCTGCTGCCGAAGAAGCCGCAAAAAGGGCTGAAGAGGCAAGCCGCATAGCCAAGGAAGCAGCGGATGCAGATATGAAAGCCTCTGAGGCAGTAGCTGCTGAAGCGGCGCGAATAGCCAGAGAAGCAGCGGACAAGGCGGAAGCGGCTACCAGGGCTGCTATCGCGGCTGCGGAGGAAGCTGTGAGACGGGCTGAAGAGGCCAGCCTCGCTGCGAAACAGGCTGCAGAGGCAGCTGGTGGGGCGGCGGAGCAGGCTGCCACAAGGGCTGAAGAGGCAGCTAAAATGGCTGAAAAAACGGCAAAGGAAGCAAAATACGCCGCAGAAGAGGCTACAAGAAAGGCAGAGGATATCGATCTGGCCACCAGGCACGCCGCTGAGCTAGCAGAGAGGGCTGCTGAAGAGGCTGCCGTAAATGCGGAACAGGCTGCGAGAATGGCGGTTGAGTCGGTGGAGTCAGCCATTAAGACTGCCACCGAAGCTGGCAAACAGGCTGACGAAAGTGTGAAGGAAGCCAACGCTGCCATTGCTCAGTTGAATCAACAACCCAATGCAGAAAATATTGCTAAAACCGAGAAATCGGGAAGAAAAGCAAAATCTGCTGCCGCAAGTGCTTTCATGGCTGCGGAAGAATTAAATAGAGAGGCCGATCTTGCACAGATCGCCGGCGATGAGGCCATTGCTGCTGCTGGAAAGGTATCCGGGTTAATTGCTGAGAGGGTTGAAGAAGCCGGTAACGAAGCGAACGAGGCTGCATCCAAGGGTTTGGAAGTTGCCGAAAAGACACGAAAGAAGGCGAAGCAGGCGGAGTTAACCGGGGAAGATGCGATCGAGAATGCAACCCGTGCCATGCATAAACTTATCAGCCGGGCTGAAGAGCTGGCCAGGGCCGCTGAAGCTGCTGCTGAAGCAGCGACAAAGGCTTCACAGGATGCTGTTACGGCTGCAGAGGCAGCCATGGCCGCTGCAGGAACGCAGGCAGCTGCCAAGGCCGAAGAGGCCAAAATGGCTGCGGAAAAGGCAGGTACGAGGGCAGAAGAAGCTGCTAAAAAGGCCAGAGAAGCTGCAGAACAGGCGGGCATGAGGGCTGAGGAAGCAGCCAGGCAATCAAAGGAGGCGGCTGAGAAAGCAATAAAGGCTGCTACTGAAGGAGCTACTGCAGAGGCCGAGAGAGCAAGGATTGCCGCCAGGGAAGCTGGTACGAGGGCAGAAGAAGCTGCCAAAAAGGCTAAAGAGGCTGCAGAACAGGCGATGAAGACATCTGAGACACTGGCAACAGAGGCAGCGAGAAAGGCAGAGGAAGCGATATCCAAGGTCGGCGCCTTGCCGAAGCTTGTAAAGCAGGTAATTGCCTCAAAAGAATTCATGCTTGTGATAATCGTAACTGTGCTTGGTGCAATCGGTGCTTCGGTTGCTATCAGCCTCGGCTTGAGCCTGTTAGCACCGTAATATATAGACGTTAGCAGCCTTCGGTGGGTTCACCGAAGGCTGCTAACGGTAGCGAGATAAAAGGATACGGAGTAAAAATATTATCTATAAATACGGTACCTACCTGAAAATAAGTGAAGGATAAATAAAGTGAAAGCAGTATCCGGTGCAATTAAAAGCAATTCGACCCCAACTCCAAGGTCGACATACAAAGTCGATAGTAGTCAAGATCTCGGCGGAGACAAGCTGTCGGAAGAACCTCCCGGTAATTCTACTATAGTCATGCAGGATACTAAGGAACCTCCCGGAAAACGGGCTAAAGAGGGCGGATTTTTTGCCAGGATATCCAGTTCTCAATGGCAGGACTGGAAATGGCATTTTCGTAATCGAATCACCAGCGTTGAAAGGCTCAGTGAATATATACCGCTGTCGCCATCAGAACAGGCTCAAATCGCAAAGGTCGCCTCGAAATATCCCTTCTCGGTAACACCGTATTACCTTTCTCTGATCGACCCCGATAATCCCGACGATCCGATTAGAAAACAGGCAATACCATCGATTTTTGAATTGACCATGGGCCACGTCGGTTCAGAAGATCCTCTCGATGAGAAAAACTGCTCTGTCGTTCCTGGACTGGTTCATCGTTACCCGGATCGTGTTCTGATGGTTTTAACTGATATCTGCCCAATGCTTTGTCGTCACTGCACTCGTAAGCGGGAATGGCTCGGTGGAGGATGGATACATACTGCATCTGAAATCGATGCCATGCTCACTTACATACGTAATCATAAACAGGTTCGCGACGTTATCATATCCGGCGGTGACCCTTTAACGCTTTCGACAGAACGCCTTGAGAGTATTATAGCCAGGATCCGTGATATAAAGCACGTTGAGATTATCCGTATTGGAACCAGGTTTCCCGTGGTGTTACCTCAGCGGATAGACGATGAGTTTTGTGATATGTTGTCCCGTTACGGTCCGATATGGTTGAATACCCATTTCAACCATCGCAACGAGATAACCACGGAGTCGGAGGCCGCCTGTGATCGCCTTTTGAGAAGTGGGGTCCCGGTCAACAATCAATCGGTTTTACTTCGTGAAATAAACGATACCGTAGAAAGTCAGCTTAAGCTGTCTCAGGGTTTACTCAGGATTAAGGTAAGGCCTTACTATCTGTTTCAGTGTGATGAGGTACAGGGCACAGAGCACCTGCGCACCCCGGTAGAAGTAGGTATAAAGATTATTGAGGGGCTGCGTGGACATACTTCCGGTCTGGCAGTGCCTAACTTTGTGATCGATCTACCTCAAGGAGGTGGCAAGGTACCCATTCAGCCCGAATATCTATTGTCACAGAGCGATGGCACTTTGCTTTTGAGAAATTATCAGGGACGTATTTTCTGTTACCGTAATCCAGATCACTTTGGTTTAAAACTCGATTCTAAAGAATCTGGAATTGACTGCTCAGGCAGTAACCTGACAGCAGAAAATAAAATTGCTTCTAAGGAGCCAGCATGCATATAGGAATCTCATATGACCTTAAAAATTCAGTGGATATTCAAATGGGCAGCCCGGATGATGCCCTCGAGGAATACGATACCTCGGACACTGTTGATCTTATCGTTGATGCAATCAGGTCGATCGGTCATTCTGTTACCCGGCTAGGTGGTGGAAGAGAATTTCTGGAGAATATCTTGAAGGTAAATCCAGATATAGTATTCAATATTGCCGAGGGCAGGGGCAACTATATGAGCAGGGAGGCTCAGGTCCCGTCTGTTTTAGAGATGCTTGAGATACCTTACACCGGTTCGGCTCCGCAGTGTCTGGCAAATTGCCTGGATAAGCCTCTTTCAAAGCAACTCATTAAAGTTATGGGCATATCCACTCCGCCATGGCATGTTTTCGACAATCCTGGAAAGCTCTCATTACCTGAAAACAAAATTGCTTACCCGGTAATCATCAAGCCGGCTCACGAGGGGTCAAGTAAAGGTATCCATCATAACTCTCTGGCATCCGGTCCGGACGAGGCGCTTGAGACAATATACCGTCTTCTCAAGCACTACCAGCAACCGGTAATGATGGAAGAGTTTATTTCTGGAGACGAGGTTACCGTTGGTTTAGTCGGTAATACACCGCCCGTAGTCTTGGGTATGATGAGGATAAGGCCCAAAAATACCACAAATCATTTTGTCTATTCAGTTGAAGTAAAACGTGACTATCTTAATCTGGTCGAATACGAATGCCCACCCAGTCTTGACGGAGAAGTTCTGGACAAAATAATGGACTCAAGCCTTAAGACCTTTAAACTTCTGGGATGTCGCGACTTCTGCCGAATAGATTTCAGGATTAGTCCGGAAAATATACCATATTTGATCGAGTTAAACCCCCTTCCCGGACTGGGAAGTCACAGTGACCTCGTTATTATGGCACTTAAACTTGGTTGGCGATATGAAACACTGATTGAAAAGATTATTGAGTCTGCGGTAAGAAGGTATCCACGTTTCAGTCACCAGAAACGATGCTTGGAATGTGTTAATGGATAGCGCAGTTAATATTGTGAAACTCGACTATGAAAAACCATATTGCAATCCTTTTTAACCAACCATATCCATCACGCTATAACCTCGTGGGCGAGGAAAAAGCTGTCTTTGGGGTAATGGATTCCGTAAAGGCGGTTAGTAGCGCCCTTGTTGCTTCGGGCTATGAGGTGTGCCTGGTGCCTCTTTTACCCCCGTACGAAAATATAAGAGAGAAAATCAAGTCATTAAAGGTGGAACTGGCATTCAATCTATTTGAAGGTTTTCTCGATCAACCGGAGAGCGAAGCCTGGGTGCCGGAGGCACTTTCAGAATCAGGTATTTCATATACCGGCTGTTCTTCGGGTGCGCTGCGACTGGCCCTGGATAAGGCCCGGGCTAAAGCGGCGATGCAGGCAGTTGGTATCAGTACACCCGAGTATCAATTGTTAAATCCTGAAACGGTAAAGCTATTTTGCCTTGAATATCCCTGTATCGTTAAACCGTCCTGCGAAGATGCCAGTCACGGCTTAAGTGAAGAAAGCGTTGTAGAAAAATATGCAGATTTAGAAAGGCAGGTTACCAGGATATGCCGAAACTACAGCGGAGATGCCCTTGTTGAGTCATTTATCTCGGGGCAGGAATTTAATGTGACTGTTCTCGGTAACGCCCGGGCTACCGTGCTTCCTGTATCTAAGATAGCCTATTCTTTGCCTCCCGACCTTCCGCATATACTCACCTATGCCGCTAAATGGGAACCGGAAAATGTTTATTTTAAGGGAACAAGGGTCATATGCCCTGCCCGGCTAAAACCTGCTATTAATGAGCTAATACAAGAAACTGCATTAAAAATCTTCACAGCATTTTTATGCCCTGGCTATGCAAGGGTGGATATGCGAATGAATGGTGATGGCGGCGTTTATGTAATAGAAATTAATCCCAATCCCGATATATCACCGGGTGCTGGTGCCGCACTTCAGGCCGAAGCAGCTGGCATGACATATGTACAGTTTATTAATAGAATTGTAGAACTGGGATTATCGGACAGTTAGATATGGTTATTAAGATCAGGCGAATGGCGCATAGGGATAAACCGGAAGTGATGAAGATCCTTAACTCAATACGTGAATTCATGCCCTCCGAAGTCGCCGTAGCTGAAGAGGTTATTGATGATTATCTGGCAAAATCGGGCGATTATATAATCAATGTGGCAGAAATTAATATAACCTTGGTTGGTTATATCTGCTATGGTCGCACCCCTCTTACAGAGTCCACCTGGGATATTTACTGGATGGCGGTATTGCCGGATAAACAGAACCAGGGTATAGGCAGGTCACTTTTATCTTCTGCTGAAAAAGAGATCGGCAGGGCCGGAGCAAGGTTGATTATCATTGAGACTTCTTCAAAGGCAGAATATGAAAAGACCAGGCGTTTCCATCTTCATCATGGTTATTGTGAAATTTGCCGGATTCCGGATTTCTATGCATCGGGTGACGACAAGCTTATTCTAATCAAAAGGCTGGGAAAATAAGATCATGTTTCGTATCAGAAGGGTATATGACAACCTGGTTCCGGCAAACAAGGATGCAATAAAGCAGGTTCAGCAAATACTGGCCTTACAATTCCCCGGCGTTGATAAAAGGGATGTGGCTAAACTGCCCCGACAGTTGCTTAACCCTTTAAAATACCGGTTCCGTGCTATACTTTTCGTTGCAGAGGATTCTAAGGAGAAAATAAGGGGATTTGCGCTCCTTTTTCATGAACCAATTTTAAAATTCTGTTATCTGGATTATCTCTCGGTAGGGGAGAAGGAGACTGGCAGGGGAGTTGGAGGGGCGCTATATGAGAGGGTTCGCGAAGAAGCACTGTACCTGGGGAGCATCGGCCTGTTCTTTGAATGTCTTCCAGATGATCCCAGGCTGTCCGCAAATCCCGAGATCAGAAAACAGAACGCCGCCCGGCTCCGTTTCTATGAAAGATATGGTGCCAGACCTTTCGTAAATACTGACTATGAAACCCCTTTAGAGCCGGGGGGTGAGAATCCTCCCTACTTACTTTTCGATGACCTTGGCCAGGGTGTACCCTTGAGCCGTGATAGAGCACGCTCGATTGTCCGGACAATACTTGAGCGTAAGTATGGAAAGGTTTGTCCGCCCGGTTATATTGATATGGTTGTCGAATCGTTCCGCGATGACCCGGTGAAAGTCAGGCCACGTAAATATATAAAGAAAAAAGAATACCTTCCGGTTAATACTTCGATACCGCTTGACAAGAAGATAATACTGATCGTTAACGACCAGCACGGTATCCATCATGTAGAAGAGCGTGGCTATGTCGAGTCCCCGGTACGAATTGAAACTATTTTACGGGAGCTCGATTCTACCAGCCTCTTTCATAGAATTACCCCAAAGTATTTCAGTGAGAGATATATCAAGGCTGTTCATGATGGTAGATTCATAGACTACCTCAAGAAGGTATGTGGGAATTTACAACCGGATCAGGCTCTCTATCCATATGTATTTCCAGTGCGGAATGTTACCCGCCCTCCCAAAGAGCTTTCCGTTCGGGCTGGTTATTACTGCATCGATACCTTCACACCCATAACACGTAACGTGTATCTGGCAGCTAAAAAGGCCGTGGACTGTACATTGACTGCCGCTAAATGGATCCATGAAGGCTATAGGCTTGCCTATGCCCTGGTAAGGCCACCGGGACACCATGCCGAGCGGCGTTCTTTTGGCGGTTTTTGTTACCTGAACTCGCTGGCAATAGCCGCTGAATACTTAAGTTTCCGTGGTAGCGTTGCTGTAGTCGATATAGATTATCACCACGGCAATGGCCAGCAGGATATCTTTTATGAGCGTTCCGACGTACTTACCATATCCATCCATGGACATCCAAATTTCACCTATCCCTATTTCAGTGGCTTTGAAGACGAAAAGGGCATCGGGCAGGGTAAAGGTTTCAACATCAATGTACCCTTACCGGAAAATATAGACGGCGAACGCTATCTGGAGGTTGTAGGCAGCGTTTTAAAAAGGGTAATCAAATTCCAGCCTACCTATCTTATTGTCGCCCTCGGCCTGGATACGGCTAAAGAGGACCCTACGGGCACATGGAATCTTCTGGCCAGGGATTTCGAAGCTATAGGCAGAATAATCGGAAAGCTTGGCATTCCTACACTTGTTGTCCAGGAAGGGGGATATGATACCCGTGTACTGGGAATCAATGCCCGTAGTTTTTTGACTGGTCTCTGGGAGGGCAGTTACGCCGTTAAGTAATATTGCCCCGAGGAAATTTTACAGGAGAACCTTTGGTCTGGTTAAAATTTTCTGCTTGTGTCCTATTAATCTTTTTTTCTGGAAGCAGGCTTTCCCAATTGGGAGATGCTATTGCCGAAAGGACAGGACTGGGAAGGATTTGGATTGGGCTCATACTGCTTGCGATTATAACTTCTATCCCTGAAGTAGTTACTTCAATTAGCTCGGTTACCATATTAAACCTTCCCGATCTATCCGTTGGTAACATAATGGGAAGCTGCATGTTCAACCTGACCCTTTTTGCACTGGCGGATTTGATATATCGCCCCGAGCCATTCTTGAAACAGCTAAGCCCGGGGCACGGCCTATCGGTTTGGTTCGGTATAATACTTTCTGGAATTGTCGCTTTAGGGATAATTTACCCGGGAGAATTGTACGCCTTTACTTTCGGCCGGGTCAGCCTACCAAGTATTTTCATTATAAGCGTCTATGTTCTTGGTATCTACCTTATTTTTCGCTACAATTCCAGGAGCCAACCAAGAATAGAAGCAATTGGTCACCAAACAGGCCATAAGGTCTACCTCAAATTTGGCCTGGCTGCTACGGTTATTGTCGCTTCTGCTGTTTGGCTGTCCTTTATCGGTGATGAGATAACCAATGCTTACGGACTTCACAGCGGATTTGTTGGGACGCTTTTTGTGGCTGTAACCACTTCACTGCCAGAGTTAGCAGTTACTATATCCGCTGTGCGTTTAGGAGCTATGGATATGGTGGCAGCTAATGTACTCGGAAGTAACCTTTTCGATATCGCCATAATAAGCCTGGCCGATTTCGCATATACTAGGGACTCTATTTTTCACTCGGTGTCGGGTGTTCATTTAGTGAGCGTTATATGCATGGTGGCAATGAATCTGGTTATTATTACCGGACTTCGCTTCAGACCCAAAAGAAAGGCCTTTTATATAATGAGCTGGCATAGCGTAGCCCTTATCGGCATATATATATTCGCTATTACAGGTAACTACATGAATTTATTAAAGTGGATAAATTGATTACAGATTTATTTTGACCTATAGCGATTTAAGCCAAAAGCCAGATTGCATGCTACTTTAGCATGATCCTGGCGTCTGCTAACCTGTAACCCTTCCCCAGGGAGAGCACTTTCACGGGGTTAAAATCAAGCTCAGCAATTTGTGGGATATCGGTTATCATTGCGGAGAGCCTGAGTAAGAGGTCGCAAATGGCCCCTGTATCGCTAGGTGGAGATCCTCGATAACCATCGAAAAGTTTTGACATCTTGATTGAACCGACCAGCTCTTTTGCATCGAGATCGGTTAGGGGATGTAAACGAAGCGCCTTATCCTGGATCAACTCAGCGTAGATACCACCCATCCCGAACATGATAAGCGGGCCGAATTGAGGGTCATCAGTCATGCCAACAATCGTTTCCAAGCCTCCCTCTAACATAGGCTGCACAGTGACCCCCTGCATTTCATCCAGGCGTCCGATTTTATCAAGATTCCTTTTAATGCTATCAAATGCTTTTTGAACACGCTCCACAGAATCTACGTTTAAAAATACTCCCCCAACCTCGGTTTTATGGACTATGGTATTTGAGGCAAGCTTTACGGCTACAGGAAAACCAAATTTCTCAGCAGCACTGGCGGCCTCTGTTGGAGTTGCCACCGTATCGGTCTCGAGCATGCGAATGCCGTAATATCTGGCGAGTTGAAGTATCTCTGATGAGGAAAGCCAGATCGGCCTCTGGGTACTGCTCTTGAGTACGTTTTCGATAACTTTCCGTGCCTTTGCTGGTGAGCTCCCCTTGATCAGGGGAATGGTCCCCCTTGGCTTTCTTCTGAGTTCCGCATACTCCGCTGCTCGTGCCAGGGCTGAAACAGCTTCATCCGGGAAAGCATAAGAAGGCACCAGCCTGCCCGCTTTACCAATTCTGGCCTGTAGACCCCGGCGTCCAAGGAAGCAGACCATTAGCGGCTTTTTATAGCGCCAGAAAAGGGATGTCACGCGCTGTAAGGCTTCTTCGATAGCCCCCGGTTCAATAACTACTGGTGGCACAAATATAGCAAGGACTGCATCATTATCCCGGTCAGCGGCCAGAATTTTCAGTATGCTCTCAAATTCATCTGCACCGGCCCCAGCGGTCGTGTCGAGAGGGTTGGCAAGCGATACTCTGCGCCTGACGGCGGCTTTTAGCCTGTCAATTGTCTGTGATGACAGGGGTTTCAGGTGCAGGCCGTTGCGTTCCGCGGCATCAGCAGCAATTATGCCCGGACCACCCCCGTTGGTTACAATCACGAGGTTTCTGCCCCTTGGCAATGGCTGATTGGAAAGCAATCCAGCAATATTAAATAACTCCTCCATTGTGTTAACTCTGACAATCCCGGCATTATGAAACAGAACGTCAGCTACCACATCTGAGGTAGCCATGGCCCCTGTATGTGATGCTGCTGCCCGGCTGCCACTCTTGGTCGCACCACTCTTAACAACTACTATTGGCTTCTCTTGGGAAACCCGGCGGGCTATGCGCGCAAAATTCCTGGGGTTGCCAAAGGACTCAATATAGAGCAGAATTACCTCTGTTTTAGGGTCTTTCTCCCAATACTGTAAAAAATCAGAAGGAGATATATCGACCCGGTTACCTACGCTGGCAAAACTGGATATTCCCATATTGAGGTCTCTGGCGTATTCAAGGATGGCCAGGCCCATGGCACCGCTTTGAGATAGAAAGGCTACGTTTCCTGAAGGTGGATATACCGACGAAAAAGTGGCGTTCAAACGTATGCTCTGGTCGGTATTAATGACACCCATACAATTTGGGCCAACTACCCTCATACCGT
>Ga0068714_10001058_pt1 | contig 43594 bp, 38 predicted proteins | sample MTBNYHSulfiMetaG_FD_62988 | JGI IMG/M metagenome (GOLD analysis project Ga0068714, IMG submission 62988) | Enrichment culture microbial communities from rom New York Harbor, USA that are MTBE-degrading - MTBE-NYH (New York Harbor Sulfidogenic)... | ecosystem: Environmental > Aquatic > Marine >... | reverse complement strand
CTGGTAAACTGTTCCGTTGATAACATCCTCCACGATGGCAGGGTCTATATCGGCGCGTCGCAATACTTCATCCAGCACGTGACCGAGCAACTCTGCGGGTAACCACTGCCTGAGATACCCGTTTCGTTTCCCCACTGGTGTTCTCGCTGCGCTTACTATGTAAACATCTCTCATTTAGAATCCTCCTTCTCATCCGTATGTAACTTATAGTACAGTTAAATTTGGTGGTAGGTCAAACAGTGTGAATTGTCAGCATAATGGCATATATTGAAGGCATAACGTAATGGGCATTTTGGGGGAATACTCCGACGATTCGGCTCGCTATTTACCTTGTTCAGTGACATCAATTTGCCATGCTGCATAAAGCTTCAAACTATATAATCGGTAAATGGGATATAAGTCACATACAATAGCCTGCTTACTATCCTAAACTATTAGAAATATGAGGTTACGATGGATAAAATATCAAATAAAAGACAAAACAAGCTTGCTCATGAAAAAAGTCCCTATCTACTTCAGCACGCTGATAACCCTGTCGCCTGGTACCCGTGGGGCCCTGAGGCATTCGAGAAGGCTAAGAAGGAAAACAAGCCCATCTTTCTTTCGGTCGGATATTCTACCTGCCACTGGTGCCATGTAATGGCGCACGAGTCCTTTGAGGACCCTGAGGTTGCAGAGCTCATGAATGACAACTTTGTGTCGGTTAAAGTAGACCGTGAAGAGAGGCCCGATATAGACAGGGTATACATGACTGTCTGCCAGATGATGACTGGTAGTGGAGGATGGCCTCTCACTATTATCATGACGCCGGACAAGAAGCCTTTTTTCGCCGCCACTTATATACCCAGAGAGACCAGGTTCGGTAGAATCGGTCTGCTTGACCTTATACCGCGCATAAAGGAATTCTGGTCAACACGGCAATCCGATATCCTGAATTCAGCCAGCCAGATTACTGACGCTTTAATCAAAGCGTCCCCGGTATTCTCAGGCCAGGAACCGGGAGAATCTGTATTGCAGCTCGCATATGACCAGCTCACTGCCCGCTATGATAATGAATATGGCGGTTTCGGGGGCGCTCCGAAATTTCCCACTGCACACAACCTGCTTTTCCTGTTGCGCTACTGGAAACGTACCGGCAATGAGAACGCCTTGAGTATGGTGGAGGAAACACTTCGGGCAATGTCGAGGGGTGGTGTCTATGACCATGTGGGATTCGGTTTTCACCGCTACTCCACTGACTCACAGTGGCTTGTGCCTCACTTCGAAAAGATGCTATATGACCAGGCCCTTTTAGCCATGGCATATACGGAAGCCTACCAGGCAACCGGGAAAGAGGAATATTCACAGACCGCCCGCGAAATACTCAGCTACGTTTTGCGGGATATGACCTCGCCGGAAGGGGGGTTTTACTCTGCGGAGGATGCCGACAGCGAGGGGGAAGAGGGCAAATTCTATCTGTGGACAGAAGACGAAATACGAAAGGCGCTATCAAATGAAGAAGCTGACCTGACAATAAAGGTGTTCAATATTCTCAAAGACGGCAATTTTGCTGATGAGGTTAACGGAAGTAAAACCGGTAAAAATATACTGCACCTCATGCAATCTGCGGCAGAAATTGCCGCCGACCTGAACATGCCAGAGCCAGACCTCAAAAATCGTCTGGAAGTAATCCGACACAAACTATTTACTTACCGTGAGAAAAGAGTCCATCCTCACAAAGACGACAAGGTTTTGACTGACTGGAATGGTCTCATGATAGCAGCGTTAGCCAGGGCGGCACGTGTCCTGAATGAGCCTCAGTACATATATGCGGCCGTACGCGCCAGAGACTTCATTATGACCGGGCTTCGTACTTCTGATGGGCGACTGCTCCATCGCTATCGTGATGGTCAGGCTGCTGTGCCAGCCAATTTAGATGATTATGCATTCTTTATATATGGCTTGCTGGAGTTGTATGAAACTACCTTTGATGTGAGTTGTCTGCGAACGGCGCTTGACATAAACAAAGACCTGCTGGAACACTTCTGGGACGATTCTGGCGGCGGTTTTTATTTCACTGCGGATGATGCTGAGAGCCTTTTGATTCGTCAGAAGGAGATATACGATGGTGCGGTTCCGTCCGGGAACTCAGTAGCCATGCTGAACCTGCTCAGGCTGGGACGCATAACCGCTGATGCCGGAATTGAACGGAAAGCGTCTGAAATCGGAAAGGTTTTTGCTGAAACTGTGAGTCAGTATCCGTCAGCCTGTACCCAGCTCATGGCTGCGATAGACTTCGCAGTGGGGCCATCCTATGAGGTTGTCATTGCCGGTGATGCGCGTGGCAGCAACACGGGAAAGTTGCTTGATGCCATTTATAGAAATTTCATACCTAACAAGATACTTATTCTGCGCCCGGCCGAAGAGGAGCACCCTGAAATCGATGAGATTTCCCCGTTTGCCAGGTATCACCCGGCCCGTCACGGTGAAGCAACCGCGTATGTCTGTTTCAACTATAATTGTCATTTGCCTACCACAGAAATAAACACCATGCTGGAGTTGCTCAGTTCGAAAAATAAATAGTTGGAGATACGGAACCTGTTATTGAATATCGAAACAGGTGCTAATGATGGAAAGAGTACAGATATTCGATAGTCGCCAAAATAAAATAGTATATCTTGATAAGATTCGTAAAACGAATGCTGAGTGGAAAAAGCTTCTGACACCCGAGCAGTATCGTATTACAACAGAAAGAGGAACGGAGCGACCGCTTACCTGCACTTTTGATGACATCAAGGAACCCGGTCTATATCAGTGTGTTCGCTGCGGCACAGACCTGTTCAATGCCAGTGTGAAATTTAACTCAGCAACTGGCTGGCCGAGCTACTATGAGCCTGTTTCAGATTTGAACATCACACTGGAAGAAGACAATAGCTTCGGTATGCGTAGAACAGAAGTGCTCTGCGCACGATGTAATGCGCACCTGGGCCATGTTTTCAATGACGGCCCACTGCCTAGTGGCAAGCGGTACTGTATTAACTCGGCCGCCCTTAGATTTATCAGGGGATAAGGGTAGCGGCATAATACATACGGTTAAGCTAAAGCCCTCGTAAGCAGAATCTTAAATACGTGTATCAAGCATACTGGCATAACACAGTATTTGATTAACTCAATACATTCCTCTCATTGTGCGGCCGGTATTTACTGGTCTACGCCGTCCATCTGCTCTAGCAGGTTCGGTTGATTTTGACGAACATAAGGTATAAAATCGGGTAAGGCGGCTGTGAAACAGTGCCTCTGCGTTCACCAATTGGTGTCTTATTAATATAAACCGTGGCGCAATAATCCGCAGGCGAAGGAGGTATAAAATGGATTTTGCTGCGGAAGTGGAGTACAGTGAGGAGCAGGAAAAATTTGCCCGGGAAGTGAGGGCGTGGATAGGTGAAAATGTACCCAGGGATTTGGTCAGCCCCAGAGACCCGGTTAAGTTAACCTATGAACAGTGGCTGCAACGGCGCGAGCTTGGCCGCAAGCTGGGTAAGAAGGGCTGGCTACACCCCAGATATCCGCGTGAGTATGGCGGTGGTGGTCTGGATGCCGACCACGCTTATGTCTTGACCAGGGAGTTTGCCGAGAGAAGTATTGGCCTGCCACCCTACCATGACGCCGGAGGAGGACTGGGTGCTGCCGCCGTCATGGCTGTCGGCACTGAAGAGCAGAAGAAGCGTCTCCTGCCACCCATCCTGACCGGTGAGGCGGCTACCTGGGAGCTTTTCACCGAGCCAGAGGCGGGTACGGACGAGGCCAACCAGCAGACCAACGCCCTGCGCATCCATAAAGAAGGGGAGTACTTCATCGTTAACGGGCAGAAGATTTTCGTTGGCGGGCTGTGGGAGCCACCGGAGCAGTTTTTGCTGTTGACACGCAGCGACCTGGAAGCTCCCAGGCATCAGAACCTGGCCATGTTTATCGCCCCGGCGAGGGTACCGGGTGTTACCATCCAGCGTCTTGATTTATTTGTACCCACCGCCTTTGTCGCCGTATACGGAGAGACTGCCGACGCTGCGGACGGCTTTAAATACACGGTCTTCTTTGATGATGTCAAGATTCATGAGGACTGTCTGGTTTGTGGCGACCATGACGGCTGGAAGGTGACCAGTGCTACCCTGGCCGTAGAACATGGCGTGGTCGGTCGCCATGAGGAGGTTAGGGCCCGCAGTGTCCGGGTACCCAGGAATATGGTCGCTGAGAAGTTCCTGGCCCAGTGCCGGAACAATCCTAAGGTGGTAAGACGCTTGAAGGCGAACCCTCACCTCATTGAGCGTGTCGTGGACACCTATATCAGTACTCAGATAGAGAGGCTGTTCAGCATCAGGAACCTCGGTGGGAAAGGCGGTACCTACGGCGGGCCACAGTCGGCGAATTATACAAAATTTTTTGCCGCCCGACTCAGTGCTGATATGACCGCGGTCCTGGGTCAGTATTCGTTGACTGACGATGAAGAGCTATGGCTTGATGAGGGCATTCTGGAGGTGGGTCACCGAGGCGCAATCGCCATGGCTCCCGGTGGCACCCCTGAAGCAATGAAGATAGTGATATCGCGCGGACTTGCCATCGGGCGGTAGATTAAGCGGGTATCACAGCGTAATAAAATCAGGCTGTCTGGCTGGATTAGGGTAAGCTGTCCTTTATCTGTGTTTCTAAGCACTGACGCTGAGAATATTCTCGAATTTCTCAGGTTGCGGGGTCGAAATCAGCCAGATTGTGCTAGTGTAATCCTGTCTGATTTTCCGGCACTGTACTGGCGTAAGCGCGCTTTGTTATCAATTCAGAGCCGATACACTGTCGCGGCGGTGTTGTGGAACAGGGCAGCCCGCTCCTCTGCCGAAAAGTCTTTAGCAAGGCGCTGGAAAGCATTCCACATAACTGTATATGAATACGACATCTTATCAACCGGAAAATTGCTTTCGAACATACACCTCTCGACTCCAAACTGCTCAATACACCAGTGATAATAAGGTGCCATAGCCTCAGCCAGTTCTACCGAACCCGGCGGGGTAGGCCGTTCATGCCAGTCAAAGCCACAAATTGGCATCCCGAGTCCGCCCAGCTTTACAACCACGTTGGGGCAGGTTGCCAGGGCGGCAATTCCCCTCTTCCAGTTCGTAAATACCTCCTCTCGTTTCCCGGCATAGGGGCCGATATGAAGGGGACCTCCAACATGGTCTACAATGATAGGTGTGTCTGGAAAAGCTCTCGCCAGGTCTACCAGTTCTACTAGCTGCGGGTGATAAAGCCAGGCATCGAAACTCAAGTCGTACTCTTGCAGGCAGGCGAAGCCCTCCCGGAACCTGGAATCCGACAAAAGGTGAGGGTTGTTTCTGGAAGACCTGATTTCCGGGCTTGCATCCCAGGCGGAAATATGCCGGATTCCGCGGAACCGTTCCCTGCTGGCTGCGATGTGTGCCTCAAGTACCGGCCTCACCGCGGTTCCCAGGGTCAAATCTGCAAAACCAACAATCCCGGCCGCGACTCTGGTCTTAACGTATCGCCTGCTCTCACTCTGGATGGCAATGTTCTGCACAAACTCCGTCTCACCTACGGGCCGCATCTCCTCAGGGCCATCCTTTCTGTACATCGACCCGCACTGCACAAAAACTGTCTGGACGATGTTGTGGCCTGCTCCGATATCCTGTAGCAACTCCTCAAGCAGGTAACGATTGTCGGCACGCTCCCACAGGTGATGGTGCGGGTCGCAAATGGGCAGGTCAGGGTCTATGGGGTCCTCAAGAGTTAATGTCAACCATGATTCGTGCTCTGTCGTCATCTTCTCCTCCCTGAGTTCAAGTCATTTCACGTATTGAAAATTGTTGTTTTACTGCGTCTTCTCCCAGGTACTTTCTGATCAGGTCAGGGTCATATGGTGCCCTTCTGCCAATGCACTTTTCCCTGGGGCACAACTGGCAACTTTCAAATCTTATCTCGGTGGGGAAATATATTCCGGAGGTAGATTTCATCGGCTGCATAACATAGCTCTCATTCAACCTGACACCAATAAGTCCATCAACATCGCCGAGGAGTGAAAAAAGCTCTTTTTGCTGTGTTAACGGCCAGTCTTCCAGAGAACCCGGATTCATGTGAGATATCTGTCCCAGGGCATATTTTCGTTCGATATACTCTGAAAGGTAGCTTATGGCCATCCCCAGAACCATGGTCTTAATTGTATCCAGGCAAAAAGCCCTTAACAGATCCCCCGGTGGTAAACTTACTGCATCCGGTTCCGTGCCACAGGTGGCGATATACGGGAAGACCCTCTCTACCTTATCCAGGTTAGCTCTGAGAACACGGCTGGTGAACTTAATACCGTCGATTTCTAGAGAGTCGCCGTTTTTATTGGCGACGTAGGAGACTGTGTACAGGGCTTTGGGCCGGGCCACACTGATAACCACCTCAACCAGTTCCTGAAGCATCTTCTCAATTTGCTTATCTTTATTACCCGGCCGTAATTTCTCAAGGACCTTATCACTTTCCAGTTTGATGGGAATATTGTCCACTATCTCCATGATGCTAATCAAAACCCTCCGCAGCCAGTGTTTAGCCAGCTGCATTCTAGCATCACTTCGATGTATGACGCTAGTGGATATTTTCCAGGTTCTATTCGGTTTTAGCCGGTGAGATCATTACGAGCCGAAGCGAAGCAATCTCGTTGATATTTTCCCGGCGAAGGGCAGTCCTGGTTCCTACTCAGACCTTAACGCTTCAATAGGGTCAAGGCGAGACGCGCTCCAGGCGGGATAAAATCCGAAGAACAGACCGATACCAACCGATACCGAAACGGCGAGGACGACGATATCAGCAGTAACTACGGTTGACATCACTTCCATTCTGTCCACGAAATAGGACACCAGCCAGCCTATGATAACGCCAACGATACCTCCAGCCAGGGTAAGGAAAGCTGCTTCAATCAGGAACTGAATCCAGATATCATGCTCCTTGGCTCCCAGTGCCTTGCGGATGCCTATTTCTCTGGTTCTCTCCAGGACTGAGACCAGCATGATGTTCATTACCCCGATTCCTCCGACCAGCAGTGAGATAGCCGCGATAGCACCTAAAAGAAGGGTCATCGTGCCTGTGGCTTCAGTGACAGCTTCAGCTATTTCCTGCATGGATATAATACGGAAGTCATCATCTACATTAGGGCCCAGCCGGTGACGGGTGCGAAGCAGGCTGGTGATTTCCTCAACAACCTGTTCTGCCTTCTCTTCGTCACTCACGGTCAAGGCTATGGATGATATAACGCGTTCACCCTGGGCAGTTCGGGGCTGGGCGACCATCTGCTGCATGGCCGTCAATGGAATCAAGATGGCTTCATCGGGTGAGCCCCACATCGCCCCCTTACTTTCAAGAACTCCGGTAACGCGGACGATATTTCCACCCATCCGTATTTGTTGCCCGATTGGGTTAGCCTCTCCAAAGAGAGTTTCTTTTACACTTGAGCCAAGGATGACTACCTTAGCGCCGCGCTGGTACTCGTAATCGGAGAAAAAGGTACCAGTGGTCATCTTCAAATTCTGTATCTCCTGATACTCCGGGGGGACACCGGTAACCTGGGAATTCATATTCTCACCACCGACCACCAGCTGGAGCCGTGTTGAGTAGGTAGGAGCTACATAATCTATATTGGCGACCTGGGCTGCTATGGCCGCGGCATCTTCCTGGGTAAGGTTCTGGACACTGCCGGCAGCACTCCTGACTCCGCCAAACGTGGACGCCCCGGGGTAAATGGTAACAAGGTCTGACCCGAGGTTCCCGATACGAGAGAGTATATCTGCGGTAGCCCCTTTGCCGATGGACATCAGGCTAATCACGGCCGCCACACCAATAACTATGCCAAGAATGGTCAGGAAGCTGCGCAGCTTGTGGGTGGCAATGCCTACCCAGGCTGTTGCGATAGGTTCAAACCACTTCTTCATACTCTTTCCTCCTCCACTACCTCACCATCCTTAAGATGTATTATTCGCTGACAGTGATGAGCAATGTTAGCATCGTGGGTTATCATAACCAGGGTAACGTCCTGCTCGGCGTGTAAAGAGGTGAGGATGGATATTATCTCCTCTCCCGAACGGCTGTCGAGATTGCCGGTGGGCTCATCGGCCAGAATCAAGGGGGGGTTCTTCACCAGAGCCCGGGCTATGGCTACCCTTTGCATCTCACCGCCTGATAATTCGGTAGGGCGGTGATTGGCTCGTTCAGCAAGGCCGACCCTTTCCAGAGCTTCCAAGGCCCGGCGGTGGTTGCCTCCACCGGCGTATCTCATGCCGAGTTCTACATTGGCCACCGCCGAGAGCCGCGGCAGTAGATTGAAAGTCTGAAAGACAAAGCCTATCTTTTTACCTCTGATTTCGGCCAGTTCACCGCTATTGAGATGGCTCACTTCTCTATCATCAAGGTAGTAACTACCTGAAGTCGGTCTATCCAGGCAGCCAATCAGGTTGAGCATGGTTGACTTACCCGAACCGGATGGCCCCATAATCGCTACCAGCTCACCCCTCTCAATATTCAGGCTCACACCTCTGAGCACGGTGAGTTCTCTTTTACCCATGGGGTAGACTTTGGTTATACCCTGTAATTTAATCACCTTGGCCTCCCCATGAAAAACATACCGCCCTGCGGTCTCTGCCCTTGCTGTGTAGCCGGGGTGGTGACTGTCCCTGGTGGGACAATAATCTGTTCACCTTCACTCAGTCCCCCGGTTACCTCGGTGAACTGGTAGTCACTGATGCCTGTCTGTATCGCGCGTTGCTCCTGGGTGCCATCCGCAGCCACTACCTGTACAAAGGTTTGCCCGCTCTGGGTGGTAATTGCCGAGTTCGGTACCAGCAGCACATCAGTTGCCTCAGCTACTATTATGCTTACGGTGACGGTCAGGCCTTCTCTAAGCTGAAAGTTTTCAGATATCGCCATGGGCACCTGCGATTGCTGTGTTCCCTGTGCCTGCTGTATACGCTTCATCATCTCTTCAGCCTGTTCCCGGGTAATACGTCCCTCTTCGACTGCCTGCTTAAGGCGCTCGGGAAGTTCCCCTTGCTGTATCTGCTCCATCGCCTCTTGCCGTACTGCCTGTTGTTGCTGTACCACTGTTTCCAGTGACTGTATTTCGACCTTTACCCTGTAGTTGACCACGCCCGACTGTATTGTGGCGGTCGGTGAAATATGAGTGACGGTAGCGGGAAGGGTCAGCCCTGACATGGCATCAACTGTCACCCGGGCTGCTCCCCCCTCTTTTATCTGCAATATGTCCATCTCGCTGACCAGGATTTCGGCTTCAAACTTGTTAGGGTCGGCAATGACCACGGCTATGGTGCCCGTTTTTATCTCGTCGCCGCCTTCAACGTTGACCTGGGTAACGAAACCCTTAAATGGAGCCGTAATCAGCGGACTTTTACTGTTAGCGTCGGCCAGTTCCTCCCGGGCTTTCTCAAGTGCTTTCTCGGCATCCGCTATGGCTAACTGGGCATCTTCCACATTTCCTTCGGCCTGTTCAAGCTGTAACCTCTTTTTGGCTACCGCCTCCAACGCCTCCTGGGCAATCTTCAACTGTTCTTGAGCCAGTTCAACCTGTGTTCTCTGTTTTTCTATCTCATCTGCGTCAGGCTCAGATTCAGCTAATAACTTATCCAGTTTCTCTTCGGCTGCCCGCAGCCTTTCCTCGGCATTGGCTATCTTTGCCTCGGCGTAAGATTGAGACAGCAGCTCGTCTAACGCCAGCTGGGCTGTCCTCAGCGTTGCCTCGGCAGCGACCAACTTCTGGGTCCAGGTCTTGATGTCCCAGGCTGTGATAACTTGCAGGTAGCGGTATTCTCCTGTATTGCGGTCATATATGAGCTGGTCTCCTCGAAGCACAGCCTGAGCTTCTTCCAAATCGCTCTCAGCCGACCGTACCCTTTCCCGTGCGGTATAAATTTCCGCCGGCCAGACATATGTCGCCAGAGCCTCATCGAGGGCATTTTCAGCATCTATCAGGCTTAGCTTTACCTGAACCAGGGCACGCTGCTTGGCCGTCACCAGCCGTTCTGCCGTTGTTACCCTGTCCTCCAGTATGGTCAGTTGCTCCTCCCATTCCGAGGAGTCCACCCTGGCCAGCACCTGACCCTCTTCAACAGGGTCGCCTTCATCGACCAGGACTTCTTCCACCGTTCCCATTGTCCCCGTGGGGTAGAATAGTTCAAAGGCCAGTTCTTCAGTACGGGATAGAGCCAGGTTACCGGCAGCAGTAATATCGACGGTTATATTGCCTCGCTGCACCGTCGCCACCTGATTTTCTGAGGCTGTTTCGTCTGATTTTGAACCGCAGCCAAAGAGGGACACTAGCAGTCCCAGGAGAATAAATACCGCCGTAGTTATTTTTAGGGTTCTTGTCATGTTCTCTGCCTCCCACTTCTTTTAGTATCAAGAAAAAAAGTTCATTTGGCAAACGGTAGCCGGGCAAATTACTGTGATATGAGAACTGTGAAGCTGAAGCAGCTACCCTTGCCCGGTTCACTACGGGCTTCAATACTACCACCATGGGCCTCGACCAGGCGTTTGGCAATGGTAAGCCCCAGTCCGCTGCCGCCGGTTGCCCTGGTGCGGGATTTGTCCACCCGGTAGAAACGCTCAAAGATATTGGGCAGGTCTTCAGGAGGAATACCTTCACCGGTATCAGTCACGTTTACCTTTACCCGGTTATCCTGTGTCTCTGCCGTTACCGTTATGCTGCCACCATTTCCAGTATGGGCGATGGCATTGTCCAGAAGGTTACTCAGGACCTGGCTAATCCGCTGCGAGTCGATATTGACCGGAGGCATCTTTTCAGACAGGTCAGTGGATAACGATACTCCCTTTTCCGCCGCCCGGGATTGCTTGGCGGCTACTGTTTGTTTGATTAGTGTGGCAATGTCTTCTGACTGGCATACCAGCTTCAGTTCATTTGCTTCAGCCAGGCTCAGCTCCTGAAGGTCGTCAACCAGTCGCGATAGCAACATTGCTTCTTCATCAAGAGAGAGAATAGTCTTCGTATCTGGCTTCTTTATCCCGTCACGAATCGCCTCGAGATAGCCCCTGATGTTGGAAAGGGGGGTTCTGAGTTCATGGGCAGCATCAGCTATCATATTGCGTCGCAATTGCTCAGTTCGTTCCAGGTCATCGGCCATAGAGTTAAAAGCCTGACCCATCTCCCCCATTTCACCCTTGTCCTTAAACTGTACCCTCTGAGACAGGTCCCCCTGCCCCAGGCGACTGGCGGCAAGGGTGAGAGCTTTGACCGGGGCTGAAATTCGGCGTGACAGGAAGAAAGTAAATATGAGCGCAATGACAACTGCCAGTAATGCCCCAAGGATGAGGAAACGGCTTATTGCCTGGGAAAGACTCAGCGGTGAAGGGATGTGGGTTGTTGGTCCCGGGTTGATGTAGAGGGTCCCCGGTGTACTTTCTTCCCAAGGCGGCGATAAACGCCTGCCCTCTGTTTCAGACTGGTACTGCTCCCCGAGCAGCTTTCCCTGAGAATCAGCCACTACTACTCCATTAGAGTCGGTCAGTATAATCCATTGCCCGTAAAGGTTCCCCCACTGCTCAACGTAGGTTTGAATTCCCTCCCAGCTTCCTCGCTCGCGATAATAACGGCTCAGTTCGAAGCCCACTCTGCCGAAGCGCATCTCTTCCATGCGCTCTCCATATCGCCGAATTTCACCTCCGGTAGTCTGGCTGGCAAATAGGTACACCGCACCAACGGCAACCAGTATCACGAGGGTGAAGGCCACCAGAAGACGAAATCGTAAACTATGGATCACTTTACACCTCTGAGAACTTGTACCCGGCCCCGTATATTGTCTTGATATAGCTGGGGCGTCTGGGGTCTGGTTCAAGCTTTCGACGCAGGTTGAGGATGTGAACATCAATGGTGCGGTCAAAGCCTTCAAAACCATAGCCCATGGCATTTTCAATAAGCTGTGGCCGGCTGAAGACCCTGCCCGGTTCTTTGACGAGAACACCCAGCAGTCTGAATTCGACAGAAGTAAGATTCAGAGGTCTGCCGGCAAGATACGCCTCATGTTTGACAAAGTTGACGGTAAGATTACCATGTTTAATCTCATCGGGGCCACGTTCACCGGGGAGTCGCCTGAGCACCGTTCTTACCCTGGCGGCTAACTCCCTCGGGCTGAAGGGCTTGGTCACATAGTCGTCCGCCCCCAGGTCCAGGCCGGTTAGCTTGTCCTGGTCAGTGGTTCTGGCAGTAAGCATAATTATGGGTACATCGGATTCAGCCCTGAGCGTGCGGCATACTTCGAGTCCATCAATCCCGGGCAGCATGAGGTCCAGTACAATGAGGTCAGGGTGACTTTCTCTGGCCAGACGCAGGGCTTCAACACCATTATTAGCCGTCAGAACCTTATAGCCATCCCGATTAAGGTAGAGCTCGACTAACTCAACCGTTTTGGCATCATCGTCAACGACGAGGACCCTCTTGCCTGTCATCTATCAACCTCTAACGATTGATTATTATATATCATAAATGTTAAGGTATTGTTAATTTAATATTGGTCTTAGTCTGCCTGTTTCCCATCAAATTGAAGGAGATGGGATGTTTCCCCGTTCTAACCTGGCAGTATCCAAAGTATTCCATACTTTCAATTTGAGTTACAATATGCGGAATAAAATTATCGTGCTTTCGGCGTGAACTCCCGGTGAAGAATATCTAGTGTAGATTGACGTTTTTCCTGGTATTTATAAGCTGATAAATACAGGGCGTTTCACGACGATTGCCGGACTTCTCCGTAGCGTCCGATACCACCCCTTAGCCTCGGGTCCAGTATGTCTCTGATGGCATCCCCGAGCATGTTCGCACCGTAGACTACCAGAGTTAAGGCTGTCCCAGGCCACACCATTAGCCAGGGGCCCAGTAGCATATAGCGGCGTCCGGCGCCACTGAGCATACCTCCCCAGCTTGGGGTCGGGGGGTTAATGCCGAAACCAAGGAAGCTCAGGGCAGCTTCAGTAAGAATAACCCCACCGATAGAGATTGAAAACATGACAATGATGGGGGCCAGAACATTGGGTAGGAGGTGCTGGGCAAGTATTCTTGTGTTTGAGGCACCTATTGCCCTCGCCGCCTCGACATAGGTGTTTTCTTTAATAGCCATAACAGCGCTTCTTACTATCCTTGACCCGCCAATACCGCCGGTCAGCCCTAAGACAAGCAGCACCTGTAATGTACCACCTCCCAAAATGGCCATCACGGTGAGTATAATGAATAGCCCCGGAAAGCATATCCAGGCATCAACGAACCTCTGTATCATGATGTCAGCTTTACCCCCAAAAAACCCGGAAATAAGACCTATAATCGTAGCTTCAACTACGCTGATGGTGGTGGCACCGAGACCGATATACATGGAGACACGGGCCCCGTAGATAATTCGGGTGAAAAGGTCTCGACCCAGATTATCACATCCCAGAATGTGTTCGGCTGACGGGGGAGACAGGCGGGCGGTAAGGCTTATTTCGTTCATGCCGTAGGGCGCGATAAAGTCGGCACAAGTACCAACAACGAGCAGTGCCAGGACTATGACTGCGCCTACAGTACCCAGTGGCTTCTCCTTAATCAGCCTGATTACTGACTCGGCCAGCAAACGACGCTGCTTCGGCTCACCTGCCACCGCTGGAATTGCCTGTCTCTCGTTGTCAGTCAATTTTGCAGATTCCCCCTTCTATTTGTATCTAATCCTCGGGTCTAAATATGCGTAGCTCAGGTCGACAAGGAGGATAATAATTAATACGGCGGTAGCTGTTATCGTGTTGATGGCAGAAATCACAGGGTAATCTCTCTTATTGAGAGCCTCAATAAAGAGACGTCCCATCCCGGGCAGGCAAAATATCTGCTCCATGATAACCGAACCGCCAAGCAGTAGCAGTATCATAGGGCCGATTATGGTAATTATGGGAATAAACGCATTTTTCACGGCGTGTCGTGAGATGATGGTTCTTTCCGGGAGTCCCTTTGACCAGGCTGTCCTGATATAGTCCTGCCTGAGCACTTCCAGCATCATGGTGCGTGTCATTCTCATGATTCCTGCTGACATAGACGTGCCCATAATGATAGCCGGTATGATGAATTGCAGGAGATTTCCTATGGGATTCTGGAAAAAGGGGATGTATTCCACGGATGGTGTCCAGTTCCACCAGATTGAGGGGTAAACGACAACCATGGTGGCTATCCAGAAGTTGGGAATGGAAAGACCGAGTACCGCAAAAGTACGTCCGGCATAATCGGCAATAGTGTCCTGGCGTATCGCTGAATACACACCGATGGGTAAGGATATCACCAGCGCTATTATTATGGCCAGGATACCAAGCTCAGTGGTTACTGGAAGCCTGGTAACTATGTCACTGGTTATGGGGCGGCCTGTCCATAACGAATTTCCGAAGTCACCCTGAACCGCACCTGATAGCCAGTGCACGTACTGAACGTGAACCGGCACATCCAGCCCCAGCGCTTGCTTAACATACTCGGCGGTTAATTCTGAGCCCAGTCCGGATTCTGTGGCCATCTCGGCCACCATTAAATCTATCACACTACCCGGTATGAAACGGACAGACAAGAAGACGATAAGAGTAACGAAAAACAGGGTAGGTATTATCAGCAATAATCTTCTGATGATATAAGCGCGCATATAACTTTTCTCATCATATACTGCCCGTCGCCAGTACCATTGGTACAGGTTATTAATGGATACTTTAAGGGGGGCAGCTTTGTTTTGTCAAATCACCTGAATCCCGGTTGTTTCTTTTCCTGCCTTCGATGAAAACCACATTGGTTAACAATAAGCCACAGTGACCAGCGCATATCATGTTTTACTGGATATTTGAGACCTGATAGGAGTAATCACTGAGCTTCAGCTTTTCAGTCGGGTGACATTTTGTTATTATGTTGCCATGCCGGCCGATATTGCTACAGCGGAGCAAATTTCAACAGGACCAGGGGTCTCAATAGCAAAGGAGTTATTAACTTATGTCCACATTATTACTGGATAAAAAAGCCGTGAACAATTTGCTGAATGTGAGAGACATTATAGACGTGGTCGAAGAGGCTTTCAGGATGTGGGGTGAGGGTAAAGGTAATATGCCGCCCAAAGCATATTTGGTCGTGGAACATGGTGATTTCAGGGCTATGCCGGCGGCTTTACCGGGGTGTGCTGGGATGAAATGGGTCAATGCCCATCCTCAGAATCCATCTCGAAACTTACCTACGGTTATGGCTGTTATGGTTTACAGTGACCCGGAAACGGGATACCCGCTGGCGGTGATGGACGGTACCACAATCACTGCCTACCGTACCGGAGCCGCCGCCGCTATCGCCGCCAGGTATCTGGCTCGACGAGATTCGCATACACTTGGAATCATCGGTGCCGGCCGCCAGGCCTACACACAGATACTGGCTCATGCCGAATTGTTTGACCTCAGCTCGATTAACGTCTTCGATACTTCCAGTACCGCGGTGGACAAATTGATTACCTCTCTACCGGGTTATCCCATTAGAAATTGTTCCGTGAAAGAGGCAGCAGCCTCCGATATTGTGTGCACATTAACGCCGTCCCGGGAGCCGATAGTTAAAAGAGAGTGGATTATGGCCGGGACACATATCAATGCGGTGGGTGCCGACGCAGAAGGTAAGGAAGAGCTGGAGCCGTCTATCCTGAAGGAGGCGATGGTAGTCGTTGATGATATAAGACAGGCCAGTGCCGGTGGAGAGATTAATGTACCTATCAGGAGAGGTATCTTTACGATTGATGAAGTATATGGGACACTAGCTGAGTTGGTTATTGGCAGGAAGCAGGGCAGGAGAGACGATAAGGCAATTACTGTCTTTGATTCTACCGGAGTTGCCATCGAGGACATAGCTGTCGCCAGGTTCATTTATGAGAAAGCCAGGCAAACGGGTGATTATCCCTCTATCGAACTGGTTTAGACATAAGGTACTTGAAGCAAGACAATTTACCCGGCTATATCAATTCAAGATTTTGTTACCTTACTGATTACAGGCAGGTCAGGGCAGGTGAAATCCAGGACAGTCAAATTGTGACTACACTTTGGTGATTAGCTTGGTAACCTCTTCCGGGTCGTTACAGACAGCAAACATACTTTCGTAATTAATTGATCCTTTTTTATATAGTTTGACTAATACATGGTCCAGCAGGACCATACCAAGGCGAGCCTGGGTAAGCATAGCGTTAGGTATTTGGTAAACTCTGCCCTCTCTGATGGTGTTTCTGATTGCCGGGCAAGCCATCAAAACCTCAACTGCAACTACCCGTCCCCGTCCCTCCGCCTTAGGTACGAGTGTCTGGCACAGGATGGCATTAATAAAAGAGGCGAGTCGTGCCTGGGCTAAAGGGCGCTCATGGGAAGGGAAAAGATCAATTATTCGTTCCACCGCCTGGGCAGCACTGGTGGCATGGCCAGTTGTTAGAACCAGATGACCGGTTTCAGCCACGGTAAAGACTGCCGCTACGGTCTCATAATCCCTCATCTCACCAACCAGAATTACATCAGGGTCTTGCCTTAGCACATGTTTTAACGCTGCGGTAAAAGAGTGGGTATCGCCCCCCAGTTCTCGCTGAGTTATCGTACACTTGTTGTTGGAATATATGTATTCAATCGGGTCTTCAATAGTAACCACACGACGGCTTTCCATGCCGTTCAGGTAATTAATCATGGCACTTAAAGTTGTTGATTTGCCGCTGCCTGTTGGTCCGCTAACTACCACTAATCCTCGTGGCTTAAGCGCCAGTTCCTTACATACTTCAGGCAAGCCCAATTCCTCAAGGCTGGGGATACCTGATGGTACTAATCGAATCGTGAGGCTGGTCGTGCCGCGTTGTTTACTTGCGTTACACCGGATACGTCCGATATTGGGGAGTGTCTGACTGAAATCAAGTTCCAGATGCTCCTTGAATTTACTCATTTCCTCCTCTGAAGCTATCTGTCGAAAAGCCTCTTCGATATCAGCCGTAGTAGTTATATGATTATTGGCCATCGGTTGCAGTGCACCATCAATGCGCATTACGGGTGGACTGGAGGCAACAAGATGCACGTCAGACGCACCTTTTGCCGATGCCAGCTGAACCAGAGAGAAAATATCCATAGCTTATTCTCGCCCCTTCACGGTAAAAGTGAAATTTATCCCCCCATCTTCAGTGCTTGTCTTGCTACTGAGGGTTATCTCACTGAAGGCGTCACTTTTCTCCAGTTTTTTTAAAAATAATATAATGCTATCCTCATTTGGTGCCCTGCCATCTATCGTCATGCTGCCATCGACCTGGCGGAAGCTTGTCAGACTTACATCAATCGGTAAGTATCTCAGGACAATCTCGATATTGGAAGCCCTGCTATCCAGCTTTTGCGGATTTATTGACAGGGTAAAATCCATGCCACCGTCTTTCACCCTTATCATCTTTGTAATGACAATCTCTCCGAATAAGTTGCTGGATTCCAGATTCATGAAATATTCCAGGACATCCTTTTCACTCCGCGCTTTACCGGTTACTTCTAAGGCACTGCCAGTATGGCTGATACGGCTCAGGTTTATGGTGTTTGGCAAGCTTTGTTCAAGTACTGATAGGTCCCCATTTATTCGGAAATTCTGTGTTTTCATGCTGTCCAGAGCTGCTTGATAAGCACTGCTGGATTTTTCCACTTCTGCAATTCTGCTTTCCAGCTCTTTGATTTCGCCGGATAGGCCTTGTGTTTGAGAGAGTCTTTGCTGCAGGGCTTGCTTGGTAGCATCCACTTTGGCGTGCGTTGAACTAATATCCTTAGCCGCGATTTGGTTCATCATGATAAGAAAAATAAGCAGGCAGATAGCCACCACGGCGCCAGGTAAAACCAGGATATTGCTGAGAGAAACCGATTTTGTCTGGTAATGTAGGGGTAAAGAGTTTAGAGTTACCAGAGATGGTCCTGCCTCGATTCCTTCTTTAAGCTGATGCAGCGCAAGCCCCATATTTGCCCGATATAAATCCAGATTAAATCCTTCTGGACAGGCAAATGGAGATTGCATTGGCAAAACAGGGTGTTCCGTACTATCGGATAAAGCTTGATGCAGATTTATACCATCGGATAACTCTCCAGAAGTAAAAATTGGTACTTCAGTGGACAGGGAATCATCTGGATTATAGGTGTTATAAAAATTAATGGCTCTATCCAGTTCATTACTGATTATTTCCATTTTGTTTTCTGAGGATAACTCTCCCTCGGGAAAGGCTACAGTCCGGATTGTCTGGGGAACACCATTTACTATAATTATGACGTCAAACTCTGTCGATTGTACATCGATAATTATTGCGGTATCTTCTTTTACTGTTCTGGCCAATAGTAATGGTTTGATGCCCATGAAACTAGCTTCTAGCCCCGCTTGACGCAGGGATTCGACCAGCGCGTCAACGGTCACGCAGGGTAAAGCGACAAGAAAGACTCGCGACTGTCCCTCCGGAGCCGGGATTGTCTGCCACGATAAATAGAGTTGTTCCAGTGATAACGGTAGCACTCTTCTCGCTTCGCGCCTGACCGCCTCATCCAGCATTTCTTTCGGTAGCTGCGGTAAAGTGATAGGACGGGATAAACAGTGACGTCCGCTCAAGCCGACAACAATTTTTCGCCTTCTGATGTTTTGTATCTTAAACAGTTGCTTAATTCTGGTGGCCAGTTCTGATTCGTTGGTAATTACATTATTCACTATCAGTCCTTGCTCCAGTGGCAAATAGGCCCATTCTTTTATCTTGTCGCCACGGGTTACCACCAAGCGCAAACTGATGTCATCAATATAAAGGGTAACAATCTTTTTGGCCAAAGCTATCATCCTCCGAGGGTATATACAACAAAAGAGACATCCACCGCTGCTTTTTCTTCGGTGGAATTATCTGGAATGGTGACATGAACGGACCTGATAATGCCAGTACTGAAATGACTGTTCAGGTCGATAATAAAATCAATTATGTTAGGGGCATTTCCCTCAACACGCGCGGTGAGCAATACCAGGGAAAAATCAACTCCTTCAAGATTCCCCCTGGACGGGACTGATGAGGTCATCTCAACTACTTCCAGACCATGACCTTCTGCGATATCAAATAGGGTTCTGGTGACTGTTGAGCTCTTGATTGGGCTGGAAAGCATATTCTGTAATATGCCACGTTGCGATGTCGCTTCGCCCAGTTGCGCCTCCAGGTCAGTCTTTTGTGAAACAAGCTCTTTTGTCTGTGTTTTCCCCAGAACGGTTTGAACTTTAATAAGCTCTTCATCCAGTTCTGTTTGCTGCTGGATCTGCTGAAAAAATATGGTACCCAGGATAGCTATGGCGATAACGAGAACACCCCCCGTGATTATGAGCCAACCTGTTTTACTTAGCTTTATCAGTTTCATCTATTACCCTCAATTGGTTAAATATCTGTGCCAGGAAACGATGTATGCTACGCCGCCGGTAACAAGTACGTCAGATTTTAATCTGGCGCAGGTTTTATTATCCCCTGACCGTTTTGCTCTCGCCGTAATGCAGTATTTATTGCCTGAAATCTCGCCGACCGCTCCAATGTCACTTCGGTTGGCTACTACCCAGGCATATTCATCTTCTGTGTCTCCACCCCCATTATCATTGACATAGAATGTCTGGTTTGCGGACTCATACGCGGGAATATCGGGTACTGGTGCTGAGAATACCCATCGCAGCATAAAAGCGCCCGATGAATCTGCGGAAATTAGAGGCTCACTACCGGACAGGTTTTCCGGAAAGAGGGCCGCGCTGTCCCAATCGTAGCTGAAGCCGGGAGGCAGCCTGGCTCCGACTTCGTTTATGTGTATTGTAGAATCATGCTGCACGGTGACCGTAATAGTATACCTGTAGATTCCAGCTTCGTCGTCCCACACCAATTCCCCGTTAACACTAATAAAATCATAGTGTTCTCCAGCCTCTATCATCTCACCAAAATACAGAGTGTAGAATCCTGTATCCTCGGTCTCTATGTCTACCGTCATCTGGTTAATGCTATCTGTTAACTGTGTTGATGGCGGGGTACCGTGTAACAGGCACCATAAAGTTTCTTCAATACCGGCCTCAGCCGCGTAGGCTCCCTGCAAACTATCGGCGATAATCCGGCTGCCATTAATGCTGGTAGCAGCATAGTTAAGGCCGCCGGCAATTGTCAGTCCACCGATAGCTAACACGCACAGCACTATAGGTAAGGCAAGGCCTTTCTGTTTGCGCAGGAATTTCTTCAACACTTGTGTCCTCATATTTCAATACAAATAGCTAATAATTTGGCCGCCGTATAATCTTAAATTCCCGGCTCTCCAGCATATCGTTACCCAGATAAGTAAGTTTTACTGCCAGCATTGGATTCTGATAACTGGCCGTGCTGGTATGGGTTACATTATCGGCATCACAATAGATATATTGAGCTATCAGAGTTTGCTCGCTGTTCCCGTCACTACTCCAGTGATACCGCTTGAGTTTACCTACGCTGTCTGTCATGTCTTCAAAAAAGTATCTTACCGAGTGGTAGGTTGGTTCACCTCCAGCGTCCCATTCTATCCAGCCAAAAATCAGGAAATCCGGGAGTGTCAGATTATCAGCCACCACGCTATGTGCCATTTGTGTATCAAGGCCAATCCAGTAGCCGGCATTTTCCACCTGTCGTACCGAGGTTATATATTCGGTATTACGTTCATTTCCGCGGGAAATCGGAAATATTACCATCGGTGCCGACAAAATTATCACGGAGACAATCGAAAAGGCTACCAGAATTTCGACGAGTGTAAAACCTTTCTCGCTTATCTTCATCTGTTTACCTTATAGCTTTCAAGCTTAAATACCTGTTCTCCGGAACGATAGACTTTGACAGTTATCCTCTGTATGCCATCGTCCAGGGCATGTAATGGCTCGGCAGTAACTGTTGCGGAATAGCCAAGATAGTCCTTATCATCTGGAACTGGCGCTAAAGAGTACTGAGTGGCATCATATATATAATCGGCAGCTTTAACCCATTCCATCTGAAGCTGCGCCAGACTCACGGCAGTACCCTGCTCATCAGCTATGGCGGCGACCTTAGAGGTTGTCATCAGACCACCGAGAAAGATAACAGACAATGCTCCCAGGATAGCTAAAGCTATCAGTGCTTCAATGAGCGTCATGCCTGATTCGCGGTGGCCATATTTTTTATTTCGTAGCATTGTTTTACACCCGGTGAATGGTCAGAACCCACCATAGATTCCGTAAAGTGCTGAGGTCAGTGATAACGTGATAAGGCCGATTACCAGTCCTAAGAATAGAGTCATGGCCGGCTGGATTAAACCTATGACAGACTTTAGCTTATATTCAGCTTCGGTATAGTAACTGCGGGAAACGGTCAATAGTGTATTATCAAGATTACCTGTCTCTTCTCCAACCCTGACCATCTGAACCATCAATGGTAAGAAGAGTTTGTTGCCGGACATCGGGTTGGATAAACCTTCGCCCTTGACCATTCTTTTGTGGATATCGCTGAATCCTTCGGCAATCACCCTGTTACCACAGCTCTGGGAAATTAAAGGTAAGGCTTCGGTCAAAGGTAAGCCAGCACCAAATAGCAGGGACAGGCTTCGACAACAACGAGCGAGTTCAACCAGATGTCTTAAGCGACCTAGATACGGGATTTTGAGGAGTAATTTATCCAACTTATACCGGCCACGCTCTGTCCTGACGTAAAAAACGATAGCTATGGCAATAATAAACACAGCCAGCATAACAAACAGTATATTCTCTCTGAGCCCCTTAGAGAAGGAAATCATCATTTTAGCTATACCGGGTAGCTCAACATTTAGCGCGCTGTATAAATTGCCAAAAGATGGTAGTACAAAGGTCACTAAGACGCCTATCACGATGATAGCTACCACAAAAGTAATGATGGGGTAGGTGAGGGCGTTCTTTGTTTCCTTGGCGGTACTAACTTCCTTCTCCAGATCCTCAGCTATATGTTTCAGTACAATCTCAATGTTACCGCTTTGCTCACCGATATTTATTAAACGGCTGTGCATCTGGGAAAATATCTTTGGGTGTTTTGCCATCGCTTGCGAAAGTTGTGTGCCGCCACGTATATCAGAAATTATTTCACCGAGAACCTTTTTTAAGGCACGGTTGTCTGCCTGCTTCTGCAGTATTTCCAGTGAGCTCGTGATATCGTTTCCTGATTCCAGGAGAGTGGCCAGTTGGTGGAAAAGTACTATTAGCTCAGGCGGTTTTACGCGGACAAGGTTAGCTAATATTTTGTCCAGGCTGAGGAATGGGGTAAATGGTTTCAAGCTGACTGCTCTATAGCCAGCGTAACTTAACAGCTCCGTCGCTACCTCTTCAGTTGAAGCTGCTAGTTTACCTTTGACTATTTGTCCGTTCTCATTATAAGCGAGATATTGATATACCATTGAATTACCGTATAATTCACATATTTCTTACCAGTAGCTAAAACGTAGTCGTGATACTAATCTGCAGTGTAGGCATTACGTATGACCTCGGAGGGCGTAGTGATACCGGTTTTCACTTTTAGCATTCCATCTCTGATTAAGGGTGTCATCCCATCTTTGATAGCTTGAGCGCGCAACCGGGCCGGTGTGGTTCCGGTTAACAGCATTGTGCCTATTTCGTCGCTCATACGCAGTATCTCAAAAATGCCTATTCTTCCTAGATACCCTGTATTGGCACATGATTTACATCCGCTTCCATTAAGGAACTGGCGTCGCTCTTCTATAATCGGATAATCTATACCGCTGGTCTCCTGGCTGTAGATCATCTCTTCTATTACCGGGACATCTGATGGTTGAGCACAATCAGGGCAAATCCGTCTTACCATTCGTTGCGCGACCACTCCAATTAGCGCGGTTGATACCAGAAATGGCTCAACGCCTAAATCAAGAAGCCGGAAGGCTACACTGACAGCATCATTAGCGTGGATTGATGATAATACTAGATGCCCGGTAAGGGCGGCTTGAATTGCGATTTGTGCTGTTTCGGCGTCTCGTATCTCACCAACCAGTATCACATCCGGGTCAAGACGTAGTATAGACCTGAGGCCGCTGGCAAAAGTAAGACCAGCCCGGGGATTAACCTGGACCTGATTAATTCTCTCAAAACGATACTCCACGGGGTCTTCAACGGTAATAACATTTCGCCCTATAAGGTCCAGAGAATTTACCGAGGCATAGAGGGTGGTACTTTTGCCGGCGCCAGTAGGCCCGCTTATTAAAATCATTCCGTGCGGAACTCTGAGCATCTTTTCGTATAGAATCATACTTTCGGTAAGAAAGCCTAATTCTGTTAGGGTCATAACAGCTCTGGATTTGTCTAGAAGCCGTAACGTTGCCATCTCACCATGCACGGTTGGCATTATGGCTACTCGGATATCCAGTGAGCGATTCCCCTGTGCTTCTACTGAAAATTGACCGTCCTGAGGACGGTGGTGGTCAGCAATATTCATATTGGCCAGTATTTTAATACGGGAAATAAGCGTTATAGCGGTCGTCAAAGGCATGGATAGCATGTCGTGAAGTACGCCATCTATGCGATATCGTACTCTTAGCTTGTCTTCCTCCGGTTGAAGATGGATGTCAGAAGCCCGGGCTTTGACTGCCTCATCAATAATGAGAGAAATCGCCCGAGCCACCGGGGCGTTGGACACAGTATCAAATTCTATCTCCTGCTCAGCAGGATTAATCGACAAGGCAATACTTGAAACCTGCTTCTCGATTTCATCATAGGACTGATAATTAAAATCGATAGCTTCTTGAATCTCTTGAGCTGAAGCTAGTTCTAGTTCTATGCGCATTTGGGTATGAGCTTCCAGGGCCTCCCAGGCAAATATATCAGTAGCATCTGCCATGGCTACCCGTAGCGCATTACCATTTATTTCCAGAGGTATAATCGTATACTTCCTGGCCATGGCCTCCGGGATTAGCTGTAGAGCTTCTGGCTGTGGCATATATTTTCTTAACTTAATATGAGGTTGTCTCGATGTCATCTTTTCCTCTTTTAGTATGACGGGATTTACGGTCTGTTAATCGTAAAGTACAGGTGGCAAATTACCGAATTCTATTATGCCATCTTGATACTGACGTAATAAGACTAAAAAGGATAGCATCTGTTAGCTTAAGTATTAAATTTATTTAATACTTAAGGCTCAAACGGCCACAGATATGTGTAAGTACTGGTCGAACTGACCTGAAGCGATTACCAGGATATTCACTGGTACTGGCCACCAGGCCAGAGGGTCAAAGTTAGTTTCTAAGGATGTTATTACTTTGCCAGGAGCCTTCTTGATACGTGGTAAGCTTTCTTTACGTGGAATCTGGTGATATAATTACTTCTAATTCAGCCGGTAAGGTTGGTTGGGGGGTGTTTATGGTATGGCAACCGGAGATTAACGAGCTTGAACATCGGCGCAAACTTGCCGGACAGATGGGTGGTAAGGAGGGTGTAGCCCGGCAACATGCACGGGACAAGCTTACTGTCCGTGAGCGGATTGCGGCACTGGCTGACTCTGGATCGTTCCAGGAGGTAGGCGGACTGGCTGGAGCCGCTGCCTACGATGATAATAAGCTGGTGGCATTCACCCCGGCGAACTATGTGATAGGCTTGTGTACCTTAAACGGGCGTAAGGTGGTCATCAGTGCCGGGGATTTTACCGTGCGAGGCGGAGCCTCTGATGCCGCCATCGGTGATAAATCGGGCTATGCCCAGAAACTGGCTTTAGACTGGCACTTGCCATACATTCGTTTGCTGGACGCTACTGGAGGCAGTGTCCGTACCTTTGAGAAAATCGGGCGTACGTATATACCCATCAATCCAGGTACATCCGGCATTGAGCAGCTTCTCTGTGTAGTGCCTGTTGTCTCAGCGGTGCTGGGTTCGGTGGCTGGGCTGCCGGCCGTGGAAGCCTGTCTGGCTCACTTTAACCTTATGGTCAGGGGCATCAGTCATATCTTTCCCGGTGGCCCTCCTGTTGTCAAGGCAGCACTGGGCTATAACATCACCAAGGAGGAACTGGGAGATGAGCGGACGCAGGTTTACCAGAGTGGAGTGATTGATAATATTACCGATACCGAAGAGGAAGCTTTTGCCATGGTCCGGCGATTCCTCAGCTACCTGCCGGGTAATGTGTGGGAGATGCCATCGCGTGTCAAGCCCGCAGATGACCCCAAACGACGTGACGAAGAGTTGCTGTCAATCGTGCCCAGGGCGAGAAACAAGCCCTATGACCCTTATGATATCCTGAATCATGTTCTTGACCGCGATTCACTGTTTGAGATTGCTCCCTGCTATGGAAAGTCGCGTATAACTGCTCTGGCGCGGGTAAATGGCTATCCCGTTGGCGTCATGATTAACAATCCTAAACATCTGGGCGGTTCTATGGACGTGGCGGCTGGTAACAAGGTGATTCGTTTTCTGCAGCTGTGTGATACCTTCCACCTGCCGATGGTCTACTTTGCCGATGAGCCGGGATTCATGGTGGGACTTGAAGCACAGAAACAGGGGATAGTGCGTGCCGGTGCCAAAATGCTTCTGGCTACCTTCCGCACCAGGATGCCCTGGATTACCTTCGTTATTCGTCAGCTCTATGGTGTGGCCGGTCAATGTCACTACCGACCCTACGGTATGTACCAGCGTGCTGCCTGGCCATCGGGAAACTGGGGTTCGATGCATATTGAGGGTGGTGCTATGGCTGCCTACCGTCGCGAGATTGATGCAGCTCCTGACCCTGAGGCCAAGCGTGAGGAGATTGAAGGTAACCTGCAAGCAGTGGCCTCACCCTTCCGCACGGCCGAAGCCTTTAATATCGAGGATATTATTGACCCGCGGGACACCCGCCCCATGTTGTGCGATTTCATTGAGATGGCGCAGGGGGTACTGTGGACACAGCTTGGCCCCAGTCCTGTTCCCTACATGCCTTAGAGGTAAAAGCCAGAAAGCATGCCATTGTAGGGTTCTGCTTTACATAATCTAGGCTTTCTGACGTTCCCGGTAGCCCCTGATGTAACGTCGTGCGTAGTCATCACGACCTAAAGCCAGGTCGATGGCCAGTACCGCCGGGCGCATCATAGCCACATCGACGATAGGACAGGTTACCCCGGCCGCAATAGCGATGGGCAGGAAATAGCTGGTAAGAAGGTCGCGGTCGGGCATACCGAAGGATATGTTGCTGGCTCCCAGGGTTTGGTTTAACCCAAGCTCAGCCTTCACTCTGCGGATGGTTTCAATAACTACAAGTCCGGCTTTGCTATCTGCTCCCAGGCTCAGGGTCAGACAATCAATGATAACATCCTGGCGGGGGATTCCCAGTGCTTCAGCCCGTGCCACAATTTTGTGGGCGATAGCTAGGCGTCGTGCCGGGTCATTCGGAATCCCTTCGTCATCCATGGTCAGGCCAATGACTATCGCCCCGTATTCCTTAACCAGGGGCAGCACCTGCTCCATAGAGGGTGTCTCGCCGTTAACCGAGTTTATGAGTGGCTTGCCCTGGTAGACCTTGAGGGCTGACTCCAGGGCTTTCGGATTGGCGCTGTCAAGACACAGGGGAACATCTACCGTGTTCATCACCGCCTGTACCACCTGGGGCAACAGAGCTACCTCGTCTATATCTGACGCGCCTACATTGACGTCAAGGATATCAGCCCCGGCCTTTACCTGGTTCAGAGCCTGCTGACACACAAAGTCCAGGTCGCCCGCTTTTAGTGCGGCGGCCAGCTTTTTCTTCCCCGTAGGGTTGATGCGCTCGCCGATGAGTACTGTCGGCCGGTCAGCGCTTATGATTACTTCTTTCTTCATACTTGATACTTTTGTTTCCATCAATTAACTCCCTCTCTCTTCCATTGTTTTATCCGGTATCTCCCCGGGTAATTTGCCTCGACGAAAGTCTGCAAAAAATCAGATTAACTGGCGAACTTTATTAATTCATTATATCAGATAAGTTCCTCCTCTTTAATTGGTCGGGATTGCTGTTTTCAGTCTTGACATGGTATAAATAGTTTTGTTACGCTGCGGGCGCAAAGCACTAAAAATACAATGATATTTTGGTTGTAGGAGGGTAGATGAAAAAACGCTTGGAGGGTAAAACAGCTATCGTGGTCGGGGCGGGGAGTATCAGGGAGGGTATTGGTAACGGCAAGGCCTGTGCTGTTCAATTTGCCCGGGAAGGTGCCAAAGTCCTCTGTGTTGACAAAAATGAAGCAGCAGCCCGGGTTACTGTTGACATGATTAAGGAGGAAGGAGGGGAGGCTGAGGTATATGGCGCTGACATAACCAATCCAGATGACTGCCAGCGTATTATCGAAACCGGCATGGAAACATTTGGGAAAATCGATATTCTGCACAACAATGTGGGGGTAGGTGGAGGTGGCCTGCTCACGGATACCACTGAGGAGCAGTGGGCAGCAACCTTCGACATCAACGTCAAGGGGATGTTTTTGACCTGCAAGTATGCCATACCCAGAATGATAGAGGGAGGCGGCGGTTCAATTATCAACGTATCATCCATCTTCTCCGTCCGTTCCTTACCCAGTGCTACCTATGCTGCTTCCAAGGGTGCGGTGAACTCACTCACTCTCCACATTGCTCGCCGCTATGCCCGGTACAATATTAGGGCGAACGTGCTCCTCCTGGGTTACATTGATACGCCTCTGGCCAGGCCGGCCTGGGAAAACGAGCAGGTGCGTGAAATAAACCTGAAGCAGGTGCCCATGCGCCGGTTTGCCTCAGCCTGGGAGGTGGCTACTGCGGCCGCCTTTCTCGCCTCGGAAGAGGCCTCCTATGTTACTGGAGTAATTCTGCCGATTGATGGTGGCATGAGCCTATCAGTGTAATGGCTGATAATCTTGTGAGATGAGGACATACCTTTTGATATTCGCTATATTGTCCTGCTGCTGATAGAGTTCGGCGGAGGTTAGAAATGACGTATGAAACTATTATTCTGGAGGTTGATGAGGGGGTTGCCACGCTAACTCTCAACCGGCCAGACAAGCTGAATGCGCTCGACCCCTTGCTGCTCCAGGAGTCAGCCCGGGTGATTAGAGAATTGAACGACGATGATGAAGTCAAGGTACTGATTATCACCGGAGCAGGCCGTGCCTTTTGCTCCGGGGCTGACCTGGTGGTACCAATAAAGGGCACGGATATAAATCAGCCGGGCATCGGTCGTCGTGCCCGCATCGACCCTTTTGTCAGCTTTGGCTGGCTCATCCGGCAGATAGAAGGATTTGCTAAGCCAGTAATTGCGGCTATAAATGGTATCGCCGCCGGGGGTGGACTTGCCATAACCCTGGCCTGCGATATCCGGATTGCTTCTGGGAATGCCCGGTTCTCCTGTGTATTTGTACGTAGAGGACTGGTGGCTGACTGCGGAACCACTTTCTATCTGCCTCGGATGATAGGAGTGGATAAGGCTCTGGAGTTAATGTGGACCGGCGATTTTATCGATGCCAGGGAAGCCGAACGTATTGGTCTGGTAACCCGGGTAGTGCCTGCGGATGAACTGATGAAGGTATCCAGAGAGTTTGCTTTGAGAATAGCTCGCGGCCCGTCAGTCTCCATCGAGCTTCAAAAGCGGTTGACCTACGAGGGGTTAAAGGCAACCTCCGTTCAGGCTCAAATGGCACACGAAGACTTCGCCCAACACGTATGCTATCAGACGGAAGACGCCAGAGAGGGAGCGGCCTCATTTCTGGAGAAACGTGAACCCCATTTCAAGGGAAGGTAACCAGAGACAGGGTCGGCTACAATAATATCCTGTTATTTATGTTTACTGTCCTATCCTGGTATAAACGAGCCAGAACCCGTCCTCCTCGAGAATCCTGGTCTCTCTGCCTCGCTGGTCATGGTAGGCCTTATCATCTTCGGCGGCGTCTTTGCTATAGTTGATTTTGTTTAAAACATATTCCTGACCATCGAATTCTCTTCTGGCTCGTGCTGGCTGCACTGATATCTCTGCCACTGCTGCCTCCTTACAATTTACAAGGTAATTTTACCCCCGTAACAACTGGCCTTCTCATGCTCAGTGTAAAGCTTAGCCCGCCGCTGCACTTCTTTTCCTGGTGCGGGCCAGCCTTACTCTGAAGCCACCAGTACGGATAGCTTTGAATTTCCTGTTTATGCTCCTTCCAAACCCACGATGCCTGTGAAAATGATGCAACCGGCGGGCATCCCACCTAGATTATGGGTTAGACCCAGCTTGGGATTCTTTATCTGCCGGGAGGGCATACCGGGAATCAGTATCTTGTCGGCTCTGCCCTGGAGCTGCAAGTACATCTCGTAAATCATCCGCAGCCCACTGGCGCCGATGGGATGCCCGAAGGATTTCAGGCCGCCATCGGGCTGTACCGGCAACTTGCCATCCAGGTCGAAGAAGCCGGACTCGATATCGTCCCTTACCTTCCCTCTGGGACTGAACCCCAGGTCTTCCATGGTAACTGCCTCGGTGATGGAGAAGCAGTCATGGACCTCGGCCATGCTTATCTGTTCCCGAGGATTCGTTATTCCGGCTTCCTTATAGGCCGCCTGTGCCGCCCGAACAGTGGTCTCAACATGGGTGTAATCATATTTTGTATTGTAGTGTCCATCACGAGGGCTGACCGCAATCTGTAGTGCCTTGACAAATACCGGCGGTTCTTTCCCTTTCCTCAAACTCCTGGCAATCTCCGGCGTGGTAATAATGGCCGCTGCTGACCCATCACTATTGCCACAGCAGTCATACAGTCCCAGGGGCCAGGCAATCATGGGGGCATTAAGTATGGTCTCCATGGGTACTTCCCTCTGGAAGTGGGCATTGCGGTTCAGAGCACCGTTTTTATGGCTTTTCCAGGATACCCGGCCCAGCATGTGTTTACCTTCCTCGTAGGTTAATCCGTAGCGGTCAAAATAACTGGCGGACAGCAAAGCAAACATGCTTGGAGCCGAACCCCCCGTCGAGAGTGAATGGCTGGCTTGAGGTTGTCCCCCCGCCAGTCCGCTGAAGCCGCTGTCCTTAAGTTTTTCCGCGCCGATGGCCAGTACCATGTCGTAGATGCCGGCGGCTACCGCATAGCAGGCATTTCTGAAGGCTTCGGATGCTGTGGCGCACTCGTTCTCCAGTCTGGTAACGGGGAGGTACTGTAGTCTTAGAGGCTCAGACACTACCATCCCGTCCAGCCCCGATTGCCACGTCCCGAACCAGACTGCCTGGATATCGCTGGGCTCTATCCCGGCGTCATCAAAGGCCTCGTAGGCAGCGTCCACAATCATGTCATCTAAACTGGTATCCCAGCGCTCCCCGAACTTGGTACATCCCATGCCAACAATGGCAACTCTATCCCTGATACTTCCGTATTTACCCCACATTTTCTCCATTTTCTTCACTCCTTTATTTTCAGTCTAGTCTCTTTGTGGTTTGCATTTCCAGAAATAGTTATGGATACCGCGGTCAAAGAACATCTTCCTGAAGGTCATCTCCACGCCTATACCCACCTTGCATTCTTCAGGGTCACGGTCAACCATCTGAAAGCCGGCCCTTCCGCCACCATCAAAGTCAATAACCGTTGTTGTGGCCGGTGGGTCGACACCACCGCCTAGAAAGTCATGGCTAAAGGTAACGACCTTGCCTGTCTTGTCAGCAAACCTGTAGGGCTCAAACTGGTCCTTGGCCTGGCATTCCACGCATACCCGGGCCTGGGTTGAGGTGCGGGTGAGGAACAACTGTGGGGTACCGCACTTTTTGCACTTGACTCCGTAAAGGGGTAAGGCGGAGCGGCTTTCCCGCCACAAGGATGACATCGAGGTTGGGGGCAGGTCGGGGCGGGCCGCCGGTTCCAGTGGTACCAGTCCGCGCCAGCGCAGGTATCTTTGATAGTTGTCCAGCGTCCTCTTAATCTCAAGATGGCGCTTTATCCCGCGCCTGTCTCTAATCTTCTCAATCTCATCAGTTGTTCTCAGTATGATGGCATCGCTGCCGTTACCCCAGCTAACGAGCAGAATCCGGTCGCCCGGACTGGCTTCTTCCAGAGCTGCGACAAGGATCATCAAGGGCAGTGCCGCCCCGGTATTGCCTACCGTGTCCAGTAGTGGATTCTGAATCTGCTCTGGAGCGAAGCGCATCGCCCTGCCCAGCTCGGCGTGTCTTCTGGTGTTGGGGCCATAGAAACAGACTTTGGCGAAATCTTTTTGTGTCAGATTGTATTTTTTCATTATTCCGGCGACAGCTTCAGCGGGGATTTTACGGTAGCCTTCGTCCAGACCAAACCTGTCTTCCCAGGAGCGGACGAAGACGTCATCATGGGCTCTCCAGTTGTCTACTATGTCATCAGACAGGGTGTAGCTGCCTTCAATTTCTACGGCTACATTTTCATTCCCGAACAAAAGGGCCGCAGCGCCGTCACCGAAGAACTGCTCATTTTCGCCAGCCGCACCGGCGAGACGCATATCGGCAGCCGTTAACAGAACGTTCCTGGCGGAACCGGAATTGATGGTATCCATGGCTGCCTGCATGGCGATAGTTCCTACCTTGAGGCTATTCGTAAAATCAGCGTTTCGGGCTTCCCGGGGTAGGTCAAGAGCAGTGGCTACTATTGTTGAATTGAGCCGTTCTTTGTAAGGCGCATTGGTTGTCGCCAGAAACAAAGCATCGACTGTCCTGGGGTCAGTCCCTTTCAGGCAATCAATGCCCGCAGCTACTGACATGGTAATGGGGTCTTCGTCAAAACCGGCTACTGCTTTCTCTCCGCCACCTCCAGCCCGACCCCAGGCCTGGTTAATTACACTCCGGGGTAATCTGTAGTACGGTATGTATGCTCCATATGATGTAATACCTGCCATTTGCCCTCCTCATAGTATATTTTTTCACAGAAATATTAGAGACTTCTCCGCTTGGCTATAGGTATTTTAATGCTGATTGTCACTAAGGTCAAATATGTTAGCCAACTTGTGGTCCTTAACGTTAGTGTAACGCTAACAGAGTGGTCTGTAAATGGTGAGAACAGCATTATCCTTATGCCCTGTTTCTGGGGCGGGATAGGAACAACTGTATTAGAACACCGGGAATTGTTCACGCAGGCTGTGTAGTTCGTTGCGACTGTATTGTACAGGTTTTGACCAACTCTTGGGGCCTGAGCCGTTGAGTACCCTGGCTCTCTTGATGAGAAAAGTGCCGGGAGCAGCCTTCTCCAGCAGATGTTTCTTCTGGCAATAGCTGATAAAGTCATGAATTCGCTTGTCAAAAGAGTGCTTTATTATCAGCCTCTCATCAAGGCGAAGGCCAGCCTTTTGAAGTGCCTGTACCCTGGAAGTCAGCTCATCAGCAAGCTCATCTTCATGAATAATCTCATGCCCTGTTTCGAGCCTTTGGAGCAGATATTCACTGCCCAGTTGCCCCATAGTCACCGGGCCCAGACCAACAATGTTTCGCTGGACCAGTCTCTCTAGCTCAACATTCCCCATTTCCTTGGGCTGTGTTATCTCCTTGCCAATGGATACATAGATTCTCATCCGGCCTCTGGTCATGAAGTCGTAGGTTGTATTCACGGGAACGATTCTCACATCTGCCCTGGTGAGAGACAATAATCTGTGCAGCCCGCTTTTTACTGGCCAGAATCGACCATCGGGGGATAAGTGGCCTTCGGGTGCCAGCAAACAGATACCTCCCTCATCCAGTATACAGGCAAATACCTCAAGCTGCTTTCCTATCGCGTCAAGCGAATGTGTTCTCACCTTTCGAGATAATCCTTCCTGCAGGATGCCAACATCTGTCGGACGCTGATGAAGCAGGCAGTAGTCATAGCCGAGGAAATCCGATACCGAAAGTTTGCTTAAGTCGGCACTGCGGGGCAGACCAAGAAGCATGGAAAATTCCCGGAGGTTGTCCTCTTTTATCACTTCCCCTATCTTGAGGTCTCCCTCGGTGCGGATGATATCTCGCAGCAGGGGGCCTATTCGCTTGTGTACCAGGTGAGAGATGGGAGAGGCGCGGAGTGCTCTCATTATCGGAGCAATATTGACCCGGTGGAGGAGCTTTCCCCAGGGCCAGGGTATAAGAAAGTGTGCCGTGAGAAATCCCGGGTCGAACAGGTCGTCGCGGGCCACGAAGTGGAGCCGGAGCTTGTTCTTGAATAAAGTTCTGTGCAGGTGCAGAAGAGGTCCCAGTATGGGGATATCCAGGTCCCTCTTATGATTAATGGTAATGAGGGTGGAGGGTGAGGCAGTATAATTACGTAGACCGCTGACCTTGATGTCGTAGAGGAGCGGAAAGAGGAGGTGGAAGCAGAAAGCCAACCAGTTAGCGAATATGGTTCCGGTCAGATTTCCCAGTTGGCGACGAAGATAATTCATATCAGGTCTCGCCTGCCTTAATAGAATCCCGTCAGCCCGATGATACCAGCTACCTGACAACAGGCGGATTACATAGTAACACTAGGTATTTCCATATGTCAACATTTATTCGTTTGGTTCTGAGCATTGCGTGACATAAGTTATGTTCTAGCTGTCAGGGAACTTGGGTTGTCTTCTTTCCCTGAAGGCCTTGGTTCCCTCTGTTAGGTGTCCCTCGATGCTGAACCGCTCCACCAGTTCTGGCTCAACTTAACCGGGACTTAAAAGAGGAGATAACAGGAAAGGATAGACTAGTACTGTTGTAGACAGTATAATATGGCGCAAGATGAAAGTATTTGGTCTTCAGGGCTGTTAATGCTCGCGAGAGAAAAGTGTGCGGGCATTAGCATCTATGGGAAGGAGGTTTTAAGGTGAGCGAGCAAAGTGAAGAAAAGACAGCACTGGGTGATTTACGGGTCCTAGACCTTGTGGACGAGAAGGGTGCCTACTGTACTAAAATCCTGGCTGACCTGGGGGCTGATGTCATTAAGATTGAGCCACCGGGGGGTGACCCGACCAGAGATATTCCACCCTTTTACCACGATGTTCCACACCGGGAAAGAAGTCTCTATTTCTGGCTGTACAACAGCAATAAGCGGAGCATTACGCTGAACCTGGAAACCACCGAGGGCCAGGATATCTTCAAGCGGCTGGTCAAGACTGCCGACATTTTAGTTGAAACGTTTCGTCCTGGTTATCTGGACGGCCTGGACCTGGGCTATGGTGTGCTTGGTAAGATTAACCCCGCCCTGATAATGACCTCGATTACCGCGTATGGGCAGACGGGACCCTACCAGGACTACAAAGCGTCAGATATTGTGGGTTTAGCGATGGGTGGAATGATGAATACCTGTGGCTATCCTGACGGGCCGCCGGTGATGCCCTACGGCGGGCAGGGCTACCACGTGGTGGCTAATCATGCTGCCATTGCCACTCTCATTGCCCTGTTTTATCGTGATATGGAGGGGAGGGGGCAGCATATTGATGCTTCTATGCAGACGGCTATCGCCCAGTCCATCGAATTCGGTAACGAGTTTTACCTATACTGTGGATGGGTGTTGAAAAGACAGGGCACCCGTCACGGCTCGGATGGTATCGGTGAGCCGATAAGCAACGTGATACCCTGCCAGGACGGTTACCTTTGCACTTTTGGACATGCCGGCCCCTTCGACTGGATGGAGGCTGATGGTGTGGCTGGTACCCTCAAGGAAGACCCGAGATGGCTGGAAGACCCTCTCTTCCGTCGCATACCGGAGAACCGGTGTTACCTCGAGGAGAGGCAGAGGGAATGGGCCATGCTTCATACCAGGCAGGAGATTACCGATGGGTGCCAGAATATGCATATCAGCTGGGCTAAATGTAATACCCTGGAAGAGCTTTTTAAAGATGAGCACCTGCTTGACCGCGGTTTCTGGGTAGATGTCGAGCATCCCGAATTAGGTGCTGCTTTCAAATATCCGGGTGCTCCCTACGTACTTCAGAAGACTCCCTGGCGGATGAAAAGACGGGCACCTCTGACAGGTGAACACAACCTTGAGATATATGAGAAGGAGCTAGGGTTTACCAGAGGAGAGCTGTGTATCCTGAAATCAGCCGGGGTTATTTAAGGGGTAAGAGCAAAAAAACAAGGGGGTGAAAACGGTATGGCAGAGACAAAAATGGCACTGGAGAATTTAACCGTTCTCGATTTTACCTGGGTGCTGGCTGGCCCCGGTGCTGTCAGGTATCTCGCTGACCACGGTGCACGGGTCATAAAGGTAGAGAGAAAAGAACTCGGGGATATTGGCCGGCATGTGCTCGCCTTCCCCAATGATGAAATAGGCATGAACCGCAGCGGTTACTTTAACAACATCAACCGGGGCAAGCTCGGCATCACCCTGAACATCGCTGACCCCAGAGGCGTTACGGTAGCTAAGGAACTGGTGAAGATAAGCGATGTTGTCTTTGAAAATTTCACCCGCGAGGTTATGAAAAGGCGTGGCCTGGACTACGAGGTATTAAAGGAAATAAAACCAGACATCATAATGGTCAGTATGTCTCCCGCCGGGCATACTGGCCCGTACAGGGACTATGTCTCTTTTGGCCCCACCCTTCAGGCTCTTTCTGGCATCACCTACCTCATGGGTTCCCCCGACCGTGACCCGGTTGGCTTCGGCTTCTCCTATTCAGATTTTACCGGGGGCTGGGGTGGCGTATTACCGGTTTTGGCGGCTCTTCATCATCGCAACAGGACCGGGGAGGGACAATGGATAGATGCCGGTCAACTTCTGCCATTGGTGGCTCTCATGGGGCCTGGTCTTCTGGACTATTCCGTGAATGGAAGAGGGGCCACACGTCTGGGCAACCGTTTGCCCTGGGGCTACGGAGCACCGCATGGAGCCTACCCCTGCCGGGGTGACGACCGCTGGTGCGTTATTTCGGTGTTTCATGATAAGGAATGGAGAGGTTTCTGTGAAGCTATTGGCAACCCGGCCTGGACAAAGGACAACAGGTTCTGTACCGCAACATCCAGAGCTGCCCATGCTGACGAACTGGACAGGTTGGTAGGAGAGTGGACTAGAGAGCATACCGACTATGAAGCGATGGAAGTCATGCAGAAGCATGGTGTGGCCGCTGGCGTGGTACAGAACTCCCAGGACCTCATTGAGCGTGACCCTCAGATGAGGCATCGCGGCTTCTTTGTCTACCTTGAGCACCCGGAACTGGGTACGGTTGGTCACGAAGGAGTCACCTTCAAACTGTCCGAGACACCGGGCAAATTACGGCGGGCTCCCCTTTATGGTGAGTACAACGACTATGTTTATGGCGAGCTTCTGGGGATGTCCAAAGAGGAAATAGAGCTCTATACCAGGGATGGAGTCTTTTAGGCGGGAGCAGTAGACGCAGGATTACACAGCAGAGAATCATTCTTTCTCAGGTCATTAAAAGCCTGATTAAGGAGTGGGCTGCGACAGGCAGCCCGGGAGCTATTCTATCCCTGGACTTAGCCGGTTACTGAGTTATCTCGAGGAAGCCCTGAACCCTCGTCCTTAATGGTGCCAGGGCACCTTCGCTGTAATCATGTTCCAGATATATGTTGGGCAGGCCGATATTATTAAGGTAGTCCGTAACCCCGGGTACTTCGTAACCGTGAGTGTCGCAGTACCTCACCGATTCGAGGATTACCCCATTAGCCTTCCAGTCTCTGGCGTAGTCCCTCAGATAGCTGAACCTGCTTTCCAGGTCAGCCTTATAGTCCTTCCTGTTTCTATTGGAACTGGCTTCCTTGAAGGTACGGGGGCACTTAAGCTCTACCAGGTAGCGATAAGCTAGTCCCTCCAGTGGGTCTTTGGTTAGCTTGACATCCGGGAAATAAGCCCGGCTGCCGACACAGGTATCATCCATGACCACGTTAGCCTCAAGTCCCTCAATCATCTCAACAAGGGCGGTGTCATCGATAATGCTGCCCCAGACAAGCAGCCTGGCTGGTTTCTTCGGCGGGCCGTTCTTGCGTCCCTTGACTTCGCTGATGACCTCACGCAGGAGACTATTTCCTTCCTCTACGGGCAGGCTCATCAGGGCTTTCATTACCTGAATAGTCTCTACTCCTGAGATAAGGGGTGGGTCTGGTTTTCTCAGGTCGTATAGTTCCCGTACCAGGGCACGCTGCTGGTTATGGATTTCAATGGCTTGCTTGAGTTTTTCCGTGGTCAGTTTCTGGCCGGTATAATCTTCCAGGGACTTTTGAAAGTCCTGCAACAGCCCTTTCTCACGCTCCCGGGACGATTGATGGGTGGTGTGGGGTGTATCGATGCCGTGGGAATAGGGTGTCTGCACAAAGGTGTTCCAGACGTCGGGTATCTGGGCACCCACATCGCAGATGTGAGAGGTTACGATACCGTCCAGAAAGTCATACTTGCCCTTCAATCCGAGGTCAAGAAGGCTGCGGAGAAAGGGACAGACTACGGTGGGCAGGTAGGTATCGGCTCTGGTTATTGGTTCCCTCATATCGCCAAACAGGCGGTAGGGGACAAAGTCAAGAGCCGTCATCATCTCCAAGACAGGGTAGAGGCAGATGTAACCCATCACCTTCTTGCCCTCTGCCTTAAGTTCCTTGACCCGCTTTGGTCGGTCCTGATAAATCTCCTTTACCCTGGAGAGTCCCTTGCTGGCCACTTCTACCATTGTTACATCCCCTTTCTGGTGAACTTCATTTGCTTTACCAGCCTAACCCCTCTTTTCTCCTTAACTCTTTATAGTGGTCCATGGTCTCTTCAAATGCTTCGGCCTTTCTCAAGGCATCGGCGGGGTCGAAGAGGGTCAGGTCAACGATGTCTCCTTCAACAGTTATGGAGGGCACCTTCCATACGTCCAGATAGTGACTGGCGATGCGACGCAGTGGTGCGGTAGTTCCGCGGCAGGTAAGGAGGGTGTGGAGAAAGGCTCCATCACACTTGTAGTCCTTGACCTTTCTGGCGGCTATGTACTGAGAAAATCCTTTCTGCATTATTTCTTCCTTAACCTTGACCGCTTCTTCAGGTTCAAAAGTCTCGTCAATGCTTTTGGCCAGGCCCTGATAGCGAGTTCTGACATAGCGTTCTATGGGGTCACTGATGCCGGTTAAATCTACCTCGGCAACTCTACCCGGATGATAGTACCTCTCGGTAACAAAATTCCATCCCCTCTCTGCCAACTGGTCAAAAAATCCCAGACTATGCCAGGGGGGTAGTCCCTCAAAGATGATTCGATACTTCTCTTCGTAATTAATGGCTGATATCTTGTTGTCCACCCGCTGCTTGACTTCATCATACATACCCCGGTACAGCCTGGTTATTTCTTCAGCCTCATGCCCGCTTCTATAGAGAGCGGCGGACATACTGCTGTAAAAGTCTCTCAAATGCATCGGGCAGGGTACTGCCTTCGTCAAGTGGTTAACTTCCCACCATACCTTGTTCAGCTCTCTTGTTTGCTTTCTCCGCTCCTCCAGTTTATCCCAGTCCATCTTTTTGCCCAGTAACTTTTCCAGGAAGGTAACAAACTCCCTCAGCTCATTGACCATAAAGTTGACCTCGCGCTCATAGGCGCCCTCCATCAGGGCCTCTCTTGGTCCGCTGGTTGTGACCTCAATTACCCATATGGGAGCGTCGAAGTAGCGTCCCAGAGCTTGAAACCACTTGAACCTGGCATCACATACTGCCCCTGAAGACACCAGTAACATTGGCTTGGGCATCCCCCCACCAGGGGCCATTGGTGGTATCTGTCCCATCTCCGTCATCATGGCCGTGTAGCCGAGGCAGTTTCGTGCGTAACCACATAAATGGTTGGGGAAGCCCTCAGCTTCGGAGCGTTCCAGAAAAGTGGCCGCAGCTCCCGAAGCGGCGCAGATGGTGCCATAGTTCTCCGGAAAAACAGTTTGTACATCCATGCAACTGAGAATAGCAGCAGACCAGGGCTCAAGCATAACCCAGGCAACAGGTCTACCTTCCTTTTCCGCTTCTCTGCCCACGTCGTACATTTTGTCAACGTGTGCCCTGAGTGCGTACATTGATTTTAGCCTGTTTATTGGTCTCTTCTTTTCTTCCTGCGTCACGGTGAGAACCTCCTTGATTGATTACTTATACCACCCGACTTCATTATAGTAGATTGGTTTCTTTCGCTCTAAGCTTAACTTCTTATTCGGCTCTAAAAATTCTGGCTAGTCCTTAGTTGTGTAAATCCGCGCTACAATTGAGATTCTTCGCTACGCTCAGAATGACAGACGTATAATGTCACCCTGAGCGAAGCGAAGGGTCTCATCGCCCAGAACATGTTAACACCTATTCTGCAACCAGTCACTAGTAGAGGGACTCAATAAGTGCCCCGGTCACTTCAATAAGGGCTGGTTTCTGGGCCTGGAGTGCATTCTTGAGGGCTGGCCCCAGTTCGTCAAGCTGCTCTATCCTCTCTCCGGTAGCCCCAAAAGCCTCGGCCAATTTGACAAAATCGGGTGTGAGCAGGTCAACGCCTATCCTGCGCCCGGAAAACTCGATGTCCTGGGTCTCTCTGAGCACACCGTAGCCCCGGTCATTGAAGATGAGTACCGGTAAATTTATCTGGTGCTGAACAGCGGTAGCCAGTTCCTGACCGGCCACCATGAAGCCGCCGTCGCCGCAGATGGCGACCACCTCTCTCTGAGGCCAGGCTACCTTGGCCCCCAGGGCTGTCGGGAAGCCGAAGCCCATGGTGCCGAAACCGGAAGGGTAGATGAACGTCCTGGGCTGATAGACTCTGAAGTGACGGGAGGTGGTATAGGAGACTATGGTCATATCGTTAACCAAAATGGCATCCCGGGGGAGAGTGTCTCTTATTGCCTCGACTAGTTGTAAACGTCCACCTTGAGTAGCCGCAACTATCTCGTGAGCTATATCCCGTAATGCTGCCACCTCTTCAGTGCGGGATGGCCTCCCGGCTGTTCCTGTTTCTTTAAGCTGTGCCTGTATGCCTTGAAGTATCTTTTTAATGTCCCCGGTGATGCTGAGAGAAGCCGGGTAATTCTTGCCTGTCCCGGTGGGGTCGATGTCGACCTGGATAAGCCGTTCTGGAAGCCGTAGCGACCACTCGCCGGTGGATAACGCTGAAAAGCGGCTGCCCAGCGCCAGCATAAGGTCGCAGCCGTCCAGAAATTCCTGAAGCATATCTCGTGTGTCGCTGCCGGTAGCCCGGTTACCTAAAGAGAGTGGGTGGTCTTCAGGGATAGCCCCCTTACCCATAAAAGTGGTGAGTACCGGGGCCTGAAGCAGTTCGGCTAATTCCAGCAGTTCAGCGCTGGCGTCAGAAGCAATAACTCCTCCTCCGGCCCAGATAACGGGGGTCTGCGCTGCGCTGAGCCACTTTGCTGCTTCGTGCACTGAAGTCCTGTCTCCGGCTGGTCTCTCGTATTCTTGAGCCTGAAGAAGCTCAACCTCGGCCTCAAGAGTGAGATAGTCGGCCGGAATTTCAAGCTGGACTGGCCTGGGGCGTTCGGTCCTCATTCTGGTAAGGGCAAGACGTATTGAGTGTGGTATATCCTCAACCGATTCTACCCGTTTGTTCCAGCCGGTAACGGTACGAAACATCCCGGGCTGGTCTTTAGTTTCGTGAAGCGCACCTTTGCCTTTATCAATCAGCGAGGAGTGAATCTGGGTGCAGATTTGCAGTACCGGGGACGAGCTTGAATAGGCCTCGGCCATGGCAGTCATGGTATTGGCGGCGCCGGGGCCGGTGGTGGTGAGGCAGACTCCGACCTGCCCTGTGCTTCTGGCGTAGCCGTCGGCCATGTAGGCCGCGGCCTGTTCGTGGCGGACGCCGATATAACGGATTTCCCGGTGGTCATAGAGGGCATCGTAAATGGGCATGGCATGGACTCCAGGGAGGCCAAAAACGACTTCAACCCCTTCAGCAGCCAGGGAATGAACCAGTGCCTGTGCCCCCGTCATTTTGCCCATCTATACTGACCTGCCGTCCTTAGTTGTGTAAATCCGCGCTACAATCGAGATTCTTCGCTACGCTCAGAATGACAGACGTATAATGTCACCCTGAGCGAAGCGAAGGGTCTCATAGCCCAGAACATGTTAACACCTATTTCTGCAACCAGACACTAGAAACGTCCCCAGCGCCGGGTGAACTTCTCTTTAACCTCGGGGTTAACCAGCGCAAAGGGCCACTCTCCAGTGAAGACGCGGGCTATTTCATCGACTGGCCCTTTGCGCTGCTCCACCGTTGAGGTCTCGGAGAAGTAAGCGGAATGGCCGGTAAAGATAGCGTTATCTAACTTGAGTAGAGGATTGTCGGCGTTGATTGGCTCAGGCTCGGTGACATCCAGTCCGGCACCGGCAATAAGGCCTTCGGTGAGCGCGGTGTAGAGAGCTTCACTATTCACTAACGCGCCACGTGCCGTGTTGATGAGGAAGGCGGTGGGTTTCATTTTTTTGAACTGCTCCAGGCCGAACATACCCTCGTTTTCAGGAGTAAGGGCAGCATGGACAGAGATATAGTCTGATTCCTCCAGTAATCGGTCAAAATCGACCAGCTCCACACCTGCCTCCCTGGCTACCTCGGCGGGTATGTAGGGGTCGCAGGCAATAACTCTGAAGCCAAAGCCCCTGGCCTTGGGCACCAGGGTTCTGGGGATTCTGCCCAGTCCCACCAGCCCCAGGGTCTGTCCTCGTATTCGGAAGACCCTGCCTCGTGCCTTGGCGACTTCGGCATACCCGGTCTTTCCGTCGCGTACCGTCTTGTCCAGCATCGGCAGCTTCCTGGCCAGGCTGAGAAGCAGGGCCATGGCGTGGTCTGAAACTTCCTCCAGGCAGTACTCCGGGTTATTGACCACGCATATACCGCAATCGGTGGCCGCCTTAACATCTATATTCTGGTAGCCCACACCGATGTTGGTAAGTACCCGGCACTTCTCCAGTTGCTCGATAACGCTTCGAGTGAAGGCTTCAAACACGCTTATCACGGCATCGGCGTCACGGCTTACTGAGAGCAGTTGCTCTTCGGTGCACTGGCCTGGCATAAAGGGTGCAACCTCCATGGTAGCCCCGATTCTATCCAGTACCCCTTGTTCGTACTCATTAGCCGGCATGCCAAAGGTTCGCACAACCTTGAAAGCCATGATTCACCTCCTGAGTTACTTTGATTCCAGCTACGGGCTAAGAATCTTCTTTAGCCAGGCTCATTCCTTCCCTCAAAGCCCGCTTGTTTATGCTCAGCAGTTCCTCCTGGCCTCTGTCAGACAGCCTCTTCTCCAGAACACCCTCAATGGCTTCAGGACTAATCACTTTGCCTGCCTCAAGGTAAGCACCGAGCAGGAAGAGGTTGCTTACCTGGGGGTTGCCCAGGGCTACTGCCTTCTCTATACCTGGAACGTAGATTACGGAGATGTCTTTACGTTCGACCTTCTGAGAGAGTGCGGTGCTCTCCACCACCATCACTCCCCCGGGCTTTACCCTGTTCTCGAAGGGCTTGACCTGGCTTGTCTCCATAACGATGACAGCCCTGGCCTGGGGCAGGATGGGAGAAGCAATGCTGTTATGTGAGAGGACTACGGTGCATTCGCAGGGTCCACCCCTCATGGCGCTGGCGTAGGAGGGGAACCAGAGCACGTTGCGGTATTCAGCCATGGCTGCCTGTGCCAGCAGAAGTCCGGCCATGAGCACACCTCTGCCCCCTACTCCGGCCATAATTACTTCGTGCCTGACGGGCTTTTCTTTGGCCATCATTTTCCTCCAGCGGTTATCCACAGTCAGTCTATTTTAGTGACATCCTTGAAGACCCCCTCGGGGTACTCGGCCAGCATCTTTTCCTCCATCCACTGAATGGCTTCCAGGGGGGTCATGTGCCAGTTGGGCGGGCAGGCGGAAAGTAGTTCCACAAAGCTAAGGCCGATGTTATCCAGTTGCCTCTGGAAGGCGGTTTTGAGGAAGCGCTTGGCCCGCTGGTAGCCGGCGGGGTTGATGGGTGCTGCCCGGGCAGAAAAGGCTACACCTTTCATCTCGGCCAGGATTTCAGGCAGGTGGATGGGGTAACCGTAGCGGGAGTCGCGGCCATAGGGCGTGGTCGAGGTGACCTGGCCGGTGAGGGTGGTGGGGGCAAGCTGACCGCCAGTGGTGCCGTAGTTGGCGTTATTGACCATGATAATGGTTATCTTCTCACCTCTGGCAGCAGCGTTAAGGACATAACCGCCGCCAATAGCAGCGCAATCACCGTCTCCCTGAACGGTAAAGACGAGTGGCTTGCCGGACAGAGCGTGCTTGATGCCGGTGGCTACCGCCGGGGCGGCGCCGTGGGCACAGTTTGACCCATCGATGTTGAGCATGGCAAAGAAGCCAAAGCTACAGCCCACGCCAGCAACACCGATGGCCTTGCCTTCCAGACCCATCTCCTCCAGCACCTCGCAGACTATCTTCTGCACGATGCTATGGTGGCAGCCGGCGCAGTTACCGCCACCTGGAGTGAGCTTCGATTTTGGTTTGGTGTAGACTTTCTCTTTTATTATTGCCATGGCTTTCTCCCTTTTTTCAGCTCACTTTCTTGATTTCCTCGAAGACCCGATCGGGGAAAATCATACCGCCATCGGTGGGCAGGTGCCGGGCCAGCATACCCAGGAAGTGGACCTGGCGCTTACCCTCTGCGGCGAACTTGACATCCCATACCATCTGTCCCAGGCTATCCTCCACGACGAGG
>Ga0068714_10001057_pt1 | contig 43599 bp, 37 predicted proteins | sample MTBNYHSulfiMetaG_FD_62988 | JGI IMG/M metagenome (GOLD analysis project Ga0068714, IMG submission 62988) | Enrichment culture microbial communities from rom New York Harbor, USA that are MTBE-degrading - MTBE-NYH (New York Harbor Sulfidogenic)... | ecosystem: Environmental > Aquatic > Marine >... | reverse complement strand
CGATTCTCTGCGCTCGCTGTAGGTGGCTCACATGCGGCCATGCTCCAGGCAGAGCCAAGGGCTGCGCTGCATATTATCGGTCTTCTAGCCTGCCTTTTTTCTCCCATCCGAGTGCGTCCACTACGGCATGGCAGCGGCAGCTTGTGGCAAGCAAGTAGCGGCCGGGCTTGCGGCTGACTGTTTCAAGGGCACCTTTCAGAGCTGCGCCCGGATAGCCGCCGACTCCGGGGGCAAGTTGCCAGCTGCGAACCACCACCATTTCAAATCCGGGTACCTTGACCTTCTGCAGGTGCTCGAACAGATTGCCGGGGCGCGGCTTTCCGGTGTGTGTGCAGATCTCGTCCGGCTCACTGCAGGCATCCGGGCAGCGGAAGTCGGCGAAGCTGGCATACAGTGTCTTGCTGTTCATCCGAAAAGGATTCGGAACCAGATCGTCGACTGCTTGCGGAACGTCGATAGAGTAGGCCGACCGGTTCTTTTCGATGCGGCCCAGCAGCCATTGAAATGCTACATGAATCGGCACGGCCGGTATGATCCAGACATCATCTGCAAGCGGTCTTCCCCCGATAAAGGAGACGGCTTCCTGAAACTGCACGGGTAAGCCAAATCTTTCTTCAATCCTGGCCAGCTCTTCTTCTCTTGAATCAATCACCAGAAAAGAGGCTTGTGCATGACGGTTGAGCAGCCTTTTGCAGGCAATGGTCCCGAAGCGGCCTGCTCCCAGGATCCAGATTTTTTCAGGCGGAAAGTGATCTGGAAATGATTGCTTGTATGCCACTGGCTTTCTCGCTATTTAAAGATTTAGAGTCAAATACCACCTAGGCATTTTAGCAGAATTTGCTATGATTGTCTTCGATTGCGGGACCGATAGCGCTCCGCAGATCTAATAATGAAAACCCCTCCGGTGTGGAAAGGGCCTTCATGGGCAACATATTCGCCATTTTTGACAAGATTGCGGATGAAAAAATACGAGAAGCTATAGAGCAGGGACAATTTGAAGACCTGCCCGGCAAGGGCAAGCCTCTGAATCTGGAAGATGACAGCCATGTTCCCCAAGATTTGCGCCTTGCCTATAAAATCCTCAAGAACGCCGATTGTCTGCCGCCCGAACTGGAGCTGCGCAAGCAAATTCGAACCACCGAAGCGCTGCTGGCCGGTATTGAGGATACGCAGGAAAAATACAAGCAGATGAAAAAGCTCAACTATTTGATCATGAAACTGAACATGACCCGCAACGGCTCTTTGCAAATTGAGGAGCACCAACTCTATTACGAAAAAGTGCTGAACAAAATAAAGGTGGACAAAGACCCCGGAAGCCCGTCTGATCAAAGAGATAAATAGATCCTAGAGCCGAATTTCGATATCCAGGATCTCTCCTGGCATTACCCGCAGCTTTCGCTGGGCGGCAGGGCAAGCTCCCTGCGCAAAAGCTTCACTGATGCATAGAGGTGCCTTCGGGTGCCGGCTGCTCCACCGGCGGGGTGGCTTGCGGAGCTAGCGGCTGATCTACCGGCGTAGGCGCAAACCTCCTTTCCACTCTCTCCACTTCTCTTTTTATAGCCTCCTGCAGTTTGACATAATCCTCTTCCAGCGATTCCTCCATAACCACGTACTGGCCTTCACTCATGATCAGGCGCTGCAGCTGCGGTATTTTTACCTGCGTGGAAGATTTGAGATAGACCGGCTGGATATACAAAATAACCTTGCCGACCGGCAGGATAATCATCCTGCCGCGGTCGACTTGAGATCCGATCTGGTTCCACAGAGTAACCTGCTGAGCGATGGTTGTATCCTGATCGATCAAAGCGTAGATCTGGGATGGACCGTAGACCAGAGTACCTTTGGGAAAGTTGTAAATAATGATTTTGCCATAGTAGGGCGGATCGCATCCCACAATGGGCAAAGCCCTCAGGTTCTGACGATCTTTCGGCAGCATTGGAACAAGCAGCAAGAAGTCCAGTCTGCCTTTTTCAATCAGATCCAGAGTCAGGTAATAGGGCTTGGTCCGCTCAGCCTCATTGGCTTCCTTTTCTCTGATGGAGGTATAAGCGGTCGCGAACTCCCAGACGTCCTCCTGCTGATAGAAGACCTCAGGATCGGTCTGATGGTATTTGGCATATACATCCATTTGCATCTCAAAAAGGTCTTGCGGATAACGGACATGCTTTTGCAGCTCGGCAGGCATCTGTTCGGCCTTTTTGAAAAGGTTGGGATAAATACGGCTATAGGCTTTGATGATGGGATCTTCAGTATCCCAGATGTAATAGTCCACAGTCCCGTCATAGGCATCCACCACGATCTTAACGGAATTGCGGATGTAATTGATCGGGCCAATTTCGGTGGCATAAGGTGCAGAATAGGGATACCAATCCGAGGTCACATAGGCGTCCTGGATCCAATAGTGTTTTTCCGGAGTGACGACCAGGTACGGGGTGTGATCGAGCAACAGGAAAGGGGTCACGTTGTGGATGCGCTCAACGATGTTGCGCCTGATGAGAATCCTGCTTTTTCCGTGGGTTTTGGCGGTGAAAAAGATGTTTCTTTCTTTGTAATAGAACGCAAAGACAAGCTTGCGAAACAGGGAGGAAATAGGTATCCCGCCTTTCCCGCTGTAGCTCGTCATTACGTTGTCGTTTCCCCTGGGATAATCGATCTCTCCCGAGCTGTTGGGTGCTATGGCATAATCATATTTGGCCCTTCCGTAGTAGATGCCCGGTTGCTTGACGGTCAGTCCATAATCCGAGAGTGGAGGGATGCCATGCATGAACCATGTCATTGGCTCTCCGCCGCCCTGAGCGGCCGGGGTCATTACTGCGCCATACCCGTGAGTGTACGAGAGGTGCTCATTAACCCAGTTGCGCGCCCCCGCCGGCAGTTGATCGTAGTTGAGCTCGCGCGCTGCCAGGAAGACCTGTTGATAGTTGTCGTTCACCGTGTAGCGCCCCACACTCACATCCGGAAAAATATAGTAAGTTCGCAACTGCTGGAGCTGCTCGTATACGTTTTCCAGCAATTCTCCGTCCCAGACAGGTATATTGCGCAGTATCGGCGCAACATCGCCCTCCACTTGATCCATTGGCAGCCGTTCAGGAGTGAAGTTTCTGTATTCAACGTCGTCGAGGTTGTAGGCCTTCAATGTCGAGTCGATGTTACGGGTGATGTAGGCTCGTTCGTAGGGTATCTCGTTGGGTTTTACGATGTACTTTTCAATGACCGCCGGTAAAAACGTCGAGTAACGGGCCCCCAGTGCAAGAAGAAAAAGAATTGAGAACAGAGCGAAAACCTTGAGTCCCTTTTGTGAGTTGATGAGATAAATGAGTGAGAAAGCGGTGCCCATCAGCAGCAGCATCGAAATCCAGATCAGCGGCATGATGATGCGCATTTCAACGAAGCCCGGTCCATAGAAAAGAGGCTGATGGCTGGTATCGTAAAGCAGAGTGTAGAGCTGCAGGACAAAGCCCCAGACGCCAATCAAAAAGATTACCAGAATCAGGATGTTGAGGTGCCATTTGGCGCCGTGCGGCAGAGATTGCTCCTGTTGCGACAACAAGCGCCTCTCGAGCCAGTATAAAATACTCAAACCTGCCAGCAAGAGCAGGAAAGCAATGAGCAGGCGGCGGATCAGCAATGTATAGATCGGCAGTGAGAAGAGATAGTAGGCGATGTCTTTGCCGTACACCGGGTCTTTAACACCGGCGGCGGATCCAAACACATAGAACAGAAACGCCTGCCATTGGTGAAAGAGCGGGAGAGCGACCGGTATGGTGATAATCAACGAAAGGGGGGTGTAGACCTTCATGGAACCGGTGCGAAACATCTTCAACAGATCTTTATAGGCCTGCACTGATCTGGGTTTAAGCTTTGCCGGCGGGGGGACTGTGGCCCCCAGGTAGCGGGACGCTATCCAGAAGTTGAGGAAAAAGATGATGAAAAAAACCGCTGTGACACCGACGTATATGAGATACCGGTACAGCAGCCGTTGCCAGAAGTAGAGGCGGAAACCGAGCGCATCGAACCACCACAAGTCTACCAGGAAGTTAGAAAAAAAGAGGCTTAGAGCCAGACCAAAGACCATCAAGCCGACGAAAGTTGCTCCCAGCGCGACCAGCCAGCGTTTCCAACGGTACATTTTTCCCTCTCCTTTTTCACATCCAGCGTGTTGCGGTTCACCTATTCAATCGGGAGAAAATATCGAGGATCTAACCACAAGTGAGTCAACTGGTCAAAGAATTTTATCCCGAGCTTTGGCCGGCTTAACCGGGTTTTTAATAAGATTGACGCTTCTGCTCAAATAAGATAGATATAAACTTCTTAAGGTTGCGGAAACGCCGTCAGAGGCAGATGAAAATGCAGAGGGAATGGTGGCTTGACCGCAATCGATTCTTTGAAATTGGATAGTTGCAGGCATCCTGAACTCTTGGATTTAATAGGGAAGACGGTGCGAATCCGTCGTGGACCCGCCGCTGTGAACGGGGACGAAAGCCATGGTGACCACTGGTCTGGAAGCATAAGCCGACCGGGAAGGGATGGCGACTAGAGCGATCCGTAAGCCAGAAAACCTGCCTGTAGACTGAAAAAATGAATTGACAGAGGATGAACAAATTCATCCGGGAAGCGAGGTCTTCCCCTTTGAATAAAGGATCAAGTCAAGCTGGGTGCAGTCCTTGAGATTCCGTTGATGCGGGGTCCAAGGATTTTTTTTTGATCGCGAGCTTTGCATCGGTGAACGAATAAGAGGAGCAAAGGAAAATGGCCTCGGACTCCCGACCGAATACCGGAGCTGACCGCCCGGGGCTTGTCTACGCGGGACGAAAGATAGAAGAAGAAAGCTTTCGGATCATCGATGAAGAGATGGGTCGGCATGGTTTTCCTCCCGCTCAATGGCAGATTCTGCGGCGTGTGATACACACCACGGGCGACTTCGATTATGCTCGCTGGATTCGCTTTCATCCGCTTGCCGTCGAGGCGGGGTCAAGCGCTCTGCGGAGCGGAGCAGCCATCTTTTCGGATACCCGCATGATTCAGACGGGACTTTCTCCATGGAGATTGAACTGGTTTGGCACAAACGTAATCACTCCCGTTACTGCCGCCGAATCACAACAATGGGCCGAGAAGGCGGGAACGACCCGCTCGGTCGCCGCATTCAGAAAGGTATCAACGCAGCTCGATGGCGCTATTGTGGCCATTGGCAATGCGCCGACCGCATTGTTTGAAGTGGTGCGGCTGGTGCGGGAAGAAGGGATTCGACCCGCTCTGATAGTCGGAGTTCCGGTAGGATTCGTCCAGGCCGCGGAATCCAAAGAGGCCCTGGCGAAGCTTGAACATCAACCGGCAATCACCGTACTGGGGCGAAAGGGCGGAAGCACCGTTGCGGTCGCCATTTTACATGCGTTAATGGAATGGGCCAGAAACTGAGTGGACGAGGAAAATGTTATGCTCGGCACATTATATGGGATTGGCGTAGGCCCTGGAGACCCGGAGCTGCTTACCCTCAAGGCGGTCAACGTCCTGAGAAAGGTAACGCATGTCTTCGCTGCCGCCTCCAGTAAGAACGACTACAGCTTGGCGTTTGAGATCGTCCGGGAATATCTGCCTGAAAACACACCGGTAGATCACCTGAGCTTCCCCATGACGTTCAATTCGGAACGGCTCGAGAACGCGTGGCAGGCCAATTGCGAACAGGTGGTGGAAATACTCAAGCAGGGCAAGAACGTCGCATTCCTGACTCTTGGCGATCCTTTGACTTTCAGCACCTTCATTTACCTGATGCGCAAAATCCGCACGCGTCTCCCGCAAGTGCCCGTTACGGTTGTTCCCGGCATCACTTCGTTCCAGGCGGCTGCGGCTGCTGCCACCTTGCCTTTGGCAGAAGGCGAAGAGGTTTTTACCGTTGTTTCGGGAGCAAAGGGGGGAGATCGGCTAACAGAAGTGATTACCACATCGGACAACGTTATTTTGATGAAAACCTATAAGCAGTTTCCGCAAATTCTTGACCGGGTGAGAGAAGCGGGATTGCAGGACAGCTGCTGCTTTATCAGTCGCTGCGGTTTGGATGGTGAAATTGTAGAGCGGGATTTCAGCAAGCTCCTCGAAATGGAGCAGCCCAATTATCTGTCCCTTATGATCATCAAGAAACGCGGGCTCGAATGCCCGTAATTTCAGAAAGATGCCGCACGGCGGTAAACCCGCGGTCTTTAAGCCGCAAACATCGTTTTAAGCGTCAATGATTTTCCCTACCATCCTCCAATGCCTATCAGTATACCCGTGGAGCCGTATCTCCCAGCAGAGGATTTTTGGTGAAAGAGGAAGCAGGAAAAGCGGATAGCGGATGGCGAGCCGATGGCTCGACCAGACCGCAGTTGTCTTGGATGCTCAAGCTGCCGGGTTATGCTCCGGTTGCGATGTGCTGGCTCACAGCTGCCCTGTTGCTCGTTTTGACCGCATTCTTAACTTCCGGGGTCGGTGCCTTCGATACCTCCTACGATGTCATATGGCGCCTTTGGCTCTCTCCTTTTCATCCCCAATGGGCGGAAGGGATCGATGAGAGGGTGCGCTACATCGTAATTCATGTGCGGCTGGCTCGAGTGTGCCTTGCCCTGACAGTTGGGGGCGCGCTGGCGCTGGCAGGGGCGGTTTATCAAGGTGTACTGCTCAACCCTTTGGCGGATCCTTTCACCCTCGGAGTGTCGACCGGGGCGGCTTTTGGGGCCGCTCTTCACCTTCTGATCGGCTGGGGGGCAGGACAATTTCTGGGGATGAGTACCCTGCCGGTGGCAGCATTCACCGGCGCTCTTGCGGCACTCTATCTGGTCTATCTGCTGGGGCGTGTAGACGGTCGAGTGCATGCGACGACCCTGGTTCTTGCCGGAATCATAGTTTCGACCTTTCTTTCGGCTTGGATCGGCCTGCTGAAGAGCCTGAACGAGGATTCCGTCTCCACCATCGTCTTCTGGGTCATGGGCAGCCTATCCGCTAAAGGCTGGCTGCACGTGCTGCTGGTCCTGCCGTATTTGACGGCCGGGGGAGCCATGATTTTGTTTTACGCCAGGGAATTGGACCTTTTAACACTGGGTGACGTGCAGGCTCAGCACCTTGGCGTCAATGTTCAGCAAGTACGGTTCAGACTGATGCTGGCGGCGTCGCTGGTTACTGCAGCTGCGGTTTCCGTCAGCGGGGTGATCGGCTTTGTGGGGCTGGTGGTGCCTCACCTGGTGCGCCTGGCTATTGGGCCGCATCACAGAAGATTGCTTCCAGCCGTGCTTCTTGCAGGTGCGCTGCTGGTGCTTCTCTCGGACACCGTGGCTCGCAGCCTGCTGCCCAGCGGGCAGGAACTGCCCGTGGGCGTGGTTACCGCTATCTTGGGAGGACCTTTTTTTTGCTATCTCATGCTTCATCGCAAGAAATACCTGCAACTGTAATCCGGGTGGAAGATCTCTCCTGTGGTTATCCGGGAAGGTCCGTTCTTAACAACATTTCGTTCTGCGTAAAGGCGGGTGAATTTGTCGGGTTACTCGGCCCCAACGGCTCGGGCAAGACGACTCTGCTGCTGGCGTTGAGCGGGGTGGTTGCTATTGAGTCCGGCGAAATAGAGATCGACGGCCGGTCTCTTTCCCGGTTGAAGCACCGGGAGAGGGCTTGCCGTATGGCTGTTGTGGCGCAGGAGACTGAGGTGCGCTTTCCATTCTCATGCGCGGAAGTGGTGCGCATGGGCCGCTATCCTCATCAGAAGCGCTGGCAGATGGAAAGTCCCGCAGACTCGGCGGCGGTGCAAAGAGCACTGCAGCTGACCGATACCGAGGCTCTTGCCGATCGGCTGATCACAGCCATAAGCGGCGGCGAAAAACAGCGGGTTTTAGCGGCAAAGGCGCTGGCTCAGGATGCGCCGGTCCTGTTGCTGGACGAAGCCACTTCGGCAATGGACATCCACAGAAAGCTGCAGATCTTTCGAGTGTTGAAGAGTCTTAACCAGGAGCAGGGACTGACAATAATCGCGGTACTGCACGACATCAATCTGGCCGCCCTGTTTTGCGAGCGGCTCATGCTGCTGAAAGATGGGCGTATTGCGGCGGACGGGCAGACCCACGCAGTAATGACTTCTGAAGTTCTGAAAAGAGTGTATGAAACCGATGTGCTGGTGCAGGAGATTGCGCAAACCGGCAAACGGCAGGTGATCTTTCTGCCTTAGCTCGAATACGGCTCTTCCCAACACTGATGCGTAGATGGAAAAGGAATGGAGTATGCTCGCGGTTCACCGATTTTTATATTTCCTGGTGCTGCTTTGTACCGCCGGCCTCCTTATGCCGGGCAAAGCTTTTCCTCTCCAAATCGAGGATGACCAGAGTCGGATCATTCGTCTCGAGCAGCCCGCCACCCGCATTATTCCCCTCTATGGGGCGTTTACGGAAATGCTTTTTGCCATCGGGGCCGGCGGTTATGTAGCGGCCCGCACCGAGGCCGATCGATTTCCTGAGGAAATCAAGGCGCTGCCTTCCGTGGGAACGCATATGCGCCCCAATGTTGAGATGATCATCGGGTTGAAGCCGGATCTGGTAATTCAGAGTGTCAGCCGCCGCGAAGCCCTGGCCGAGATGGAAAGCCTCAACCGTGCGGGAATTCCGGTTGCGGTGTTTGCTCCCAAGGATCTGGAAGGGGTTTTTTCGACCATGACAAGGCTTGGCCGGTTGACCGGCAAAGCACAAGAGGCTGAAGCGAAAGTGACCGAATTGCAGCAACGACTTTTAGAAATCCAATCCAGATTGGGGTTGGATTCGGCCTCCGTAAGTCATGCAGATGCGCTGGCTAAACTTGCACCGTGCCGAATTAAGGAGCGCCGGCGGGTTTTCTTCGAGATTCGAGCCGAACCGCTGACGGCAGCTGGTCGAGGTTCTATCGTGCAGGATATTTTGACGGCCGCAGGAGCCGAAAACGTCGTTGAAAGCAACAAAGCCTTGCTGCTTTATAATCTTGAGGCTTTGCTGTTTGACGACCCGGACATTTACATCGTCCAGACCGGTCCAATGAACCGGAATCCGGTCGATCCGCGGGAGAGAGCTCATTTCGATCAATTAAAAGCCGTTCGGGAGGGGAATATTTTGTACCTGGACGAGCTCCTTTATTCGCGCCCGGGTCCGCGCTGCGTGGATGCGGTCGAGCAACTGGCGGCCAAGCTTTATCCGGCGTGCTTCGGGGCGGAACAGATCCAGTGAGCGCCCCCGAAACCGGCAACAATAAGCCCCTGTCTAGAATTCTTACGGCGACTGTTCTCGTGACACTCTTTTCTTTCTCTTTGCTGATCCACTTCAGTCACCTGGGTTACTGGAAGCGGCATCAGGAACTCTATTTCGGCAGCAGCACACCCATAATGAGTACTCTGGATGCTTACTATTTCCTGCGGATCACTTCGCGGATACTCAACGAAGGAGAGACTGATGCCGGCCGCGGCGATTCGCTCGAGCAAGCTCCCGGGCCGGTCCCGTTGCTGGCGTCGCTGACCGCCTTGATTCACAAGGCATCCAATCTTCCAATCGAACAAATCGCCTTTTATCTTCCTCCCGTTTTAGGATCCTGCATGGCGATCATTTACACATGCTGGGGCTGCTCGCTTGGCGGCACCCTTGTGGCATTGATTACCGGCCTGGCTGGAGTATCCAGCTTCTACTGGTATTTCCGAACATGCCTCGGGCGATTCGATACGGACTGTCTCAATCCCTTCTTTGTTTTTGCAGTGCTTTTTCTGGTATATCGATTCGCTCTGAGTAGAGGCTTTCAGAGGCTGCTCTATGCCGTTTCGGCATTGGCCATGGCCTGGGTTTTCAGCCTCTGGTGGAGGCAGGTTGCCCATCTTGGATTGATTCTCATAGTGTTCTCGTACGGTGCGAGTTTTTACCTTCCCACTTCGAAGTCTGAAAAAGCTGCAAAGATCGCTCTGCTGCTGGGGATAGGCGGAGTTTTGTTGATCGCTTCCAGTCCTTTTAGCCATGCTCTTCCGGACCGGTTGAGCGATTTTGTGGAGGCATATGCGGGTCACTTTGCTCTCATCCGCCAAAACTCCCTCTCCAGTTCCATTTTTCCTGACGTCGGCAAGTCCATCAGCGAGCTGCAGCCGTTGTCCATTTATGGGATGGCGAAAGAAATCGGAGGCCATCCTGCTCCCTTTGCCGTTTCAATGATCGGCCTTGTTTTTCTCCTCAAAAAGAACAGGGAGGCGGCTTGCTTCCTTCTAACCGGGCTTCTTTTTGCATTGCTGAGCCTCACCGCTCGACGATTTCTCATTTTTTTCATCCCTCTTTATGCTTTAGGAATCGGCTACTTTTTTGGCGAAATTCTCTGCCGGAGCAGGTTACTGGAAAGGCTTGCAAAGCCGTTTCTAAAGTGGAGTGTTTGGCTGTTGCTTCTCGCCGCGATGCTGTGGCCGAATCTGGTCATGAGCTTCACTCGACACAGAGGGCCGTCACTTAGTCAAGGCGATCTCTTCCTGGCTCAAAAAATATCCGAACAGACCGGTCAGCAGGCAGTGATCTGGTCCTGGTGGGATTATGGCTATTTCCTGGAATATCTGACCGGTGCCAGAGCCTTTATTGACGGTGGAACGCAAACACCCGAAAAGGTGTTCATTGCAGCGTTCCCTTTAACCTGCCCCAATCCTGTGTTGGCCCGAAACTGGATGCGTTTTTTTGCTACCCATGATCTGGATGGTCTGCACACTTTGACCCGTTCATTGGGCAGTACCGACAAGACTTTTCGTTTTCTTGAAGAAATACTGGCAAATCCCGACCGATCCTATAAGATTCAGGAAGCCTACGGCCTGGGGGAAAAGGAGGCATGGCACCGCTACCTTTTCCCTGAAGTGACTCTCTTCCTATACCTGAACGCTGATCTATTGAGCAAAGCTTACTGGTGGTATTATTTCGGAACGTGGAATCCGGAGCGGCGCGAAGGAGTCCATACCGAGCTCTGGATTGCCAGGCTGGAAGATGCCGATAATTGCACCGAAAGCGGATCGGTGAGGGTGGGCGATAAGGCGGTCAGGGTGGATGAATGGATTGAGGTGAGGCAAGATGGAGTGGTGACCCGAAGGCCGGACTCTCCAGGCAAGCCGGCACACGGCCCGACAGATCCCGGAGGATCGACCGCTGCGCGGAAAGATGGAGAGAATATGGGGCATAAAAGAATTGCTTTGAAAATAACAGGATCGAGAACGATTTACATCATAGATGATCAAGCCTTGCAAGGGCTTGCGTTTAATCTGTCGTTTTTCAACCCGCGGCGTACGCCGGGATTTGATCCTCTGGCTTACAGCCCAAATATCGGCGGGGTCTGGAGGGTTGAATAGAGATCAAGGATCCGGCCTGCTACTTTTTTTATATCGAAGAGGTCATTGAGTCGTTCATGGGCTGCTTCGCCCATCTTGGCTCGGGCCTGTTCGTTGTCGATAAGATATTTAATCCCTTCGGCCAGTGCTGCACTGTCTGAAGCGCGCACCACCAGCCCGGTTTTTTCTGCAAGGTTCACCCAATTAACACCTGAGCCTGCAATGTCTGTTGTTATAAGAGGCTTGCTGAAAGCCATTGCCTCAAGAAGCACGATCCCGAACGCCTCGGTCCGTTCAATCGAAGGCAGGCAAAACAGATCGCACGCAGCCATGAGGGTATGCAATTGTTTGTCCGGCAACGAGCCCGGCAGGAACACTCGACCGGTTAAGCCCGCCCGATCGATTTTACTCGCCATCTTCTTTCTTAAAGGACCTTCTCCAACAATGACGAAACAGGCTTCGGGAACCTCTAAGGCTGCATCGATCAGAAATTCGAAGCCCTTATAGTAAGTAAAACGGCCGACCGAAAGCACAAGAAATTTATTGAAAGCGGCTTTGATACGGAGCATCTCTTCGCGATCCGGCCGATAAATCCTGTGCTGGTTGATTCCCAGAGGAACAATTGAGCATTTGTGCTTGTGTGCCTGCAGGACTTCGCTTGCCAGCAGATAATTGGCGGAAGAGACTAAGATCGCCTGCGCCCGGTCAAGCAGTTCTTTCTCGAACACCCGATAGAAGGGGTAAAAGAAAGAGAGCCTTCGGTCCACCTTCGAAGGAACGACATCCGACTGCCATTGAACTACGATCGGGCGTTCTTGATCGAGCAACTGAATCCAGAAGGCCGATAAATTGGGCATGTGGAGGTGAACTATGTCGGGTTTGAGGCGATGCAGCAGCCTCAAAGCGTGATATCCGAATGTGGGTGCCACAGGAGCATAGACCAGCTGGCCGAAGGAAAAGATTCGACTGACTTCTATGCCGTCGACCGCTTCTTTGCCGGACCATTTCAACGGATTGTGGTGATGGGCTAAAACGGTAGCCTCAATCCCTTCGGCCCTTTGGCTGATGGCCAAATCCGTTAGGAAATTCTCCATTCCACCGTGGTAGGGATAGAAGAATTTTCCAACATGCAGTACTTTCATTCAGACTTCCATTTTTTTCATTTTAGACAGGATTAACAAGGTTAATAGGAAAAGAAACGGGAGCAAAAAGAGCCTCTTGGCGGGCGCTGAGTTGAAACCGAAGCTCATCCTTCATTCCTTCCGCAGTAAGAGCTCCCTGAAGACCCTGCAGGTCGATTGAGCGGTTTTCTGCCAGGAAAATGATGATGCCTGGACTAGACCTCTGCAGGAAAGCTCCTCCGCCAGCGAGCGATTGAGCGCTACTTTCCGCATTAAATCGCCCAGCTCTTCACTCTGTTCGGGATTTTCCAGATAAAGGGCGGCATCTCCGGCCACCTCCGGAACACTGGCTCTGCGACTGCACACGACCGGGCAGCCGCATGCCATCGCTTCCAGAACAGGGAGGCCGAAGCCTTCATACAAGGTAGGATAAATCAGCGCCAAAGCGCCTGAATAGAGTCCGGCCAGATCGTCGTTAGCCACATGACCCAAAGCAATGACCTGTTTTTCCGCCGTTCTGTTCTCCGACCAGCCGGACCAGCCGGCCAATGCTAAAGGCGCTTCCAGTTTTGCCGCCAGCAGAGCCCTGGGAATGACGTCCATGTTTTTCCTGGGGTCTCCCGAGCCCACGGTAATGAAATAGTCTTTGGGAAGCCGGTAGCGGGATCTCACCAGCGCCACTTCATCGGGGCTCCGCGGGTAAAAAAAGCGCGGATCGTGGGCCAGGGGGACTACATCAACTTGTTTTTCGCTAACCCCCAGATCCTGTATGATCTCCTCTTTAACGAACTGCGAATCCGCGATGAATCGAGCCACAGACTTGCATCTTCGACGCCAGAAAATGCGTGCGTAGAGCGCTCTTTCTTTCGGGTGAAACTGGGGAAAGCGTACCAGGGAAAGATCGTGAAGAGTAAACGCTGTTTTGATTCGCTTGGGAGCCAAAAAAGGGAAAAATGCAGCTTCGTGATAAACATCGTAGTCTTTCGCCGCCCTGCTGAACCATAATTCCCTCTGGTAGTGAGAGACTATGCGTAAAGCAAGAGCTGCAAAGGCTGGGAGCTTCCAGAACCAGTCTACCCGGGAAGACCACTGCTCGACATTGCCCGGTCCTTGTGGACGGTTGCTGTTGACGGATGTCCCGTCAAAGTAGCCGAATTCAATTTCATCTCGGAAGTGCTCTTCCAGTTGAGAATAGAGGCCGTCGAGGTAGCGGCCTATGCCGGTACCGATGTTCAGTAAAGGAATGGCATTTACCACAAGCTTGAATTTTCTCTTGGTTTTCATCAAGGATTTGAAGCCGATTGCGCTCTTCTCGCGTTGAAATTGGATTCAAGGTGAATTGCAGATGCTTATAATTTTCTCGCTATGAAGTACCTTATATCATACAAATTCAAGTAAAAATTAATCTCTTTGATCCTCATCTTTTGCAGCAAATCGTACAGCCCGGGTGATCTTCCGCGCAATACAAAAATATTATAGGCCACCTGATCAAGGCTCCGGTAAAATCCGCAAGGTCGATTATAAACAACCTCAAAGCCATAACGGTTGAGCAATCTTGTCAGTGTTTCAGTTGAAAAATAATGCAGATGCGTCGGTGGATGGATCAGTCGCCACGATTCTCCCTTTAGACTTGCATTCAGGCTCTTGATATCACCGGTTGTGATTGTCAGCAGCGAGCCCGGGTGCATGTGGCGGGCCAGCTTCTCTAAATAAAGATGAGGGCAGCGCAAATGCTCGATCGTATCCCACAAGCACACCACATCGAATTCTCGGTCGTCTAAATCGGCTTGGGTGAAGTCTCCTTGAAGAACGTCAAGGCCCAAGTTACGGCGGGCATAGCATATACCATCTTCCGAAATGTCTATTCCGGAGACGCTTTCAAAATAATCTCGTGCAAGATCGAGGAAAAAACCGTATGCGCAGCCGATCTCAAAAAGGCTTTTGTGCTCGCCGGGCACAAGAAACCTTTGCAGAGTTTTCAATCGAAGCATGAAATTCTTCTGCAGGGCATTTTTATCCGCAACGTAGTCGTTGTACTCTTCGCCAAAGAAGTAATTTTTCGAGTACAGCTCTCGCAGCTCGTCATCGGTTAAATCATAGTCGGCAAAAACATGCCCGCACTCGGAGCAGACAACCAGACCCTTATAAAACTTGCGAGCTGAAGAGCCTGAACAAACCGCGCAGTTAAGTCGGATCAATGTCATTCTCCAAGATCAAGAACCGGAGCACGTCTGCTAAAGTCAGAGGTATTTTAATCAAAATTGGCCACACCTCACCGGTAGCGGTTATAGGCGAAGGCCGGAAGGATTTGGTGCGGCAATGATATCGATGTGATCACAACCCTTTTGCTCATAAATGGACATGACTTTTCCCGGGTCTCGATGGCAGGATGTGACATCCAGCTCTTCGAATACGAGAAGCTCATAGGTTTCATCAAGCATGAGCTCATGCAAATATTCTTCCGGTGAGACTTTAGATACCGCTTCAATGGAAGCAGGAGAGAATTCGGAGATTATGACCGGGCAATGCTTCGTAAGGAGCTTTTTTCCTCCCATGAGCATCAAGTATTCAGCGCCTTCGATATCGACCTTCACAAAATCCAAGCGTGCTATTTTGGCTGACATTTCATCGAGAGTAACGGAATATACCAAGGTACTGTCGAACACAGACCTGAAATCGTTTACTATGGGCGAAATAACCCCATTTGTACCGGCTTCATTATATAAATAAAGAGAGGACTTGTCGCTCAAAGCAAGCGGGAAAATTTCTATATTTTCGAATTCGTTCACCTGTTTGTTCAAACAAAGCAGCTTTACGTTGAAGCTGAAGGGCTCGAAAGAGTAGATTCGACCGTTGGAGCCCACAAGGCTAGCCGACAGCATACTGAAGTACCCAATGTTTGCGCCGACATCAAGAAAATGATGACCTGAAATGAGATTCTTGCGTAAGAACTTCGTTATGTGCGGTTCATACGTTTTTGTATTATAGAGGCATCTTCCCAGCAGCTGATCGTTTTTGGGCACGTAGAACTTAAAGCCTTCAATATCCATCAACTCGATATCGTCAGCCTCAAACAGGCCCAATTTACGATTCTTAAACTCGAGGCTGTTCAAATAAATAGAAACCACATCTTCAAGCCGGCCGCCTGCAAAGCCAGAATGCCCCGGCCACTCGTGTTTTTGCGGCAGCCTTCCGAGCAGCAGTCTAAAACAATGGTAAATGTCTTCTAAGGTACATTGACTATCGAAATGGTTGTTCCATGGCTCCACTAAAGAAAGCTTCTTCATTCTGTCCCTAAACATGATCCATTCTCCAATTCCTTGTGGAAATACAGATGGTTGCTACGAACTGCGGAGTTTCGAATTCATGACTCACTTGGCTTGCTTTCCGCACCTTCCATTCCCGAAGCGTTTATCTTTTCCGCAACGATATAATGTGGTCTCCCTTTAACTTCGTCAAATATAGCCCCCACGTACTCGCCGATTATACCCATGAATATCAATTGAATACCACTAAAGACAGAAACCAGGACGGCCAACGTCGCCCATCCCGGAGGAAAATGCGAGTATAGAAAGTATTGAACTACGATGATGAGGGTAAATACAAAGCCGAGGCCGGCAAACCCCATACCCACAAACACTGCCGCCTGCAAAGGGCGCTTGCTGAAGGAGAGAATACCATGCACTCCGAAGGTTATCATGCGCCTGAATGTGTATTTGCTTACCCCTGCTTCTCTTTTCCGAACCCGGAAATAGATCCCTTTGTTCTTAAACCCAACCCAGCTAAACAATCCTCTCAGGAACTGATTCCTCTCTCGAATCTGATTTCTAAATACATCGGCGACCCGCCGCGATATCAATCTGAAATCGGCAGCGCTCTCGTTGATCGGTATCTGTGAAATTTTATTGATAATTTTGTAAAATAATTTGGATCCTGCTTGCTTGAAGACTCCAATCTCTTCCGAATCCTGGCGGATTGTGTAGACAATATCATAGCCTTTCTCAAATTCGGTCAACATCTTCGGTATCAGATCAGGGGGATGTTGCAAGTCGCAGTCCAGCATCACTATTATGTCAGAGTCGCTGTGATCGATCCCTGCAAGGAGGGACATTTGGTGTCCGAACCGTGAAGAAAGAACGATGACCTGCACCGAGGCATCCGCTGCGGCTATTGCTCGCAGGCGCTCAAGGGTTAAGTCAGTGCCGGGATCGACGACAAAGAGCACATTGGTAAGGTAGCGCTCCTTCAGCCCTGCAAGAACGCTTTTCAATTCCGAATAAAATGAATCGATGACTTCCTCTTCATTATATACCGGACTTATTACCGTCAGGGTTTTCTTCATCTTAGATCAGCTCATCCAGCATATGTTGCAGAGTTTCTTCTAAATTCTGTTGGGGGGCATAGCCGAGAATGCCCTTCAGCTTCTCGGTGCTGCCGTAGTGAAACGGCACGTCGACTGCCTTGAAACGAGCAGGGTCGATTTTGACTTCTATGTCCGCTCGGGAAAGTCTAATCAATGCTGCCAGAAGATCTCCGATAAGAACTCCTTTTCCAGAGCAGACGTTGACTATTTCGCCATATGCAGACGGTGTCCGGATGATATCCCAGTAGATTTTGACTACTTCATCAACGTCGATAAAATCCCTCGAGCTGTTTAGATTTCCCACTCTGATTTCAGACCGGTTGCGGCCGTTCACGATCTCCTTGATTTGCAGGGCGAAGCTTTGCGCAACCAGGTGGTCCGGCATACCGGCTCCAAGGATGTTGAACGGACGGACAATAACAACGGGCCGACCGCGTTTTGCCGCCGCCAGCCCTATCAATGTTTGAGCAAGCTTGCTTATTCCGTGGTGGTCATAGGGATGGGCGGGAAGATCCTCATGGATAGGCAGTTGTTCCGGAGTCACCAGACCGTATTCGGCTGACGAGCCAACCAGCAGCACGGGACACGATTCATTGCCGTGGAGCTCCAGGGCACGCATCAAAGCAGCGGCATAGGCGGTGTTTATGCGATAGAACAGAGCAGGGTCTGCAGCAGCTGAAACACCGGCCAGATGAAAAACATAGTTTGGCTGCACCCGGGAAACCGCCGCAGAGATATCTTCAACGCTGGTTGGATTCACCACGTGGCAGGTCAAATCTTTGATGGTACGTTGACTGAGCGCATGAACTTCAACACCCTCTTTTTCAATATGCTTAATCAGGTGGCGACCGCAAAATCCACCCGCACCGGTTATTAGAGCTCTCATGCTTCACCTGGAAGAAATTCCGCTCGCTTCGCTTCAAAGATTTCATTCGCGGTGTGATAGTCGTCGATCCTGCCTATATCGAGCCAGTAGCAAGCCTCCGAATAGCACTGCACCACTAGCCCCTCTTGCTGCATCTTCATTAAGAGATCAGGGATATCCAGATATTCCCCCGGGATCAGAAACGGTTTCACCCATTCCTTATTGAAAGCGTTTATGCCCATGCTCACTGAAAAATCGTAAGTGGGCTTCTCGATATAGCGAACGAGCCGGTTGCTTCCATCCACCTCGACAACGCCGAAATCGATTTTGACCTGCCTTGGGTACATCCCAACGGTTGCAGCCGATCTCATCGCCATGTGCTGTTTGTAAAGATTTGCAAAATTGAGTGTGGTTAACAGATCGCCATTCATAACCAGGAAATTATCTCTCAAACGATCCATCGCCAAAGCTATGGGGCCGGCTGTTCCGAGCGCCTTTTTTTCAAAGGAATAGACGATCTCCAGCCCATATTGGCGGCCGTCCTGAAAAAAGGCTTGAAAAAGGTGGCTCATGTGTCCGACTGCCAGAATGACTTCACTAACCCCTGCTCTTTTCAGCTGTTTCAGAATTATGTCAAGAATGGGGTAATCCCCGATGGGCATGAGAGGTTTAGGAATAACCGTCGTGTACGGCTGAAGGCGACGGCCCTTGCCCCCGGCTAAAATTATTGCCTGCATTACATCGTCCCTATCGAGCATAGGTTTCAGGTTTAAAGATGGCTTTATTTGCGGACACAAACTCAATGGTCGCGGCCAGCCCGTCTTCCAGGCTGAATTGCGGATACCATCCGACCAACTGCCGCGCCTTTTCGTTGTCGCATATCAGTTCAAACACTTCACTGTTGGGCGGACGAACTCGCTTATTATCCAGTGTGACGGGTTTGCCGCAACTCATCAGCCGTAAAATTGTGGCGGCTAAGTCACCGATGGTAATTCCTTTGCCGGAGCCGATATTAATGGTCTGCCCGGATATGGCTTCGCACTCGGCAACTTTTATGAACCCGTGCACGGTGTCTATAACATAATTCAAATCGCGCACCGGTGTCAAAGATCCCAACCGTATCTCATCTCGAGTCAGCGCCTGGATGATGATGGTCGGGATTACTGCTCGTGCCGACTGGCGAGGTCCGTAGGTATTGAACGGTCTTATGGTGGTAACTGGAAGCCCGAATGACAGATAGTAGCTCTCTGCGATCTTATCCGCTCCAATCTTTGAAGCGGAATAGGGTGACTGTGCCTGCAGTGGATGATTTTCGTCAATTGGAGTGTAAATGGCGGTCCCGTAAGTTTCCGATGTGGAAGTGTGCACCACTCGGCCGATCTCAAACCTTCGCGCTGCCTCCATTATATTGAGAGTGCCGGCCACATTGGTTTGAATGTAGCTGCGCGGAGCCTCATAGGAATAGGGAATCCCGATGAGTGCAGCCAGATGGAAGACGACATCTTTTCCTCGCACCTGATGGGCCACAAAATCGCTGTCCTCAATATTTCCAGCCGCAATATCCAGGTTTTTCTTCTGTTCCGTGCTCAGGTATTCCAGATTGCCCCAATCGCTTCGCGAATTGTAATGAATCATGGCCGTTACTTCGGCGCCCTTGAGCATCAATGCCTCAACAAGATGGCTGCCGATGAATCCACCTGCGCCGGTCACAAGAACTTTCTTGCCGATCCAAGACACTGAAATTTGCCCTCCCTATTCACAGTTTAGCGGCTTGGCTCGCCAAATAACACAGCGATTTCTTTGTGAAAAATTACAATCAATAGAATTGAAATCACACTGAAGGCCGATATGGCTAATCCAATATAGAACATTGTCGGTCTGAACCTGAAAACAATTTCATGCTGTCCCGCCGGGACAATCACACCACGCGAAACATAATTTGCCTGATACAGGTGGTCCTTTTTGCCGTCTATGGTTACACGCCAGCCGGGATAATTAACATCACTCAGGACGAGAAAGGAAGGAGAATTTGCAGATGTTTGGAGCTTCACCCGGGTATTGGTCGCACTGAGATTTTTTATCCTTGCCGTTTTGTCGAAGTTTTCCACTTTGAAGGCTAAAGGCTCTTCAACCAAGGCCATGCGGGAGCAGTCGAAAGGTCGCCCGTCAGGCAAGGTGGAACTCCGAACAGAGCGCAGGATTTCTTCGGGGCGGGCGCTTACCGCCTCCGGCACCAGCCAGGCGCGGGGCATTGCACGCAAGTTCCGGTAAACACGAGTTGTACCCTCCATTGCCTCCTGCCGCCATCGTTTATCATCATCCACTGAGGATACGTAAGGGTCAATGAAGTATGTTTGCCTGTCCAGTTCGTTGAATAAGCTCATTTTGTCGATGATGATGGCCCCCGAAGTGCCGGTCCACCAAAGCCTGATCTCTTCGACTTCGGGCGCGCCTTCGAAGGGTATAAAGGCGACGTAACGATGCCCTTCGCAGTCGCGTCCAGGCACACTGTCAAACACACACGCCTGCTCATGCTGTATGGGCCGGGCAACAGCCGCACAGCCGTAAGCCCATTCGGATGAATCACGGCCTGCTCTGACGGTTTGGATCTGAACATTGGCGGCCAAATCTTTGACCGCAACCTTGAGAACAGCTTCGTCGTTCTTTATTTCTGTCGAACAGACCAGCAGACTGACAATACCGATGCCTGTAGATCTGAAGGAGGGGGATATTTTAAAAGATGCTTCCTTACGCAGCACATGGTCGCCGCAGGAGCTTCCAAGCTTCAGATTGCCGTTTTCGGGCGCCCATTTGTACTGATCTGCGTCGAATGAAACTCGATTTTGTCCAGGCTTTGAATCGAATACATACTTTACCGCCAGGACATCCAGGGTCTGGTCCGAATCATCAAACCAGGGTCCGTAAACATGCCCTGTAGAATCCATTCCCAATAATTCTCCCAATCTCGAGATCATCAACGGTCCGTAACAGCCTGCACTGGGGACATTCCATAACCTGGAAAGATTGGGGGGAACAACCGCTTCAACCTGCCACCCTCGCACCGGCAATAATCTTTGCTGCTCCGGTGCGAGACTTTCTCTGTATGCACACACAAAAGCGGGAGGAGTAAGAACCTCCTTCGAAACAGCCGGGAAATAGAGTACAGAAGTGTGAAAAGAGTAGCTGCCCACATCGACTATAAGCACGGCGACCAATAGGGTGCGTCTCACCCATGAAGACGGCTTCGCCAGCCAGAGTATTGCCGTGGGTATGGCCAGGAGCAATATAATAGTCGGGAGACCCAGGGCTGGATTGGACCAGGGCATAAAGCTTATGTCTTCAATCCCTTTTTTCAGAGCCATGGCCTTTAGTCGATCCGACAGCAGGTAGGTTGTCGATAGAGCACCAAAGATCACTCCGGAGCCAATCAGCAACGGAAACAGTGCCCTTTTAGCCGATCCGGATTGCTTCTCTATTGCAGCAATTCCAAGACCGGCCAGCAGACTCACGGCGAAAGTGAATTCCAGAAGATGTCTGGCCGGCGCTCTGAACTTGTTCAGGCCGGGCAGGTGGAAAACGAATCTGGCCAACGGTGTGGCATCACCCAATGCCAAAAGGATTGCTACCGCAGCCACTGCCAGGTAGAACCATTTCAGCAATTTTTCCTGCGAGAGTACGATACCGACTGCCGCCAAAATCAATGTCGTCAATCCAGCATAACCCGTCAATTCTCCGTGGTTCCACAGACCGAAGTAGGGCTGCCAAAAGGGGCACACGGACGATCCGCCGAACAAGTATGGAAACAGCAGCCCAAGAATTTGGTCGGCCGGCAGAGAATAGCTGTTAAATTCATTGAAGCTCAGTTGTTGCCGCAAGCTCAAGTTTCCAAGCTCCATGGCCGGCGCAAATAGAAGGGCGGCCAGACCGAACCCGAGAAGCAGCATTACGCCGCCGGCGCAAAAGAATTTCCACTGCCGCATGCAAGTGGATGTGCCGAATCCGGTAAAAAATACATAAGCGCAGCATAGAAGTGCGGTATAGACGAAAATCTGCAGATGTCCCGCCAGTGCGCAACAGCACAACGCGATAGCGCCAATGACAAGCCAGCCAACGGAGCCGCACCGGCGTATTTTCTCCACTGCTAGAAGAATCAATGGCAACCACACGGCTGAATGGATGATGGAGGTATGGTCCATGTGAGCGGACATGAACCCGCTCAGACCGAAAGCAAAGCCTGCGACTATCGCTCCGGTCAAGGATTCGGTGAGGTAGTGAACGTAGCTGAACATAAAATAGGTGGCCAGCATGTAGGCAAGCATTACGAAAAGATTCCACGAGCCGGTGAGATTGGCTAAAACAATGGCAGGTGGATACCAGGTCATGGTTTGCGGATCGGCTGCTGCCGGGAATCCGGAGGCGATCAGAGGGTCCCAGAGAAGGATGCCCGAGTAGAAATTGGGCAAATAATAGGTGAGGCCGTCACCGAATGCCAACAGACGGTCGGAGAAAATTATGGGCGAGAAAAAAAGGACATAAAAACAGAATATAAAAAGCATCGGCCCTGCATTGCGCAGGATGAATGTGTGACTGATCTTCATGGGTTCAGGCTTCTGGGAGGCAGATCGTAGAGAGCCCGCTGGTAAAGCTCGAGTAATCGCGTGGCTGCTTTTTGCCAGGAGAAGGACCGGGCTCGCTCCAGCAGCGCGCTCCGATGGGATGAGCAGAAGCTCTCATCGACAGCCAGCTTACGCATGGCAGAACAAATATCCTCCTCATTACTGGGATCGTTCAAAAGAGCGTTGTCACCGACAATTTCCGCCAGACTGGAACGCGACGATGCGATCACCGCGGCCCCCAAAGTCATTGCCTCCAGCAGTGGAAGCCCGAACCCTTCGAATATCGAAGGAAAAACGAAAGCAAAACAATGCTGGTAGAGCCATTGAAGGGTTGTATCATCGACATAACCCGGCATCACGACATCATCGAGCAGATGAAGATCGGCCAGTTTCCTTTCAAAACGCTCCATCAGCCAGCCCTTGGGACCAACAAGGACAAGGGGGAAGGTCTTCCCGAATCTTTCCTTGTAAAGTGCGTATCCTTTCAACAGTGCCAGGTGATTCTTGCGCGGTTCCAGAGTCCCCACGTTGAGCCAAAATTCCTTTGGGATCAGCTGGGGAATGTGAGCGGGCCGCGGCAAGTCTTGCCTTTCGAAGAATCGGCTCGCGCCGTGCACGACCGAAATCCGCTCGGTCGGGAAGTGTGGAAAAACCTTCAGAAAATGCCTTAAGCTGAACTCCGAAATGGAGATCACGTAGTCGGCATAGAGGCTGGCAAAATAGACGCCGTTGAAGCAGGCAATCCGATTGTTCTCAGTAGTGTATTCAGGGTAGACGAGGAAAGCGAGATCATAGAGCGTGTAGATGACCCGAGTGCGCTTGAGACCTTTTGGAAAAAAGAAATTATTGGCATGCACGAGATCCGGGCTGCCGATCAGCTTTTCTATTTCTGCAGGCGGATTGGTCCAAAATTCCTGCATCTCTTCAAAATTCTTGTGCGCAATCCCGGTGCTGAAATTAGGGGCGGTGATGCTTACGGTCGATTCCGACCAGATGGGGTCCCAATAATGATTGCCGAACGTGGGATACAGAATGTATTGATTGCGGCTATCAATCTGTGCCAAATGACTGATGAGGCTGTAGGCGAAAAATCCGCACCCTGCCTTGTTGGAGCCGGTCTGGCTGACATCGAAGCCGATTTTCATGATCCGTTGAAGCCGCTTTCTCTTTTGCCGGTTTTACGAAATTCTATTAATGAGATCGCTACAACTGCGGTGAAGCTCAGCACAACACAAATAATTCAGATAACGAAATCTTCGATTATCATTTCCTCAGATGCACAGTTATGCCGGTGGCCAGCAGTTCCTCTTCGGGATATATTTGCTTTAGCTGTATGAATTGTTCAGACCGGTCTGCCCCCGCGATAATGACTCCCCTGTGAATGCGCATATCTACCACCTGCAAATCCGTCTTTGAGAGCACCTCCATATAATCCTCCAGCCCATAACCATTAAGAGAATCGAGGATGTTATCCACTTCATTAGCAACCTTGCCCTGTTCGCAAATCATCTCCTTGATTGTCGCTCTGTCGTGGAGGAGATGGACCCACGGCAATTCGAGCAGACCAAATAAATGGTGGCCCATATCAGAGAAATACATCGGTTGAAAATGGAGGAACGCCTCGCCCGTCGGCTTTAGCGTGCGCGAAAGCTCTGCCACCGCAGCAGCGGGATCGGCTATATGTTCAAAGGAGTTCAGTGAGAACGCAAAATCGAAAAAATTGTCCTTGAAGAAGAGCTCCCGGGCATCCATGTTCAAGAAGCTGCATCTGTTGACGATTTCCTCCAAAGGGCAGCTTTTCTCAAGCAGATTTTCTTCAATCAGAATCTGCCGATGGCGACTTAAGCGCGACAGCAATTCGGATTTGAACGAAATCCCTTGAGAATCTTCATACTGCCTGAGATCAATGCCGTAGACACGGGCCTTTGTCTTTGCTGCGAGCAAGCAGGTCGTCCAGCCCATTCCGGCTCCCAAATCCAGAATTCTGCCTTCCATTTTAATATCCAGGTCATTTAAGATGGAGGATAAACAGAAATCGCTCTGCAATATTCTCACTTGATTTGCCAAGTAGCGTCTTTCTTCAAACGCATCCCATCCACCTGCAAGGTCTATCACCTGGATGGTGTGAATTATTATTCCGAGCGACCTACAATCATTTGGCGCTTCGTATGTGCGGTCCACCTTAAGAACAATCTCAATGGATTCGGCGCCTGGCAATTCAACAGCGTCGAAGGGAAAGTAATAGGATCCGTAAGAGCAAATCTGTTGAGTCCCGAGGGGCTTGCCATCTGCGTATATTGAAAGAAATGGCTTGATCATTTCAGAATGCGTATTGGCAATAACGACCAGGAAAGGTGATGCCGCACGGGTTATTGCTTCGCATGCCAAAAGGCATCTCGCTTCTGCTTTTATCCAGCGGAAGGAGTCCGGCAGCTCAAGGTCGTAAAAGCCGTGATCCAACGGCTTACCCTTTATGAATACATCCGATGTGGGGAACAGTTTTGTGCTCATTCCGATTCCTTGCGTAAGCGGGAATTCGATTCTTCTTGGATTATCGATTTGTGATCGCTTCCGAAAGGTCTCTAATTCAGAGACAGCAATTCCTGGTACTTGCGAGCCACGGCTGCCCAGGAACTGGATTTGATGTATCGTTCGATCTGGGCCTTGAGCGACTTCATCAATAACGGGCTGGTCAACACATTGGCAATACCGACCGCCAATGCTTCCGGAGCATTGTTCTCCACCTGATAGGATACACCGCTCACCTCCCTGAATATCTGCTGGCGGGTAGTGATCAAGGGCCTTCTGGAGGAGATCACCGTGTGCGCCGATGCGCTGGCTCCTTCATTGCTCGGATGATACGGCAGAACTACAACATCGCATGCGTGCAGCTTATTTATCACATACTCAATCTCTGCAAACCGCGTATCGAGAAGAACATGATTGTTGAGCTGCAAATCAAGAATGCGCTCTTTACATCTTTGCTCATAGTCTTTCGAATCTTCCGCCGGATACAATGCGCAAAGGCCGAAGAGCAGAATATTTGGGAAAAGATCCTTCAAGACACTTATGGCCTCAATCAGCTCTAACAATCCCTTATGCGGCCTGAGAAATCCGAAAGTTCCGATAACAGGTGAATTGATGATGCCGACCTCTTTCTTGGCAGCTTCGACGCTCTGTTCTGCAACATCCAAGGTTCCGAAAGGTATTAGATGCAAGTTCTCCACTCCGAGTGCGGCGAGCCTGGTTAACTCTTTTTGGCTGTGAACCAGCAGCTTCACCGGCATCTTGGAGAGAACGAGAAGAGATTGCAGATTCATATCCAAGGTGTTGTGCAGCGTCACAGAAAGATTAATCTCATTTTCTGCGCAGCGCTGTGCAATGTTTACCAGGGTCGGCTCCGAGAAAAAGTTGGGATGGTATTGTATATTTATGTTTCCGATCTCTTTCGTTTTGCAGCCTTGAATTATCCTATCGACGTTTATGTCGCCATAGCGCCAGCTGCAATCGATAAACACATTGTTACAGTTCTCATTGACCTGTTCCAGTTGTTCGTTCTTGCTGGCAAAGACTCTACACGCAATATTTTGCTCCGCCAGTCCGCGGGACAAATAGCGAGAATACTCCGAAATACCGCAGCGGATTCCCCAAGGAGTTATCAACCCAAGGGTCTTACTTACGTTTGTTCCAGCTGCCAAGGTCGTGCGGTGGTCAATCTTGACCAGCGGAAGCGTAATGGACGGGTACTCGGGAGAAAAGCTCGCGTTTGCCTTGCCTTTTGTCCTTCCAAGCATCATCTCTGTTATCAGGCTCCCCAATCGAGGTGATATATCCTCCCAGGAGTACCTGTTTTTTACCAAAAGCCGGCCGCCCTGACTCAGCTCGGCACGCAAGGTATCATCCTTTATTACCGATTCGATGCCTGCGGCGAAATCTGCAAGATCACAGACCAGAAATGACCGAATACCTTCCTCGGCTTCGATGCCGCGGGCACCGACCGGAGTCGAGACAACCGGCAAACCAGCGGTCATGAAGTCGAACATTTTGATGTTTGTGCCTGATCCGGAGCTCATAGGATTAATCGCGAGATCTGCTGCCCATAGGTATTTCTTCTTCTTTTGTTCGGTAACGGGCCCTACGAAATGAACGTTGTGCGGATTTTGGCTTTTGAACCTCAGTAACTCCTGGGCTTCCGAGACTCCGCCGCATATTACAAAATTCACATTCGGCAATGCCGGAGCCAAAGAGGCGCAAATAACCTTCGTTGCTTCGACATTTGGCTTGTACATGCTGCCAATAAAGATGGCCACTTCACCTTTCAGTCCCAGTTCGGCTTTTGCCTCACTTTTTTGCGTTGGGCTCGGTGGTATGATCATACTGGAATAGACTCCATTGGGAACCAGATGAAGCTTGCTGTCATCAATTCCGTAGATGCTTTTGAATAATCTGCAATCCTCCTTTGAGCATGCGAGAACACCTTCTGCGCGATGTGCCAGTTCAAACTCTGTGATGATGACATGTTTTGATATCTCGGTACCCACTCTGCCGTCGTCAAGGAGCTCCATGCGAAGAAGCCCTTCAAAGTTATGAGCGTCATAGAGCACGACCGGCTTGAGATCTTCGATCAAAGTTCTGACCAGAGGATATACCCACGGATGCGAAAAAACTACCACATCGCTCTCAGCCAGGGCATTCCGAACCGCCTTCATGTACTCAACAGAGAGGTGCCCCATCATCCCGAATACCGAATCGATAATTGTTCGTCCATGCACAAACCTGGACCACTTATTGTTCACTTCAAAATGAGCATCGGACAGGGGAATATCGGTCTCCAACAGACTTATTGACAGCCGGTGTTTTCTGCTTGAGGCTCCCGGCCAATCATAGGAGCCCACGTAGTTTACGTAGAGATTCTTACCCAGATTATGGTAAAGGCCAAACAGACGCAGCCTTCCACCCCCCACAGGCGGGTCAATTGGCTGCATGTCCAGTACTGCGATACGGTAAAATTGTTCATGACCTCGAGAGGACATGTTACCTTCCCAAGGACTGGAGCAAGGTCGAAGCGACCGTTTCCCACTTGATATGCTCGACTGCGGCATATCCACATTCTCCCATTCGTTTTGCTGTATCTACATTCTGATATAGAAAATCCAACCTGGCCGCTATTTCGCCGGGTTCAGGTGGGCAAACAAAACCGTTCGATCGATCTGTGACGAAATGCGCAGGTTCTCCTGAATCCACGCAAGTCAAAACAGGCTTGCGGCTCAAGAAGGCCTCCAGTGTCACCAACCCGAGGTCTTCTCTAACCGGTACGAAGGGCACAACCAGGGCGTTTGCATACAATTGAATCAGCTGTGCATCGGAAACCCTGCCAAGAAAGATGATACGCTTATCCGTTCGAGCCAATTCTCTAAAGTATGCCTCATCTTCTCCAACTCCTGAGATGAGCAGAGGCAGCGGGCTCTTAACGTCCCGCATGGCCTCGATAATCAGATCAACTCTTTTCCAGCGGTGCAGCCGCCCGGGCAAAAAGGCGTATCTAAACTCTCCACAATAAAATCCTTGTAGAGTGGTTGTAAGATGGAGCACTTCTGAGTCCAATCCGTTGTAATGGGCCAGACGCTTCTGCACTTCTTTCCCGATCACATACACCTTCTTCGTGTGCGGACGACGCAGGGCTGCGGTATCAAGAGCGAAGATCATGTCGCGCTGCTTGTCAAGAACCTCTCCTGGGGCCGGAAATTCCGTCTCGAACATGTCATAGAAAGAGCGCATAGTATGCAGCAGGTAGCAGACATGATTGGGATGGCGAACCAGGTAGGACGGAGCCTTCGTCGAAATGACTCCGTAGTAGTGGGAGAGATCGAGATCGTAGCAGCGCAGATAAGTCTCCTGGATTGCCTCAAAGGAAGACTCGTCGCTGGTCACCTCGATCAATTCTGTTTTTGCACCGGCTCTCTCCAGCGCGTCAATCAGACCTTCGTAGAAGCGCTCGGCCCCTCCCTTTGCGCCGTTTGCTGCCGAAACCGCAACTACCGCAATAGTCTCCTCGCTCATGGCTTGTACCCGATGAGTGAATAATCTCTCGCTCCGTATAGCAGCTCACACAGCTTGCCGGTTATTCCTTCTTCTCTCTCGTATTCAGGTACCGGATTCAAGTTCAATATTTCGATATTCACATAGCCTCTCGCCTCGACCAAGTATTGCAGTGTGGGACTTGGTATCGGCTTCACATGAGTCGGATCTATGTAAAAGCTGCGGCTCCCTACGATGATGTTGTCCGGATTTGGGGTTTCAACAATGAGAATTCCGTTCGGCTTCAACACCCTAAGTGCCTCATCAAGAAGAATTATTAAGTTCTCCAGAGTTAAATGCTCGATGAGATGAAACACGGTTATGCCACCAAAAGTATTTGGATTCTTGTCACGCAAGTAACTGACAAAATCTTCTTCTATTACTTCGAGTCCCATTTGTTGCAGTTCTTCTACCATGCTTCGATTTAAATCAATGCCGCTGACGATAAGATTGTTCTCTTTGCAGAGCTCCAGCCATTCTCCTCTTCCACAGCCTATATCCACGATGGGGCTGTCAATAGAGCCTACCTTGGAACGTTGCAGATAATCGATGTAGATTCTTTGCCTTTCTTTAATCTCAGCGCTGGTACCCCGAAAACGATCTTCAAACGATACATAAAGTGCATCCAGCAGATGATCCCGTTCGGCTTCCAACTTAGGTATCAATATCTCCGGAGTGTGACCGCCCACATTTTTCCGCACTTCTTCCAAGAGTATTCGGAGACGCCGTTCCTGGTCCACCAGACTTCGGCGGAAATCATGAAGCTGCCTCATACCGTCGGTTAGATGGGAAAAGAGATCCTGCACTTCGCTTCGGTCAGCTTTTGAATCGTTCAAATGGTCAACAAAGGAAATGTCCGCTTTGCGCGAGGCAAAGCTCTCCAGTTCGCTGCGATCCGCCTTGACAGCAGCCAGCTTCTTCAACTCGATTCGGTCCGCTTTATTGGCGGCGGATTGCTCCAATTCATTGATCTTCCACTTGTTTGAAGCCAAAAAGTCGAGCTGCGCCGAGGTGCTGTTTTTCATCTGCAGGTCAGCCACAATCTCCTTGATTTCAGAAATGTTCGTCTGCATTGATTTGGTGATTTGGCTAAGTTGGGCCTGCAGTCCGGCGAGGTGGCTTCTAACGTAGGAATCGTTAACTTCGATGTTTTTGATCAAAGTGGGAAGGTTGGCAACTCCGACGGCTAATCGGCTGAAGTACCCCAGAATAGGAATTTTAAAGGAAAGATGCACCACAAATCTTAGCCACAGCCCATGCACATGAGCTCGTTTCGCCCGGCCTTCAGCAGAAAACCGCAGGCGCCCCAGGATTTCTATTTTTGACATCTTGCCTGCCTTCAGGTTTCCCCAATAATAGATGTAGGCGGGCAAATCTGCTTCTCGGCCTAAAATTCCGCGGTAGGCATTCTTGATAAAAGCAGCGCCGTGATACTGCAGAAAGTCATTGATATGATACTGCTGTTTGACAACAAACCGCGCGTCTGTATCACCTCCTGATGAGTCATAGCGTTCGGATTCGAAGCCCGCCAGCTCATCAAGGTCCTTTTCGGCCCCCAATGCCTCTAATTGCTGAGCCTTTCGGCTATTAACCTCAGCCCTGATCTTTTCCATCAATTCTTCAAGTCGTATTTCCAGTATGTTGTTGGTTTTCATAATGATTTTATATTTACATCCGGTTTGAGTTTCGAGAGGCCGACAAAAGCAAAATCGCTGCTTCTTGTCACTTCAAAGGTTTTCATGACATCGATCCATTGGTAACAGTCCTGGATGTGCGTCTCGGATTTATGAGCCGCCACGGTGAGTGTGTATTTGCCGGGGCCAAGATTCAGCTCCCGGATGAGGTATTTAACCTGACATTTCTCACCGTTTTTCAAGGAAATGGGCAGGTTCAAGTGATGCGTGTTGGTTCCGAAAATATCCTGGCCGAACCTATCGCGGATGAGAATGCCCACTGTCAGATTGTCAACATTTCCGTTGGCCTTGAGTATCATCGTCATAGCACAGGCTGTGCCGGAGACAAAATGCTCGGCGTCCACTCCGAGCTCGTTGAGCAAGTGAACTTCTGAGATTTGCACTTTGAAGTTCCCGTAGGATCTGGCCTCCCCGCAGGTGTGCGGTTGGAAACGGACCTCTTCGCCCTTGGATTTTTTTGCCAGCAGAAAATTGTAGGTGTCTATGACTCTATCAGGGGTTCCTCGTTCCACAACAAAGCCGTGGTCCAAGAGCAGTGCATTGTCGCAAATCACTTTTACGGCATTCATATCGTGCGAGACGAAGATGATGGAGCCGCCCTGCTGTTTGAATTGCTTGATCCGATCCATACATTTTTGCTGAAAATAGGCATCACCCACTGACAGTGCCTCGTCCACCACGAAAGCCTGGGGATCGGCATGGATGGCGATGGCGAAAGCGAGACGCATGACCATCCCGCTGGAGTACGTTTTCAACGGCCGTTCGATAAATTCATCCAATTCCGTGAAGGCGACGATCTGCTCCAGCTTGGAACGGATCTCCTCTTTGCTCATGCCAAGCAACGTGCCGTTCAGGTATATGTTCTGCAAGCCGCTGAATTCCGGGTTAAAGCCGGTTCCGAGCTCCAGCAGGCCGGTGATTTTGCCGTTGATTTCCACCGAGCCGCTGTCAGGTAGAAGGACTCCGGCCAGTATCTTAAGAAGAGTCGATTTACCCGCCCCATTTTGACCGACAACCCCCAGAGTTTCGCCGGCTTGAACTTCGAAGGATATTCCTTTTAGAGCCGAGAATTCTTGACAGTACTTGCGACGAGTTACAATCTCTTTGAGACGGTCGGATGGGGATCGATAGAGTTTAAAGGTCTTATGAAGATCGATTACCTTAATCATGCCCCGGTCCCACGAGTTGCACCAATGCCGCATTTATCAGATACGAATTTCAGATCGGAGTCAACCATTTCATTGACCAGATCCTCGAAGGAACGGCTATACCGCCAGCCCAGCCGGTCTCCCGCTTTTGTCGAGTCGCCCATCAAGATGTCCACCTCGGCAGGCCGAAAAAACCGCTCGTCCACCACAACGTAGTCTTCATAATTGAGACCGACATGGGAGAAAGCGATCCGGCAAAACTCCCGCACCGAATGACAAGCGCCGGTGCTGATCACATAATCATCAGGCTTTTCCTGCTGCAGCATCAGCCACATTGCCTGTACATAGTCGGCAGCGTGCCCCCAATCCCGTTTCGCATCCAGATTGCCGAGCCGCAGCTGATTGTCCAGGCCAAGTTTGATTCTGGCCAATTGATGGGTGATTTTGCGGGTCACGAATTCAAAGCCCCGGCGCGGCGACTCATGGTTGTAAAGAATGCCGCAGGAGGCGTGCAGCCTATACGCTTCCCGGTAATTCTGGGTCAAATGAAAACCGGCCACTTTTGATATGCCATACGATGAGCGAGGATGAAACGGCGTCTGCTCGTTCTGAGGAACTTGCGTCACCTTGCCGAACATCTCGCTCGAGGCGGCGAAATAGAAGCGACAGTCGGGCGCCGCTTCCTTTATGGTCGAGAGCACATGATGGGTGCCGTTGATGTTCGTGTTCAGGGTCGAGAACTCGTCTTCAAAAGAGTAGCTCACGAAGCTTTGTGCAGCCAGATGATAGCACTCGTCCGGCCGAATGCGATGAACCACTTTGAACAGACTCGGATAGCTTTCCAGTGAAGCCGAATGGAACTGAAGATCCTTTTGCAGATGACGGATTCTCCACATGCGGTTTTCAGGATCTTCCAACGCCACCCGGCGCACGATCCCATGCACCTCGTAGCCTTTGGCAAGCAGCAGTTCAGCCAAATATGAGCCATCCTGACCGGTGATTCCAGTGATCAAAGCCTTCTTCATCTGTATTCCTCCGCAAAAAGCATGGTTTCCTGCAGGCGTTTTCTACTGCAGCTTTTTCAAAAAGGGGAAAATGCAGAAACTACCGGTCAGGAATACCGCACTAAAGAGAATCAGCAGGTAGACCTTTAAATGGTGCACCATCCTCATCCAACAAAAGCCGGCTACCAGTACCATCAGGATCGTCCACAGCAATAATCCAAGCACAGCCATCATAGAAAATCCCTCACATCCTTTTCCAAGGCGCGAAATATTGAGTAGGAAGCCAACACTAAGATATGGGTCAGTATGGTCAGTAAAATAAGAGATCGATAAGAGGGCTCATCATTAAAGACAAATATCCGGTGATAGGATTCGATGATGACGTAGGCCGGATTGAATACCATGATTTTTTTTGCAAATTCCGGCAGTATTTCACTCACGTAAACGATTGGCGTGAACCAAAACCAGAATTGCAGAATCACCCCTATGATCTCTTTTATGTCCCTGACGAAAACGGTCAAAGTTGCCGCCAGCAGACCGACGCCAAAGGTGAAAAGCTGCTGCAGGTAATAAATGTATGGGATCAAAAGCATATTGCTGTTGAACTCATAGTGCGTGAGCAACAAGAAAGCAAAGAAAAAGCTCATGGAAAACAGGAAAGTAATGGTTTCAGATAGATTGATATAAAGCAGAAGCGAAGGAAACGAGATCCGGATCTTTGACACAAGATGGCGTTTATCCAGGAAAACGCTCGAACAGCGGGAAATGGAGCCGGCCAGTGCGGTCCATGGTACCAGCCCCACGGTTACATAGATGCTATAAGAGTAAATGTTGGAGCTCCCCGGTAGTCGTCCCCCCATTAATTTGCCAAAAATGATGATGTAGATAGCCAGGCTGACTAGCGGCCAAATAAGCGCCCATAGCGATCCAAGCACAGAGCCGGCAAATCGCTCGGAAAAGTCTCTTTTGGTAAGCTCCCAGACTAACGAAAGGTTAAACATATGAATCCACCCAAATCAAACACGAAGACAAGAAGCCCGCTTTTCTGCCATAATCGCCTCAAAATAGCAAGTATCCTTCCGCAATACGGCTGCGCGATCTTGTACCGGCTCCGAATAGTGCGTTGACAGAAGTTGACTGCCCGGCTGGAAGAATATCAAGACACAGCTTCGCTAACTTGATTACCCGCTGGCGTGTATCGCCGGATATACAAGCACCCGTTGTTGTTGATGGAGCGACCTTCGCCGGACACCGTGTGCCAGCGGATGAGCCTGGAGGCCCCGACAACCGAAACGTTCTGTTTCGGCATCTTCGCACTCCTCTCCCATGCCGCCACAAGCCTGCCCTTTAAGGCCAACAGACTGCGGTTGTCAAGGCATTTCCCCGCGGGAAAGGACAGAGGGTGTCTATTATTCTCTCCCATCCAGTCGTCCCGCAGTTGACATTAGTCGAGCGCCGGTTGCAGTCAGAGAAGCTTCGCCTCCAGGTTACTACTGGTACTCGTAACGAAGTGGTATTCCTCCAGGCATGGTAAAGGGGATAACCTTCTTAAAGATCTCGGCAGCTGTGAACATATCCGCCGGTTCTTACATTCGAAGCACGATTTCAATTAGCTCCGGCCGATGTGCGATCTCAAATAATTATTTTCGCTCAAAAAATAGCAGCATTCAATGTTAAAAAAGGACGGAGATCGATTGGAATGCAGAATTCTGAGCTGCAAACAATTGAAGCGAACGATCAAAAGAGTTCGACGTCTCGGCGGCGAGGTTCGCCAGCTGCCGCAATCGTGACGATTTCCGGGATGCAGATTGGCAAGCCCGAATGATTTCACTCCTGGTCGCGGACAACCTCTCCTCGGCAGACAAAAGAGATGCCCTGGGCCGAAATGGTGCCTATCAAAACGCTTTCAACGATAGGCGCACTAACCTCTTTGCTTGAGCTCCACTTGACCAGAAAGCTTGCTCCCAACCCCCCGCTCAGATCCGATTCGGCGACCTGAAAATGGGTGGAAGCGAGAGGGCCGAGCGGAACGGAATCATCCAGATGTTTTTTTATGAGCTTGCCATTCGAGTCATGATAGTTGACGGACCTGACTTCGATCGAATGGACGGGGTCCGTATTGCGGATGCTTAGGGTTGCCGTCAAATCGATCTTCTTGAGCTTGTTGCCGTAATAAATAAAGGAATAAACCGGTACATAAACCGTCTGACCTTTCGACAGCCTGACATCGGAGGCGAAGGCACACGAGCCGGTGGCAAAAACTGCAGCAAGCCATGCCCCCCAAAAAAAGATCGTTCCACAGCGGAGCGATTTACTCAGAGCCATTGTCTCCCCTTCCTATTATCATGCATATCCATTCCGTACCGCAATGCTTCCGTCACAGAAAGGCGGTAAAGTCATCTGTAGCGTCCCCATCCAGTCTCTTCAAGAGCTCCACAACCAAGTTCAAGGTGCTCAGGTAGTCATTCATGTGAATAATGCAATTGTGCGTGTGAATGTAGCGCGCCGGGACCGCCAGGACGACAGCAGGGACTCCCGACGCGTGCAGTTGAATAGCTCGCGCATCGGTTCCGCCGCTCCTGCGCACCGCCACCTGGTAGGGGATTTTAAGATTAGCGGCTAGATCCACCACATAATCGGTAAACTTCCGATTCATGATCGCTGAGGGGTCCATAAGCCGGATTTGCACGCCGCGGCCGAGCGCCCCTTGTCTTTCATCCTCGCTGATTGCCGGCAAATCGTCAGCCGGTGCACCTTCAAGAACAATCGCTGCATCCGGATTCACCCCAAAAACGGCCGTCTGGGCGCCACGAACGCCCACTTCCTCCTGTACGGTACCCACTGCTAAAATCGTGCTTGCATGCTCGGCTTCTTTCAGCATTTGCAGCGATTGAATGATTAAAGCCATGCCCACTCGATTGTCAAAGCCTTTACACAGCAGCAGATTGGGATTGGACATCTGTGTGAAGCGACTATCCGGTACGATTGTATCTCCCTCTGCGATCCCGAAGCGATTTCTCGCCTCCTCCCTGTCCGCGGCTCCCACATCGATGAACATTTCTTCAATGTCAACGACCTTTTCCCGTTCATTTTTTCTCAGCAAGTGAGGCGGCTTCGCACCGATCACACCGATAACTTCGGCGCCTGCTCTGGTCCGTACGCGCACACGCTGGGCAAGCAGTGTGTGCGACCACCAGCCGCCCAGCGGCAGAAACTTGATAAGCCCGTTTTTAGCAATGGACTGCACCACGAATCCAACCTCGTCCATATGAGCGGTCAGCATGATGCGTGGGTGTTCACCGCTTCCTTTCTTCTCAAACAGAATGTTGCCGGTCCTGTCGGTAAATGCGCCACTTCCCATTTCCAGGAGAAAGATGCGTCGAACAGAGTCCTCGCTTCCGGGTGCCCCATGGGCCTCGCCCAGGTTAGACAAAAGTTCCAGCGCCTTGTGGTTGATTTCTTCAATTTGCATACCGATGGTTTTCCTTCATTTGTAGTTTGGAGTGCGACCTCTCAGGTACTTCTAAAAAAGCGATTTCGATCCAAATCGATGTCGAATTCACTCTCATGCATGGGGCGCGGCACTCGGAGCTGACCCCTGCAAATAGCTCCTCTTATTTGAATCACAAGCTCCCAAAAAAGTCAAATGAAAGCATGCACTTAAACGGCTAAGGGAAGCGTGCCTGGCAACCGGGAGACTTTTTTACGAAGAATCCGAATCATTGATTTTCAGAACCGCCCTGTTGTCAAAGAGTCCAAATTCCATTATGAGTGATAGCGTTGTCAGATCGGCCTCTCTTTGTAATCAACCGTTACTTTCATATTGGGGTACAAAATGGATAAGCCAATCGAGAACTATTGGCGGCTACGCCTCAAAGATCTTAAGGCGGCTCTGGAGGAGAATAACTTCGAAGTTTTCCTCGCCGACAGCGGAAATGAAGCCAAGAAGATCGTGCTGGAAGAAATACTGCCAAAAACCGGGGCCAAAAGCGTCTCCTGGGGAGGCTCCACGACCTTCATCGCTTCGGGGCTGTACGATGTCTTAAAGGACCACCCTGACCTTGAAGTCCTTGACACGTATGACAAGACGATTTCTCCCGAGGAGGTGATGGCACGTCGTCGCCAGGCTTTACTGACGGATCTTTTCATAACCGGCACGAACGCGGTGACTGAAACCGGTAAGCTGGTCAACCTCGATATGATCGGCAATCGTGTTGCGGCCATTACCTTCGGTCCCAGACATGTGGTCGTGTTGGTGGGGAGGAACAAGATCGTTCCTGATCTGGAAGAGGCAATGATGCGAATTAAGGAATATGCGGCGCCTACCAATGCCATACGACTTGATAAAAAAACCCCCTGTGCAAAGACCTCATACTGTGAGGAATGCAAGAGCCCCGAGCGAATCTGCAATCACTGGACGGTCACGGAAAAATCATTCCCCAAGGGGCGAGTCAAAGTCGTGCTGGTGAACGAAAATTTGGGCATCTGATAAGTTTTCTGGGAAGGCCGGGTTTTGTTGAACACAACGATCCGCCTACCAAATGGACGTTTCCGGCAACGTTACGCAACGCTTGTTCCAAAGCGCGTTTCGTGTCTCCAGCGTCAACTTGGTTGTCTAGGGAGGAAAGCCCGGCTTCTCTGTTTTCCCACTCTGGGAATTGTCGTTAGAGTAAAGAGCTTTAGTTTCTAATATGTTAGCTTTAGAATCAGAAGGTTCTGTTAACTTGTGAAGCTGGCACGCAAATTGCCTGTGAGTCAGGCAGACCCGCGATGCAGGAGGAAAGAAAGCCTGCCTGTAAGGGGGGAGGGCCGGGAATGCAGAGTTCTCGGCCCCAATACCTATTTGACCTGCATCACAAAACAGCGCTTCTTTTCTGCTGCCAGGGGTTGGCCGAAGCCTGCCACATATATCCAGAACCATTCTCACAGCACGAGGACAAAAATTGAGCTCCAATGATACTACCATCATTCGCAAGTCAATTCGGGAAAAGATCCGTATTGCTCACGAGCTCTTGGCAACCTTGGGCGACAGCCTGCGCGGCGACCGTCGCATAAGCGAGCTTCTAGCAGATCTGCAGATGAAAACAGCTGCCTCGCGACAGGCAATGTTCGATCTGGGTATCGTCTCGATCTGCAGGTTTTGTGAAGATGAGGACGGAGGGAGCTGCTGCGGAAGGGGAATTGAAGATAAATACGACCCGGTTTTGCTGTTGACGAATTTGCTGCTGGGAATACGTCTTCCCGAACAGCGCTTTCAAACGGACAGCTGTTATTTCCTGGGCCGCGAAGGTTGTTGCCTGGAAGCGCGTGATGTCATCTGCGTCAATTATCTGTGCCGTAAGCTTCAAACCGTCATCCCGCCGCACGATCTCATCAGGTTGCAGACTCTCAACGGTGAAGAACTGGATGCAGCTTTTGCTCTCACTGAGGCTATTAAGAAGTTCATATGCCATGAAAGCCGATGCAAGTCGCCTGGATAGAACCTTGCCGCTGATTGCTGATTTTTACGATTGCGGGAAGGGCGAAATGTGGTATTTTCAGACAGGTTCTCACACGAGGTGCAGATTATGTCCAAGTTCTTCAGAAGACGATTGAAAAAGCCGGGACTTGCACCGGGGACATTAGTTCACATTGGCGAGAAGAAAACTGAAAAGACCAAGATTACGCTGATAAAATACGATGAAGCCTCCTATCATGAAAAAGAGGTCCAGACCATTGAAGAATGCTTTTCCCTGGAAGACGCCCGGACCACCAAGTGGATCAACGTAGATGGAATTCATCAGATAGAGACCATAAGAAAAATCGGCAACCATTACAGCCTGCATCCGCTCACCTTGGAAGATATTCTCAATACCGACCAGCGTCCCAAAATGGATGATTATGAAGACTACATTTTTGTCGTCTTGAAGATGTTCTTCTACATTGAAGAGCATCACGAGCTAATGGCGGAGCAGGTGAGCTTGATCTTTCGACCCGGGCTGGTCATCTCCTTCCAAGAAAAAGAGGGTGACGTTTTTGATCTCATCCGCGAGCGAATGCGAAGCACAAAGGGAAAAATCGTCCGATATGGAAGTGATTATCTCACCTACGCACTCATTGATGCAATTGTCGATCATTATTTTGTCGTACTCGAACGAGTCGGGGAAAGAATAGAATACTTGCAGGAGCAACTGGTTGCTGAGCCCAGTAATGAGATCCTACGTGGCATCCATGAGCTTAAGCGGGAGATGATATTTCTGCGCCGTTCCGCATGGCCTCTGAGAGAGATCATCAACAAAATGGAGCGGGAAGAATCCGCTCTCATTCAAGAAACCACGGTGATCTATCTTCGCGATGTCTACGATCATGTGATGCAGGTGATTGATACCCTGGAGACATTTAGAGAAATGGTCTCAGGCATGATTGATCTGTATCTGACAAGCATTAGCAACAAAATGAATGAAGTCATGAAAGTGCTGACTATCATTGCTACGATATTTATCCCGCTGACATTCATTGCGGGAGTCTACGGGATGAATTTTCGCTACATGCCTGAACTTGAGTGGCGCTGGGCGTATTTCGTCGTGCTGATTGTCATGGCGCTGATCGGAATGGCAATGCTTGTCTATTTTAGAAAAAAGAAGTGGGTTTAAGCGGTTAAGCCGCAGAGCACCGATTCTTCGCCTAGTATGAAAACCGAAGGCCGGATATAGGGAGCATTTACAGGTCTTCCCAGATGCCGCCAACTCCTGTGCGGTCCATCGTGTCATCGAACAGTTGAACGGGGCTGCGGCCGGCCACAAGCAAAAAGTCTCCCGATTCAAAGTAGGCTCACAAAAGAACCCAAGCCGGACTATCTATTCGGCGGGCCCGTTCTCTTCAAGCAGCATTTTTTTCACTTCTTCTTTGGCCTTTTCATGGAATTCGGACTCATCCATATGCCCTTCTACATATTCCCGCCAAGTCGAGAAGTTGCTGAAAAAACAAGTAGAGAGACCGGTGGCATCGCATACGGCTTTATAAATCTTATTTGCCTGCTTTGCCCGCTCTTTTGTTTTTGTCTCTCTCTCGTCTTGCTTGGGATCTTCCTTTTCTACGATAAGATATTTGCCAAAGGTTTTTGAGAACTGAGCCAAATCGTCCCTGGCTCGCTCCTTCAACCGTGACTCGCCGATTTTCTCGTCGACAAATTCCTGCCAGGCGCTGAAGCTTTGCCAGGCACAGACTCGCATACCCATCTCCTCACAAATCTTTTCATAAACTCCGTTTGCCCGAATGGCTCGCTCTTTCTGACTGTCTGAAAGCCTCTCCAGGTCCTTGTGATAATCCGAAGTGAATTCAACCATCATATTCCTCCATGCATGTTTGTACTTTGAATTTCCATAATCACCCAAACGAACGAGCGCCAGTTTGAACTGAACTGTTCCTATCTGCCCCGCTACCTCAGGAGATTTTCAATCTTACTGGCCGGTATAGCAAATCCAATGTTCTGAGCGTTTTGTACGACAGCCAGATTTATCCCCACAAGCTCGCCGTCGAGATTGAGCAACGCTCCACCGCTGTTGCCGGGATTAATGGAAGCATCTGTTTGCAGCAGACCGGAGCAGATATAAACGCAGCGCGAGCTGGAGAAATCCCTGTCTTTGCCGCTGATTACCCCGACGGTAACCGAGTTTTCCAGCCCCAGGGGATTGCCGATCGCTATAACTGTTTCCCCGATCATGACGTCGGCAAAATTAGCCAGTTTCGGACTAACTACGGGTTTGGGAAGATTGACTTTGATTAGAGCCAGATCGTCGGGACCGCTGACCTTGATCACCTCAGCTTCCAGGATGGTCCCGTCATTCAGGACGGCGTATATATTTTTGGCCTTCAAGACCACATGGGCATTTGTGACGATGAATCCCTTGCTGCTGACGATAACACCCGAGCCTATGCTTTTGTATTTCAATGTTCCTTTTGAATACGCCCGGCCGAAATAATCTTTAAGGAACCTGTCCAGTTCGCTTCCGTATTCGCCCCATTCCGGAAGCTCCTTCAAATCGAGCACCGTCTCTGTTCTGATATTGACAACTGCCGGTGCGTATCGCTCTATGACCTTAACGACGGGTGTATCTCGAAAAGACCTGCTATGAGAGTTGGAGCAGGCCACAGCACCGAAAATTAAAAGAATAGCCAATACCTTGTTGACTTTCATCAGACCTCCTTTCGGTCTTTTCCATCCCGTGGACGACTTCGTGCGGAATCCTGCAGCGGATGGGTCAAGCTACCATGCTCCATGTTGGTGAGTCGGCTTCTTCATCGTCCTTAGCGGCAGTAAGATCCTAATCCGTTTGCTTCAATATAACACCTGCAAAAAACATTTCATCCGACAGAAGATAAAAGCGACAGCTGATGGTGAGAGTAGCAGGAACGAAGTTGCAAATTAGACATTGAGAGCCTTCAATGTTATAGAATTTATCCGATCGAGGCACAGCATTCCAAGACTTCCCGGCGGTCTCCGGGTGGAGAAAAGAACAATGAAGGCCGTGGGCTTTAAGCATCAATCCATTTGCTTTGTGGACAAGGTCCGCCCTGAGGTGGCCGCAGATGAAGTAGTGTTGAGACCGCTTATGGCTGGAATCTGCAATACTGACGTTGAGCTCTTAGAGGGATACCACCAGTTTGAAGGGACGCCCGGCCATGAATTCGTCGGCACCGTTGAGGAATCACCCGGAAATCCCCAGTTGGAGGGTAGGCGAGTGGTTAGCGAGATCAACTGCGGATGCGGTCAATGCTCTTGGTGCGAAGCAGGCAATCAGCGCCACTGCCCTGACCGCAAAGTCATCGGTATTAAGGATTGGGATGGCGCTTTTGCCGAATATGTCAAAGCTCCCCTAGCCAATCTTCACGTTGTGGACCGGGCGATCAGCGACCAGGAAGCAGTTTTTGTAGAGCCTTTGGCCGCCGCGCTGCAAGTCAGTCAGCAGATCCATATCAAGGGCGACAGCAGAATCGCGGTTCTGGGGGACGGCAAACTGGGGTTGCTGGTAGCCCTGGCGCTTCGTCATTACAATCCCGGCATTCTGCTCGTGGGCAAGCACCGGCAGAAGCTCGGTATTGCTGCAGAGCAGGGCGTCAGCACATATCATGTAGAATCGCCCGACGTGCTTGCCGACCTGGGGAAACAACTCGGCTTATTTGACGTAGTGATCGAGGCGACGGGAAAAAAGGACGGAGTCAGTTACAGCATCGATCTGGTCAAACCTGGAGGTATTATAGTGCTCAAAACCACCTCGCACAGCCCTTCTGCAATTGAGCTGTCGCGCGTTGTGGTCGGAGAGATCAGTTTAATAGGATCGCGCTGTGGAGACTTCAGCCTGGCTTTGACTTTTCTGCGAAATAAATTGGTGAATGTGCTCCCGCTGATCGAAGCAGTGTATAGGTTCGATGAATTCCGCAAAGCATTTGACCATGCTCGTCAGCCCGGAGCAAGGAAGGTTCTGGTGAGATTTTAGCGGTAGAGCTCGCCTCGTTCCCAAACAGAGCCGGTTCTCGAAGAATCTCTCGGTATGTGGTGGAGACCCGAATGGTCATGAGGAGCTATTATGGACTATGAAGCAATCATCATTGGTGCCGGCCCGGCGGGCATTTTTGCTGCTCTGACCCTGGCCGACTGCGGAATTGGCTCCGTCCTGTTGCTCGAACAGGGAAAAGACCTGAGCGAGCGCACAAGAAAGGATGATATGCTATGCGGTTGGGGAGGCGCCGGTGCATTCAGCGACGGTAAACTGACCATCTCTCCTGAAGTAGGAGGCTTTTTGGGCGATTTCCTCGATCGCAATGCTCTCTATGAGCTTCTGCAGAGTGCCGATCAAATTTACGTTGATCATGGCGCACCAGACAGAATTTTCGGGGAAGTCTCGCCGGAATTGGAGGATCTCGCAGATAGAGCCCGGCTTGCCGATCTTGAGCTGGTTCCGATGCGTGTCCGCCATATCGGCACGGAAAACTGTCGAATCGTTCTTGACCGCCTCCAACAATCGCTGGTCGGCCGAGTAGAAATACGGTCGGATTGCCAAGTGCAGCACATTTTATCTGAGGATGGACAGGTTATCGGGATCAAACTGACTGACGGTCAAATCCTTCGAAGCCGCATGGTGATTGCCGCGCCGGGCCGATCCGGAGCCGGCTGGATGAAAACCGAGGCTGAATCTTTGGGGCTAAGAACGAAAGCAAGTCCGGTCGACATCGGTGTCCGAGTGGAGCTGCCGGCCATCGTGCTCAAGGAAATCACCGACGCGATTTATGAATCCAAACTGATTCATTATTCCAAAACCTTCGATGACAAGGTTCGCACTTTTTGCATGAATCCCTACGGAGAGGTGGTGACGGAAAAAAACGGCGGGATTGTTACCGTGAACGGGCACAGCTATTCGACCAAAAAAAGTGCCAACACCAACTTTGCCATACTGGTGAGCAGTGCCTTTACCGAACCGTTTGACGACCCGATCGCCTACGGTGTCTACATTTCTCGGCTGGCAAATCTGCTGGGAAAAGGGGCCATCATCCAGAGGCTCGGCGACCTTTTGGCCGGCCGGCGCACGACTGGAGAACGCCTGGCCCGCTGCCTCACGCGCCCCACCCTCATCGATGCAACACCGGGCGATCTCAGCTTTGTTTTTCCATACCGCCACTTGCTGAGTATCATCGAAATGCTGCAAGCCCTTGAAAAGGTGGCCCCGGGGGTTTACTCGCGGCATACCCTCTTGTATGGCGTTGAAGTGAAATTCTATTCTAACCGCATCGGTGTCTCTGTTGAGATGGAAACCGCGGTGAAGAATCTATTTGCCATCGGCGATGGCGCAGGGATTACACGAGGACTTCTGCAGGCTTCTGCAAGCGGCATTCTGGCAGGCCGTGCCGTAGCGGAAAGACTCAAGTGACGTATTCCATTGGATCGGTTGATAAATCTAAAATCGCGGGACTCGGAGGAGATGCAAATGACTGAAGACAAAGAGAAGCAAGTGCTCGAGGCCATGAAAAAAGCGGCAAAACCGGTCAGACCCGGCGATCTGGCGAAATCCATGGGCGCGGATAGCAAGGAAATTTCAAAGGTAATCGATGCATTGAAAAAGAAGGGGAAGGTCGTCTCTCCCAAAAGGTGCTTCTATGCACCTGCCGAGGAGTGACCTGCCCTGGGGACAAGATAACTCCGTATGCGTTTCCACGCAGGAGCGTGGGAACGAGGGAAAAAAGCTGGAGCGTGGCAATGCGGTAGAGGAGCGCGGGAGGTCAAGTCACCATGAATGATTAAACTGCGAGCGTTCCCACCTCTCGCTCCAGACTCCAGACACCTCAACCCTAACTCGCTGCTCCTTACTTCCTGCTCCCCACACCATGCCCCTGCTCCTCATTTCTTGCTCCACCCTCCATGCTCC